>Ga0137358_10002460_pt1 | contig 10511 bp, 18 predicted proteins | sample Mad1_20_16metaG_FD_105551 | JGI IMG/M metagenome (GOLD analysis project Ga0137358, IMG submission 105551) | Vadose zone soil microbial communities from Angelo Coast Range Reserve, California, USA - Mad1_20_16 metaG | ecosystem: Environmental > Terrestrial > Soil > Vadose zone | place: USA... | reverse complement strand
GTCGGGTGCGGCATAGTCTATCGTCGGATGCGAGAGATTTTCCGCCAAACAGAGATGTCTTCAGCCCTGCGTGGCCCCACATACCGCGAAATTCACACGCCCGTCACACGCCGGATCTGCCATCGCGCCAAGCTGCTTGTCTTGAAGCCCACCGAGGCCGCGAATGTCAGCTTTCCGGCGCTTCGAATGCGTTGAGAACATCTACATCGCTAAAGATATTGCTTAAGTATTAACTGACGCTATACTTAAGTACATGCTTAACAACAGTGTCCGGCTCGACCTGACCTTTCAAGCGCTCGCCGACTCCACCCGGCGGTCGATTTTGGTACAGCTAACTCGAGGACCGAGTTCAGTCAGCAAGCTGGCACGGCCGTTGGCGATGTCGCTACCAGCCGTCATGCAGCATCTGGCGGTGCTCGAAGGCTCGGGACTCGTGCGCTCGGTAAAAGTCGGCCGCGTCCGCACGTGTAGGATCGAGCCCAAGGCACTGAGCTTGGCCGAACAGTGGATCAACCAGCGACGTACGGAGTGGGAGCATCACTTCGACCGGCTCGGCGAGTATCTGAACACCCTGGTAAAGGGAGGAGGAGCCCATGCCAAAGACAAGTAACAGTTCGCGGCGCTCGGTGGTGCACGCGACGTTCTGCATCGAACGGACCTACCCGGCTTCTCCGGCGCAGGTGTTCAATGCGCTGACCGATCCCGCAGCCAAAGCGAAGTGGTTCACGGGTGGCAACGGCTACACACTGCTCGCTCGCGAGATGGATGTGCGGCCCGGAGGTCGCGAGCATGTGAAGGGGCGCTGGGAGACTGGCGTCGTGTCGACCTTTGACGCCGTCTACCATGATGTCGTAGCGGACGAACGGATCGTCTACGCCTATGAGATGCACTTGGACGACCGCAAAATTTCTGTTTCTCTGGCTACGTTAGAACTTAAACCTGCAGGCACCGATACCCGTCTCGTGATGACCGAGCAGGGAGCGTTTCTAGATGGCTATGACGATGCCGGTTCTCGCGAGCACGGCTCTAATTACCTGCTCGATGCGCTGGGAAATTCGCTCAAATAGTGCATGGCCGATCACCGTTTCGGTAGTCCGCAATCGTTTGATAGTCCCAAGTGGTTTTCAAAGGGAATCTGTATGTCGTTGACTCTCTACGCTCACCCGTTCGCCGCCTATTGCTGGAAGGTGTTGATCGCTCTGTATGAGAACGGCCCGCCGTTCCGCTATCGTCTGGTTGACAATGCGGCAGTGTTTGCCGAGCTAGAAGGACTCTGGCCGCTCAAAAAATTCCCTGTTCTCAAGGATGGCGAGGCATCCGTCATAGAATCCAGCGTCATCATTGAACATCTGATGCTTCGGTACCCGGGACCAACGCGATTAATTCCTGAAGGAAGCGACGCAGCTCTCAAGGTGCGCTTTATGGATCGGTTCTTTGACAACTACGTCATGACACCAATGCAGAAGCTGGTTTCGGATCGCATGAGAGCCGATGGCGAGCACGACGCCAAGGGCGTCGCAGAGGCGAGGACGATGTTGGACAGCGCCTATGGGTGGCTCGAAAAGCAAGTTGCACCACAACTGTGGGCAGTCGGCAGCGATTTTACGATGGGGGATTGCGCCGCGGCTCCCGCGCTTTTCTATGCGGATTGGGTGCATCCAATCGGCGACCGATTCCCGGGCGTTTGTACCTACCGCGCTCGGCTACTTGCTCGGCCGTCTATCGCCCGTACAGTTGATGAGGCGCGACCCTACCGCAAGTTATTTCCTCTGGGCGCTCCAGATCGCGACTAGCAAACGATTTGAGAAAGGTCTCGATGCGGCCAAAATCGGTCGATCACCACACCGAGTTGATCGCCCTGCCGCGGTAGAATGTAACCTCTCGAGCGGAATCGTTGAGGGGAATCGAGTGGCACTGGTTGTTTTTCTGAGAGGAGTTAACGTCGGGGGCCACAGGACTTTCCGACCGACCAAGCTGGCCGAAGCACTGGAGCACCTCGGTGCCGTCAATATTGGCGCGGCGGGCACGCTAGTCCTTCGGCAGCCAATGACGCAGGCCCAAGCACGTGCCGAAGTGGCACGCAAACTTCCGTTTGTCGCCGAGATCGTTGTTTGCCGGGGCCGCGACATTGCGAGTCTAATTTCGAAGAATCCTTTTGAGGGACAGTCGGTGCGACGAGGTGTCGTCCGCTTCGTCAGCGTGCTGTCCCAGCGCCCTCGCATGACGCCGTCAACGCCCATGCGATTCCCGTCCAGTGGTCAATGGCTGATGAAGATCCTCACGAGACGAAACCGATTCGTCATCGGAATGTACAGGCGCCACATGAAGGTCATCGGATTCCTCGGTGCACTGGACCGGCTCTACGGAGTCTCAGTGACCACTCGCAACTGGAACACCATCGCGGCGATTGCCAGGGTGCTCCGTAACGACCTGTCTGATTGAACAGCGATCCCGGTGGCCGACGTGCCTGTTACGAATGAAATGCCGTACGCAGCGCCCGAAATAGACGCAAATTCTTTGGGTGTCACTCTGTTCCTGACCTGGCGGCACACCCGCTCGCCGGATACAGGAGAAGCGACATGACTAATTCAAAGTTGAGATTCGGATTTCCATTGGCGATTGTGCTCGCGACTGCAAGCGCGGCGGCGGTTGCGCACGGGACATGTGAATCCAGTGGATGTTCCGGCGATGCGAAGATCACGACGAAAGTACAGACGTTGCTCGATCGACATCCCGATTTGGGGGCCCCTGGTTCAGTCACTGTGCAGACACGGGCTGGTGTGGTGTATCTATACGGTGAGGTCAGTACGGGCTTAGAGCGCGAAAGTGCCGAGTCACTCGCCGAGGAAACTCCGGGCGTGGTACGGGTCGTGGACTCGATCTTCGTTTCCCATTAGGCGGCCCACCAACGACATTGAAGACGACGATTGGACGTCGATCGTTACACGGTCGACGTCTACTCGTGCGCCCGGCAGGGCGGCACTCACTCGGAGGTGGAAATCCTCTACACGGCCGACATGGGCAAGTGTTAGCCGAAGGCAACGGTGCGCCAAATGTTAGTTGGACCCGTTGAAGGCATGGGCTACATCTAACGTAGCCAGTCCTTCTCATCGGATCTCTTCAGAACCCGAAGCTCAACGTGAGAAAATCCTGGCCGCGATTGGGCTGCTTGATCCAGAAATTCGACCAGTGGTATATGCCCAGCTCGAGCAGCCTGCCGTGCGAGTCCAGATCAAAGCGCACCGCCACCAGATATGCGAAGTTCCACCGGGTAGTCTCGAGGTAGTCGATCTCAGACCGGTAGTTCGCGCCGAAACCGAAGTACAGCCTGCCCCGTGACCGGTGTAGCGCCTGCCAACGCCGCGGTGTGGTAAATGCCCAGTAAGGGTTGGTGGCGTGGTCGTTTTCGCGGTAGCGCTGCGCGTTCGTCATGCGGAAGGCGCCCAGCTCCCAGCGACTCTCATCCAACTCGAGCGTCAGAGGCACTACGACCCCGTCTGTCCAGCCGAAAAGGCGATACGTCGCTCCCACGCCAACCAGTAAGTTGCAGCGGGCACACAACCCAATCGAATCTTCCGCGCGTGTAATGCCTGGCTCGAACGCCACAAGCGCAGCCACGCAGATCAGGGTTAACCAGACCCGCGTCGGCAGCTTCGCGAAATCAAGTCGTACACTCACCCTGTGATCGCCTGCTGGTCACCATTACCCCGAGAGCAAGCACTGCATGACTGAGCCCAATCAACGCGCCACCGCTAACCCTTGCAAAGCCCCGGACAAGCACGCCTGGTAGAGCGTGAATCGCTCGTCTCCCAGGACGCAAGAATGAAGGGGGCCATTGTCGCCGGTTGCCAGCGCCAATGCACCCGCCGCGGTGCAAGCAACAGGGCGTTGCTTCTGAGGTCGATCGGGCTGCTCGCGCTTCTCAGAGCAGATCGTCCCACGCTCATGATGGGAACACGTGGGAATTCGGTGACGCCGCCAAGGGCGGTCTTCTAAGCGAAGGACATTTGATGCAATCGCTCCATCCGGTCTACACGACCCAAACCTACTTCCCGTAGGCGTGCGCGATCTGTCCGACCAGGACCGCGAACGGCATAGCAAGGGCCCCGTAGACCGCGCCTGCATCCGGCCGGCTGTTGTCTTTGAGGATCTCGACGGCCAACGTCGCATAATCGGACAGGATCACTCCAGCCTGCTGCATTCGCATCAATCCGGCTTCACGCTTGGTCTGGCTGAAAGTGCCGCAGGCGTCTACCGGGACATACGCGTCGTAGCCCCTTGCGACCGCCGTGATGGCCGGAAAGGCCGCGCAGACTTCCAGGGAGACGCCGGCAAAAATGAGTTTTTTTCGGCCCGTTGCTTCAATCGCGGCAGCGACTTTAGGGTCGTCCCAGGCATTTACGGTGCTCCGATCGATGATGTTGATCTCAGGGAGTGCCGCCACCAACTCCGGAAAGGTCGGTCCCCACATGCTGTCGCGGCTGGTCGTCGTGACGATGATCGGCACCTTCAGGATGCGCATCGCCTTGGCAAGCGACATCACGTTGCTCTTGAGCTCCGCAACGGTGATGTCCCGAACACCCGTGAGAAGGCCAACTTGATGGTCGACGAGAACCAGTGCTGCAGTATCCGAGCTCAGAGGAACATATGATGTGGTCTTTGCGCTCATGGATCGCTCCTTAAGAGACCGAGTTGAGGTTGCAGCCGCCGAAATCCCCGGTACCGCGGCGAGGGCCGATGCGGTCGCAGCGAGGGAAGCTGACTGAATGAAGTCGCGTCTATGCACCCGGCGTACGGTAACGGGTTGACCTGCACCCCAGAAGACCCCAGATTGCGAACCTATCGTCCAATACATTGGACGGACATGTGCAGGCGGTCGGATCCATGCTTGACTTCAACGACTTTTTCTACTTTGTGCAGGTCGTCGAACGTGGTGGCTTCACAGCGGCAGGCCGGGCCCTCGGCATGCCCAAGTCCACCCTGAGTTACCGCATCCAGCAGCTGGAAGCGAAACTCGGGGTTCGCCTCCTCAATCGCACCTCACGGCATTTCGGTCCTACCCAGGCGGGAGAGGAGTTCTATCGAGAAGCTCTGAACGTCGTGAGCGCCGCCGAGGCGGCTGAGTCCCTCGTTCGGCAGCGAGTGAAGGAACCCTCCGGAGTCGTTCGATTCACAGCCGCAATCGGTACGGCTCAGTTCGGACTCAGGGATATCCTCATGGACTTCATCGAGGAGCACCCAAAGATCAACCTCGTGGAGTATCTGACAAGCCGACAGATTGATCTGCTAGCCGAAAATTTTGATGTCGCTGTCCGCGCTCACTCGGGCGCGCTCGCGGATTCGACACTGGTAAGCCGCACGCTGGCAGTGGCGCCGTGGATCCTGGTCGCGGGAACCGACTTTCTGAAGCGAACGGGACATCCCAAGACGCCTGAGGACCTGAAGCAGTCCCCATGCCTTTTCGTCTGGAGAGCGAACACCACGCCTGCGTGGCGTCTCCAAGCACCGGAAGGCCGAATCGACGTGATTCAACCGCTGACGCCCCGATTGATCAGCAACGACATGTCCACTCTGAAGCGAGCGGCCTCCGCGGGAATGGGGATCGTCGCTCTGCCTGCCTATGTTTGCAAAGGGGAACTGCACAGTGGAGAACTGACCCGAGTGCTGCCGGGCTGGCTCGCTGGTGAATCCACCTTCACCGCCTTGCTGCCGCATCGCCGGGGACTGCTGCCCGCCGTGAAGATCTTCGTCGACTATCTCGCGCGTTATCTTCCCAACACGGTTTCGCGCGTACTTGCGTAGCGGATAAAGGAGAATTAATAATGGCCGCACCCAGCCAAATTGCGGACCCGGTCGCTAAATGCTGTGCGTTGGATCCTGCGACGTGGGCCATGGGTGCTCGGACTTGCCGCTGAAGATCGCCTGCATCTCGGCGCGCTTGGACGTCCAATCGTGCCGTTCGATCTCGGCTTCAAGCTGACCCGGCGCCCAGCCGGCATGGCCTAGGAAGATCCGCAGATTGTCCATGGGCTTGTTGCGGCCGAGCAGCTGGAGCAGCAACTCACGGTCCGCGCTCAGGTAGACGCCATCACAGGCTTTGATCGCGTGCTCGGGCGGCGTAGCGGCGCGAAACAGAAACCACACGGACCCGAAGTCAACGGGTCCGCCGAAGTACACCCTGTCGCGCACCTGCGCGAGGCGCTCGATATCGGGAAACAGACGCGAGACAGGAATCGGCATCGGTCTGTTGATGATGATGCCGACCGGGCCGGGAGCGAGGTTGTTCATCACGAGCACAATCGAGTCCGCGAAATTGGAATCGGGCAGGTCGTCTCGCGCGACGATCATGATTGCGTTTAGAGGCTTCGTATCGGCGCCGGATGCTGGCCACGACGACCCGAACAGGAGCAGAAGAGCGCAGAGTCCTCCTGCCACGTAACGCTGAAGGTAGAAACTTCTCACTGGCGACATTCGCCTCCGTGTCATCGCAGTTCGTCTGACCGCTCTGAGAGAATATTACGCCCTCGACGGTGCCGGTGCGCGTCCGGAAACTTTACGCGCCCAACGTCCCGATATCGCACAATGACAGCGACCGGGTGGTTCGGAGCGCCGGTGCGATAGACCGGTTCCGGGCCGGGAGTCGCCCGTTGCCGTTACTGTGCCCTCGACCCCTGGTTGCCGGAATCGGACAACTCGACTCGATCAACTTGTTCATGCAGAGGCTCATTTCGAGGTACTGCGTCACGGATTGTTTGGCCTCGCCGCGTAGAATTCGTGCCTGCGGTGAAAGTCACTGACGAGAACAGGGATATGCTCGACGACAAGCCAGTGACGCAGAAGAAATCCGCCTCTCTTGGCGGGTTTCTGGGCGGATTTGGTGCTGCAGTCGCGGTGGCCGCCACGGCATTCATCGTGTGGCAGCGCGTGTCTCCCGGCTCGGCGAGCACATATGGTGCGCATCCGGCCTCGTCGTTCGCAGCCCAGGTCGCGGATGAGACGGCGCAATTCGGCGTCAAGCCGCATACAGTTGTCTTGACGACCGACAAGGCGATGCAGGTTACTCAAGCGATACGGCGCGGCGATTACGCGGCCGCCACGACGCTTGCCAACGACGTTTTGGCACATAGCACCCTGCAGTCTTGGGGGTTCCGTCCGTTCAATTTACTCATGGGCGGCCTCTCGCTGGGTGGCGATCCAGCGCTGCTCAAGAGCCTCACTGCATGGGTTGAGAGTGATCCACAGTCCGCGCTTGCACACCTGATGCGTGCCAAATGCTATGAACAGACTGCCTGGGCTATGCGCGGGGAGGATTTTTCCTCGACAATCTCCGATGCTCACATGCAAGCGTTTCGCGATTACCTGGATATGGCGGACGAAGATGTCCGCAAGTCGATTGCGCTCAATCCGAACATTCCATGGAGCTATTGGCTATGGCTGAACGTGGTGTCTGGCAATGCGAATACACCGGAGATGGAGGACGCATTTCGGGCCGGCATCGAGCGCTTTCCTGACTACTACGAACTGTACCGGCAGCGGCTGTATTCCCTGACGCCCAAATGGGGCGGCTCGGTGGGCGCAATGGACCAATTCGTCAATCAGTACGCCGGGAACGCGCCAGAAGGCTCGCCGCTGAAATTGCTGTATCTGCAGCTGAGCGCCTATCTGCTCGACGCGGCCTGGGTCGAGTGCCGCTCCCTAACGCATGACGCCCTCACCGGGTGTATCGGCACGTACCTAAACCGACACGTCTCGACCAGCGTTACAGATGGTGTGGCGAAGGCAGTGGATATTTACAAGTCTTCCGACCCCATTCAGTACAGCAATGCACTGTGGCCGATTCTGCGCAAGATGGCAGACACCCCGGGCGACTCCACCATGCTGAACGCATTGCTGCAGGTGGTCGCTGACCCGTAAGTGCAATTTATGATCGTGGCAGTGCGCGGTCAGCCACTTGAATGTCTCGAATCTTGGCCCGTTGCATTTGTTCGCCGCTTGAGTAGTGGGCCCACAACATTGAAGAAAACGGGCCAAAGCAGATAGATCAGCACAACCAGGTAGATCACTTCATTCCCTTCGCTAAACGCCCACATGCCGCTGGACTGGTTCTGCCAGTCGATTATCGTTGCGACTGGCGTCCCGCTCATGAAGGATTCATAACTGATCATCAGGTCGCGCTTGAGCACCATGAGCTCGAACGCGAGAGACCACACCGTGACAAACGCGGCGATCTCGATCGGAACGCGCCAGTACAATTTCAGCTTCCGGATAAACTGCTGATAGAGGTCATAGGACGCAGGCGCCCGGTCCTCAAGCATGGCGATGACGATGAACCCGAACGGGCCGGCAACGGCCAGCAATAGCCACCCCAGGGAACGCTGCCGGGACTTGAGCACCAGATAGCAGGTGAACGCCCACAGGGCCAGAGCCAATCCAGCCATGGTCATCAGTGCGCCTGTTCGGGCGAGTTCGAGCAGCCGGTAGTTGCGCACGTAATCAGCGCTACCGCGCGCCATTTCCGGATCGATCAGACGGAACAGAACACCTGAGGCAATCACGACCGCAGGGATTAACAGGTAACAGAAAACGGCCAAGATGTATTGCCGTTTTGGCATGCGACACGCGTGGGTTGGATACTGTGGATTCATGCGCGTTCCATCACGTGGCGCAGGCCGAGCCAATAGCAGCAATGACGCCAAAGAGCCGAGTGCTTCGCATGACTCTCTCCTTGATTGTTGTGATCGAATCGTACACCGCATTCGGTATTGCCGATACGCCGAGCCGATTGCGTTGCAATATGCCCTGATCTGGAAAATCCAATCCAACAAATGACCGCAGTTGACCACGCGCAATCTGGGGGTGCTGCTCGAGCCTTAGTGTTCCACCGCACGGACCACGCGCGTCGGCGCGTGGTATACAGTTCGTCCCACTGCAGAGTCGGGCCTTGCGGGGCGGGTCGCGCCAACCGCAGGCGTATGGTCCACCATTAACATTCCACCCTGTCGAGTGGAAAACCGGAGGATTCAAATGAGACTAGCGTTAAGCTGCGCGTTGCTGGCCAGCGCATTACTAGGCCTGTCTGCCTGCAACAAGGCCGAATCTCCCGAGAGGGTTCAAGAGAACGTCGCCAAAGCCAAGAGCGATGCGGCCGCAGCGCCCGCCATTTACCGCAGGCGGTGAACGCCGTCCAACTTGGCGAAATTCCTGTCAAATGTCGCGACCGGCAAGTGCCCGGCTTTTCTGGCGATCTCAAGTACCAGGCAATCTGAGAAATCGACCGCCGACCGCGTACGGTAGTGATCCAGTGCCGAGGTGACTACTTCGGCGTCCTGAAGGGTCAGATCCCGATGATTGAGCAGCATCTCGACAGCGGTTGCGATTTGCTCGCGCGAAAGCTCGTACACGGAGTCGAGAACCCAAAGTGTCTCAGCCAGCACGAGATGGGATATCCAAGCCCCCTTGCTGACGAACTGTTCAGCCGCGCTAACTTGATCCGCATCATCTCGCGCCACGAGGCGAACAAGGACGTTCGTGTCAACCGCGAGCATGCCGCTGTCGAATGTGCCTTCGGATTGCGGCCTTCAGGTCAGGCACCGGCTTGGCCTTTGGGATGCCCTTTGGAAACAGAACCTGATGCATGTCGGACGAGCTAAAACGGCCCGCCCTCCGGACGACTACACTGCCGTCCTGGTCATGCCACTCGAGCACGGAGCCCGGACCTATGCCAAGTTTCTTCCGCACCTCTGCCGGAACCGAGATCTGGCCCTGAGCAGTGACTTTTGATTGTGCTATCGTCATCAGTTCACATTACCCTGGTAATGTAACTTTGTCAACCCGCCTCGCACGGGCTTGGGCTCCCTTCCGCGGCGCTCGCGACTCGCTGCGACCGGTCGAATCCAGTCCAAAACGCGCCCGATATGCAGACGGGGGGTACCGATTTGGAATCAGCTCGCCTTCGCCTCTGTGTCGCGCTTTCGGAAGGCGGCTTCTCCAGCGTCGGACACCTCGACCCACTTCGTGTCGGGCGAGGCCTCGGCGCCGTAGTTGTCGTGCCAGTTCCACCACTTGTACGGCGGTGTCTGGGGGTAACCCTCCGGCGAGTCCTCCCAGGTCTCCTGCCGGCCGAGCGGCGTGATGTCGAGGTAGCTCCAAGTGGTCCCCATTGCCTCATCGCCGCGGCCGTTGACGAGGTATGTGCGGAACACCTTGTCGCCGTCGCGGATGAATGCATTGTGGCCGTGCCACTCGTCTACGCCGAAGTCGGCGTCGAAGCTGTCGGTGATGGTGTACCAGGGCATCTTCCAACCCATTCGCACCTTCAAGCGCTCGATATCCTTCTGCGGCGCGCGCGAGGCATACGCGAGCGTGGTGTCGCGGACGTTCAGATGGGCCAGGTGGGCGACCTGATCGGCACCCAGGGAGCAGCCGCGGCAGGCGTGCTCGGGCCAGCCGAACACCCCGGGCTCGAAGAAGGCGCGATAGACGATCAACTGACGGCGGCCCTCGAACAAATC
>Ga0137358_10002459_pt1 | contig 10511 bp, 9 predicted proteins | sample Mad1_20_16metaG_FD_105551 | JGI IMG/M metagenome (GOLD analysis project Ga0137358, IMG submission 105551) | Vadose zone soil microbial communities from Angelo Coast Range Reserve, California, USA - Mad1_20_16 metaG | ecosystem: Environmental > Terrestrial > Soil > Vadose zone | place: USA... | reverse complement strand
ACCTTAGGTAGTGATGAGATGTATATATTCACGCTACCAGATACCCAACAAGACGGACTCGAACGGAAGCCCCACTTTTATTCCCCTTTCTTTCTTTGTGTGCACAACGTCCCAGGACGACTTATTTCCTCTGATCCTTGCTTGATTGACCCGAACTCGATGCTACGAAGACGCCTCCAGTTGACTGCTACGACGACGAACGATACCTCGACTGTTGACACGCCGACCAGATCCCCCCCCTCTCATCTTTATCTGATCCTCTTTCCCCCTCTTATCTCCCTCCTCCCGAACTCGCTCGCGCTTACCAACAGCGTTACACTTCCATGATACTCTAGTGTGTCTTTGTGTCAATTATACGGAAGAAACTACAGTACCTTCCGTGCTTTCTTGACTGAAAACCTCGAGGTGTCCATTGCTCGCCGGGAGAGATGTGTCGGGATCAAATGATTCTGTCAAGAATTCTGCTTCCGTGCGTTTGTGTTCGCGCTGCGATGAATGATACTTAAAGGTGCCCCGCATACCGATGCTTTTGGATAGCAGGGTGCATCCCCACACATATCTCGCTAAGTCCGATGACTTGAAGACGTTGCTCGAGAAGAACATAGATGTCAACGTCAAACTAACTTGGCGCTGGCACCGGCAGTACAAACAAATATACAGAAACGAACGAATCACGTGACCACATGACCCGAGCTTGTACTCTTTCCAAAGATGACGGATGCGTGCAAATTGGCTGCGATTTATATTGGCCTTGTTTGACCTGGTCGACGTCAGCCTCGCGCCGGCGCAACAGCTTTTCAATGTCGAGGGGCACTACTCCAATTCAACCCACAAGGCTAAATAGAACAGGGAGAAACATCCCTCAGATCTTCATACATCCATAGTAACCCTTATCTACCTGAAGAGAAGACAAAAATTTCGCATCTCTCTGGCGGCAAGAGACATTACTCACATCCTCACACCGACCGACATTCAGTTTCCTGTGAAACTGTCATCTTCAAATTGTTCCATATAGTACCTCAGCGAGAAAAAAAACTTGAATGAAATGATCAAAATACTATTCTAGAGACCAAAAATAGCTGCGAACGCAACCCTCTGAGCTGTGCTATCTTAAGTGCTAAATGGAAGTGCCAGTCAGACATCGCATTCCGGTCATAAAAAAATTCTGGTCTAACCTTGCTCTACTCGAGTCATGCTGCCGGAGTAAATCTGAAATTCCTCGATGTCCTCTTTGCACCGATAGCTGTAATGGTGTTTCGCCCTCACCACTCAATGCATATGCGTCTGCACCACGTTCAAGCAACAGTTTGACAACTCCGAGGTGTCCCAAGGAGGCTGAAATGTGTATAGGAGTCCAATGGTTCAGCTGCCTTGCGTTCACGTTGGCGCCGTGATCGACGAGCGCTTGGGAGATCTCGAGGAGTCCGAATTGCGATGCCTCGTGCAGCGGTGTCGAGCCCCAGTTATCACGTAAATCTACTTCTGCGCCCCGTTCGATCAGCAAGCGTACAACATGGAGATTCCCCTTTTGGGCTGCTCCGTGTAAGGGGGTCTGGTTACTTGCATTGCGGCCGTTGATATTAACGCCCTTTTCGAGCAACGACTTCACGACATCAACCTTCCCACCTTCCGCGGCAGCGTGCAACAAAGCCTTGGCTTCGACCTTGCCATCTCCACCGGCGCCGTATTGAGCTGTGTCCAGTGCAGACGACTGTATCTTGTTTCGAATATTCGCATCTACTTTGTAGTCGGCGATGAACTTTGCGAGCTCGGCTTTGCCATTCTCCGATGCCAGTTCGGCCGCAGTTTTATTGACCTTGTTGACGACGTCGACATCAGCACCCCGCTGAAGTAAAGTCTTCACAACGTCTAATTTCCCGCGTCGCGATGCGGTGTGCAACGGCGTCCAGCCATAGTTATTGGTGGAATGCAGGACCGCACCGTTGTCAATAAGCAGACGGGAGATCTCGACTCTCCCATTCCCTGCCGCCAGTTGAAGTGGAGTTTCTTGTTTGCTATTGGACGCGTCAATGCTTGCACCATGCCGGACCAGCAACTGGGCAACCGTGAGGTGGCCATGGGCCGATGCTAGATGTAACGGCCTCCAACGGTTGTCCTTCGGGATGTTCGCGTCGACGCCATGGTCTAGTAACAGCCTTACCATGTCAAAATGTCCGTATTGCGTCGCGAAGTGTAATGGAGTCCTGCCCCACTTGTCCCGTGCATACATATCAGCCCCTCGCCCAATGAGGAATCGCCCGACTTCGACTTTCCCTTCCTTCGACGCCAAGGCCAGAGGGGTCTTTTGAGTCCCGTTCCGAATATCGACGGGAGTTCCGGCGTCGATCAACAATCGCACGATGTCGAGGTGTCCATTAAGTGATGCAATGTGTGCTGGATTCCAGCTACCGTTGTCCCTGACATAGATATCTGCACCTTGCTCGATCAAGAAACGTACGATGCTGGCCTTCCCCCTCATAGACGCCAGGAACAATGACGTCTGTTCGTTTCTGGCCCGAATGTTGACATCGACTCCACGTGCTATGAAGAACTTCGCGATGTGAAGATGGCCACAATACAATGCCACGTGTAACGGTGTCCAGCCTCTGCAATCCTGGGGAGAAACGGCCGCACCACTGTCGATTAATTGCGCGGACATCTCGAAGCGCTTCAACATGGATGCCAGGTCCCAGGGAGGTTCCTGCTTGTTATTCCGGCTATCAACTCTCGCATTGTGATCGACCAGCAATTTCGCCATGTCGAGGTGCCCAAGGGCCGATGCAAGATGCAGCGCAGTCCAACCATATACTTCATGCGCATTCACGTCCGCGCCGCGGTCTATAAGTAATCGTGCGAGGTCGGGGTGTCCGAATAATGACGCATAATGCAGGGGAGTCCAACGTCGTATCTCGTGTATGTCTACATTGGAGCCACAGTCTAGCAAAAGCTCTGCAGCTTCAACGTGTCCGAATCGTGATGCCAAGTGTAATGGGACGAAGCCAACCGCGTTCGGGAAATTGATATCCGAGCCATGATTTATAAGGAGGCGTGAAACGTCAAGCTTCCCATTGCGGCAGGCCACGTGCAACGGTGTCTCTTGATTCGCATTTGGAGCGTCGAGAATCGCACCGGATTTGAGCAACAATTCTGCAATGTCACGATACCCAGATCGTGCTGCCGCGTGTAGTGGGGTCCAACCTTCATCGTCGGTGACATTCATATCTACTCCACGATTCACGAGGAGCCGCGCAATCTCCAGTGATGACTCCACCATGATGATATGTCCACCCTGTGACACCCTGTGGAGTGGAGCCCTGCCACGATCGTCGCGAGAGTTGGGATCAGCACCATTTTTAAGGAGCAGCGATGCGATTTCTGCATGCCCCTTCACTGTGGCAGCGTGTAAAGGAGTCGTGTGAGAACCGCCCCTACTATTGACGTCGGGTGAATGGGTAGCGATCAGGTGCTCCACCAGGACACGAAAGCCACATAGAGAGGCATAATAAAGTGGCACAGCCTCGGGCCGCGTCGGGTGTATCGTAGACATGGGCTCTATCCAATGACGGTCGATGTCGTGTAGCCAGATCCATGCCAAAAAATGGGGCTTTGCGGGATCAAACAGGCGCTCCATGACTCCTTGGACGTGCGATGATACATCCCTATACTGGGCATGGTCAACCCAGTATCGTGCCGCATACGGGGCGAGGGGAAAGTGACCGGCGGTATTTCTGTCAATTTTGTCATCGAGGTGGAGGAGGACACTAAGGCTGGCGTGTGCAAGGATGGTGTGCGCGGGTTCGGTGAAAATGTGAAAGTATGAAAGACGTTCTTCAGCTGTCGCAAGTCGCTCCGATGTCATGTACTCCTTGACGGAGAAATGAGAAAATTGGACTACTTCGTGGCCTTCCCTATCGACGACAGCGATGAGACTGGAACATACGGATATAACCGCTTCTTCTGCATTCACTGGACGCCAGGCTGCGTTAAAAGTAGGAAGGGCTGCCTCGTCGAACCTGATTGCAAGAATCTCCGCAAGTTCTTCGACGCGAAGAGGTCGAATAGACACTGTGAGGCATCGAAAAAGTCGTTGTGCATACTCTCGTTTCTCCTCATCGATACCCAGCAGTGTGCGGCCGTATGTTTCGTCCAATGTCTTTGGCAGGTTATAAAGGACCCTCCGAATACTCGCAGGAAGCGTGCGACGCAGACTGTCAACCTGGCAGACAACCCATCTGAACCTACAAGATCATGTGACATGTGAACACCTGAAGTCTAAGACGAGGGTGAGACAAAGTACGACACGACTTACATGCCATCCCCTTTGTCAGACAGTGTATCTACGACAAGTTGCTTGTCTTCCTCTTTCCAACTCCGCATGTTCCGGTCTGAACGGACAACAAACTTGATGTACTCGATTATGTCCTCCTTTTGCCCGCTCTCTTCATGAAGTGAAATCTTGAGAGACATCAACGGCTCGAGTACCATTCGGATATCCATCTCCGGCCTGCTAGCCACACATAGGTGCACATTCGTGAGTTTCAAGTCGACGAGTTCTTCCATCAGCTCCAGAACCTCCTCGCGTGCGGATGGTCTCCCTGGAAAGTTGGGGCATTCGTCGAGGGCGTCGACGACGATATAAATTGGGCCCTGCCCTGGAAAGCTCAGCATGTTCTTCAGGCATTTTGTCAGCCTGCTAGTAGTGGGCTTTCGCGTTCCGCCGGCATGATCTAAATATAACTGGGATAAGATTCGATAACAGGAATCCAATTCTGCGGAAAGCTGGGAAACGAGGGAGGAGAGGAGGCCATAGCGGTCTTGTTTTTTGCCATCCCGAAAATCGAAATAATAATAGGCCATCGTGGCCAATCCGGCCGTACGCATGCCTTCAATTTCCTCTATGATTGCGGACCTATTAGACGCTATGAACGATCTTGAATGCTGCCATTTGCGCAATACGTACAGAAGTGTACTTTTCCCTGACCCCGCTATATGATCACGAAGCCATCAATGTAAAGTGCGAAATAGTGGTTGAGGAGACTTACGTTTACCATGGACCCACAACGGGGATTCGGACGCTTTCCACTCTGTTATCACGTTGCTCTTAAAGAGCCACGCGGAAGATCCAGCATGGTGTGCTTTCCAAACGAAGTCGTGATTTGTTGATGGGTCAGGAGGCGAAAGCCAACGTTGAACATCTCTTTGAAGCTGGTCACCTGCAAGGCAGTGTTAGTTTCGGGAAACGAAAGGTAAGGGAGAAGAACAACAAACGTTTCATCTTGTTCATTTCGTTTAACATTTGGTGAAGAGCGACTATGATTCCAAGTCAGCACGGAGACACCCGTTTCGCGCAAGACCCATACCCAAATCCTGTCGAATAATATCCGTTGACGCCCTACCATCTAATTAAACAAGCGCTCAGAAAAATATCCGCAAATGATCATGCAATCATTCCGCACCATCCATGACTAGCTTGACATTACCCACAAGGCCGTGGACCACACCCAAGGTTTGTGCAATAGTCATCCGAGACTCGTCTTGGGTCAATCGATTCAATCTCTGAAGTACTGCCTCTATCTCGCTGTCGCCTAACAGCTTCTTCGCAAACTTCTCTACAGCAAACTTAGCCATGGGCAATGATTACGCGACAGAACACTTACTGAACCGTCCTTCCTTGACCTGCTTCATGGCGAGGGCAAGCACCGAAAGCAACTCGACCATTATTTTCGTGATTATGTCTATCATTATCGGAGTCGACGGAATCGTCGTATAGATCTCCAGACGCTTGAGAAAATTTCCCAAGCACTCGAATAGATCGATAAGAGCATCATAGCTTGATGAAACTTTACTGGCCGCCTGACATCCTCATTTACCACATAAAAACTGGTTTGAAAATGTATTAAAGGGACGTACAGCAAGGAGAGCATCGATTCCAGCAAACATAATGCTTGCCGGTGGGAAGGGGACCTGACGAGGTCACGTTAAAAGGCTCACCCGATTATTTGGCTGGCTCACCAGTCTGGTCGCCTTGACAAGGACCCCTGATAACGCGTGAAGGACTTTCACAACGGGGCTGAGGCAGCTCATCAGTCTCCGATTGCCATCGCGATATTCTTTGAAAGCTTTCTCTCTTTCCAGGAGTAGTTGAAGGATAGCCTGGGGAGAGTTTGATTGCTCTAGTAAAGCAACAAAAGGATTATTAGCGAGGTCTATTCCAGTCTCATTGGCATAGTCGACCAAAGTGTCGATGATCGATGAAGGGTAGGATGTTACTTGTCCAGTCGACGACATGAAGGCAACGGATTGTTTGCAATTTTTTGTTCAGAGGGGATGGTATGAGAGAGGGGGAGAGGGGAGAACAAGGGTTCAGGGTAGAATCGATTGTATATCTAAAGGTTCCGCCTTGTGAACGGCGCAATGCTGCGGATACCCCCATGAGGCGCCAAGACACTAATACAGGTAACCAGTGACCCGGCATCTGGGCATGTAGTGGAATGGAAGAGTGATTAGGTCCAGGTTTCATAAGAAATGCTTCTATTAGGGGACTTTAGGAGTGTTCAACATAACGTCGAACATTGGCTTGTCCTTTAGTAACCTTGCTCCTGACTACCGTGTGAGCAACACCTCGCCCGAATGGGACGACTGTCGTACTGCAAGTGGTCAGGCCATCACGTGGATGAAAAATGTAATTCACATATCACATTAACTGGTCGATTGAACAAAGTTCGGTGAGCACAAGCATTACACAGAGGCCAACTCCCACACTTATGCCTTTCTCTTCATCCGCGAACCGCACACAAACAACAAATATATCGTGAGTAGGAGGAAAGCGTGCCCGTGAGTATGTTTGCTTACGTGCTATCTCGAGGCAGAGATGATGGAGCGTCGCGCATCAAGGACATCAGGATGAAACAGATCGGGTAATGCGCGAATGGCGTTGGGGAATATGAACAAGAAAGCGACAGGGTGCAACCATTATTTCGCGCAAAAGTCATCAAGGACGATGAGAACGATGAAAACGTGAATGGGGACTAGGGCGTCAAACGAGGACGAGAGGGAGAAAAGGGAGGTGCAAGGCGACCTTCAAGCCATTATTTTTATCACCGACGTTCTACTTCGTTGAGGGCCAGCGCTTCTACTTGTTGTTCCCTCATCGCTATGGCTTCGCGCCCGTCTCGACAGCAGATTCTTTGACGTCAGACTTACTAGTTTCAGAGCCCCCACTCGCGCATGAGCCAGGGTACGCCCATGGCCACGATCACGCGTGCCCGATCCCGGCCATATCTGTGCATGTCAGTATTCGGATCTTGGGGCGCAATCACGCCGACATCACAAAGGTTTCCCCTTCCTTTCTCTGGTGTCCAAATGGCCGATGCGACTGGGGTGAGCGGGAGAAGGATGGCCTAGACGAACATGGTCGTGCGGGGAGAGACGTCGCTGGAATGGCAGAGGTGAGGGAAGGCGAAGACAGAGCGCAGGATGTCCCTTGCGCATGCACGGCGCTTGGTTTCGGAGATGCGTGAACCGATAAATGATACATCGAATACGTCACGAGGTATTTTTTCTTCAGAATTCCGTTCGCACGGACTGTACCTTGATGACCCGCACACAGCGTCACGGGAGATATGCCAGGGATAAACCTCATTGCGATGGTCACGTTGTCCTTCTACTCTTCGCAAAGAGGTGCTCCTGTGCCAAGAGCGATTCCCCAATTGATATGAGAAGCAGCCAGGGTAGGAGATAAAGATGACAATGACGTCGAGAGCGACTCGAAACTTGAAAGACTTGATAGCAATGTGACAATGTCAAGGCTGGTCAGGAGGGATGTACGTATAATCAGGTCCTAGATGGCGCAAGCCGTTCGTCTGTTTGTGCTTATATCTGAGAGATACAAGGTGGCTCGGTACTGCCCACTGCGATGTACAGTCTCACAAGCCAAAATTAAGTAGAATTTGACAGGGTGATAAATGTCATTATCAAGCGCGCGATGGGATCACCTGGGAGTTTGCTGGAAGAGCCATGGCCATGGCGACATCGCTGCCAATGTGTAGTATGGACGCTTTACTTTCATTGGAGATGAGCAAATTGGATGGTGAAGAGTTCGGGCCTTAGCTCATCAGTCTTAAGTGGGAAGAGGTAAATTCTATGACGGAAGCATTCCGTTGAAGGAGAGAACTTGGAGAGTAAGACACAACACTTACTGTGATGAGGACAAGTCGCCGGATATCACGAAGAAAGCTTTCTTGCTAGCGACAATCAATTCCGTTTTATCCCGCGGCCAAGCTAGATGAGTTGCACAGCCGGCGAGGATCGTGAGGACGAAAAAAAAGTGAAAACACAGACAATATCCCATGAAGAATAACCACTGGCAGTTCTATTTTTGAGCGGTGTTTGATAAAGAGCATCGTATCTGAAATGCAAAGGCGGAGCCTGTGCATCGTCGCCGTGTCCGTGTCCGACTCGGATTGTGGTCTAGGCTAAGAGCGGAGCTACCCTAACCCTAAAGAATACCGACGCAAGACAACTGCGAACGAATCACTGCGAACGAATCACACTCATTCCCGCCTTTCTTTTCTCAATCCTACGTTTTCTCTTTTCTGTACTTTAGGCAACGACGATCAACGCTCAGCCGCAGCCGCGCGGCACCAGTACGCCCTCAATACAATCCTTAGTGTCTTTCTTCATTTCTACCGACATTTTTCTTACATTTTCCCTGTACGTCCAGCACAATGACGACTCGGACGCGTATCTTGATAACATCGTTGTTTTCTTACCACTGGATTCGGTTACTTAGTAGGGACTCAGATGTATTTAAGCAGCCTCGCTCGTCGAGGAAGGCGTCGTGAATCGCAGTGTGTGTTCTTTTTTTTCTCCCTCTTCTCTCCTTGCTTGCGTTTTCGACTTTTCCCTCCTTCGACACTTGCGCCCGTGGAACCGCTGTCCACAACGTGTCGCTTTTGGTTCTCCAACGTCTCCCGTCTTTTCATCTACCCCACTCTCAAACTCTCCTTCCCTCAAAGCTCTCATATCCCTTTGCTCTTCTTGGACGACAATCTATTCTCGCAGCAGCTATTTAAGCTACTAAGGCATGACGACGGTGATAGCGGAGTTGATCGGTAGCAACTTTTGGCTCAGAAGCCCCAGCAGTCTTCCTCCTCGCCTTCGGGGTTGGCTTCGTCTTCGGGACTTTCCTCTTTCTCAGGCGGCTTTGCCTTGCACGGCCTGTCAATGCGGGAGGTTCGGTGTCTGTGATGTCAATGCGGAGATGGGTCACGCGGGGCACGATGCGCAGGGGAATGGGCGCCGCAGACACGAGATTGAATATTTGCGTAGTTGCAGAATTACCCGAGACCGCGAGGTTGAGCAAACGTGGGTCAATGACAGAGTCCGGCTGGGGCGGATGAGGGTTGATAGTGCTGAAATCGGCGTCGGCAGAGTCGGGGTGAGAGAAGAGTCTACGTCGCCTGAGGGCTCGGCTGGGGACGCTGACGACTTGAGGTGGAGACTCGATGATTGCGTTGGTCGGAGATGGGATAACAAGTTCAAACTGTCAGTTTCCCAAAGGTGATAACTCATGTACTTGCTAGGATGGCTTCACGGGCATCGGCTGTTCTCTGTACCGCTTTGCGAGCAGCCCTCCTGTTCTTGAACCCGTACCATTCTTCATCTCTTTCCTCCGCGCTGGCATCTATTCTTCCACGTTCGTCGCCAAAAACGCGGCTATATTGATATTCAGTTCCTGTTAGCCAGTGTTGTTTGCAACGTACTAGTTGAAACCAAGCAAGGGTCTGATCGACCCAAGGGTCCTCTTTGACATTCGTTGGGGGGAGAGCGCAAATCCTGCCTTGTAAGAGTGAGCAAGTGTCTTTGGGATTAGGGATTCGTTGCTGGTCGCAACAGCGGCGTAGGCCGCCATTTGGGAGGTAATCGTTGTGATTTCATACTCTACGTGTCCGAGTCGTCGACACTATGGCGCCGGGACTGGTCTGTTCGCCTGGCTTCCTTCGTATCGACTGCATGCGGGCCGTATTATATGTCCACAAGTGGCTCGTACCTATAGATTGTAGTGGCATCACTGCGTAGGTGTGTGATGAATAAAATTATAATTATATATGAGGCGGCGACTCACGCGTACTACTGTATAAGAGTCCTTCCTCCGAGTCGGGTCTTCGGGATCCCCGTCGTACGTATGGTCTTCAATCTTCTTAGACGAAGACGGGAATCTCAGTGCCAGACATTTGTGCTGTCTCAAGTTAAAGCGGGCCCTCGCGCTGCATTGCAGGACAAATGCCATCATGTCACCTGCAGTCCTGCGCAGGTATTAAGCGCCTTCAGGATCTTCAATCGGGCGTCTCGAACCCGTACCTGGAAACCATTTACTGCCTTCACTCTTCCTACCCTCACTGAACGCATCGCCCGACACTGTCATGTCGTCATCTGGTCAAGCAACGTCCTCCGCTGCTATCCTCCAATTAATCACAAATGGTTTAGCGGACTATGTCAAACAAACCGGT
>Ga0137358_10002457_pt1 | contig 10515 bp, 9 predicted proteins | sample Mad1_20_16metaG_FD_105551 | JGI IMG/M metagenome (GOLD analysis project Ga0137358, IMG submission 105551) | Vadose zone soil microbial communities from Angelo Coast Range Reserve, California, USA - Mad1_20_16 metaG | ecosystem: Environmental > Terrestrial > Soil > Vadose zone | place: USA... | reverse complement strand
TCAATTTACTGCTGTATTGCCAATGATGGCTCAGACTAGCTTGTAGGCGACCAGTTACAAGAAATCTTTCGTCGGTGGCTATCTCCTCCAGACCCATCGAAGAGCCACAACATTGCACGCAAGGCCCACCATAAAGGAAGTGCGGAATGGTTTCTCCAAGGAAATATGTTCTCTGGATGGAATAGAACGACAGGGTCGTTGTTTTGGATTCATGGTAAATGTGCGTGTTTCCATCACATTGTATTCTCGCGTTTCTAATGTGGAATCTGTTCTACAGCGGGATCAGGAAAGAGTATACTTGCGTACGGCCCATTCCATTCCTCCTCTTTCGGCTAAGACTTTCTGATGACTCCTAATTTGAATAGCTCAACAATTATTGAAAAAATCATGCGAATGAGGAAAGCAGGATTAGCTTCGGTTGGATATTTCTATTTCGACTTTCGAGATTCGTCAAAGCAAGATGTTCGTGGCGCACTCTCTTCTCTACTCGCCCAGCTATCGGCTCAGTCGGATGCCTGTTGCGGCGTCCTCGAAAGGATGTACTCAGCACATGATGCGGGCTCGAAAGAACCTAGTGAAGATGCACTCCGGGGATGTCTAAAGAGGGTGCTGACGCTCCAGGATCAAGGACCGATATTCCTTATCCTTGATGCAATCGACGAATGCCCTAATGGCGTTGGCACCCCATCACCAAGGGAAAATATTCTGGAGCTTGTGGAGTGGTTATCAGAATTGCACGTTTCTCACCTCTCTATTTGTGTCACCAGCAGACCGGAGGCAGACATCGAAGCTGTTCTCTTGCCCTTGGCATCTCATACGGTTTCACTTCATGGAGAGAGTGGACAAAAGGAAGATATTCGCAATTATATCAAGTCGTTCATAGACTCAGACCGGAAGGCGCGTAAATGGAGTAAGGAGGATAAGGATCTTGTCATCCAAAAGCTCTCAGAAGGGTCCAATAGAATGTGCGACTTGACGTTCGTGGATTTGCTTCAAATTTGATTGACATTGCTACACAGGTTCCGGTGGGTGTTCTGCCAACTGGACAGACTGCGACGTTGTCCTCCATCCGATATCCGGCAGGCCCTGGACAGGTTACCGGAGACGTTGGATGAAACCTATGAGCACACATTACTGGACATCGATGACGAAAATTGGGTGTATGCCCGTCGACTCTTCCAATGTATTTTGGTTGCTCGCCGTCCTCTCCATGTTGAAGAGCTCGCCGATTGCCTCGTATTCAAACCCGAAGGAGATTTCAAGTTTGAACGGAATCGGAAGCCAGAAGACCCAAGAGATAGGGTTTTATCCACCTGCTCGAGCTTGATTGCCGTCGTCAATGTGGATGGCTCGCCTGTGATGGAATTTTCACACTATTCCGTCAAGGAGTACTTGACATCGAGTCGCATTGGGGAAGGCCGAGTGTCGCGCTACCACATCGTTCTCGAACCGGCGCATCTCTTTGTCACTCAATCATGTCTTTCCCTTCTTCTCCAGCTCGACAAGCATGTGAACAAAGAGAGCATCAAAGAGTTCCCACTTGCTCACTATGCTGGTCGGTACTGGGCCGAGCATGCCGGATTTGGGAACGTTTCGTCACCTGCAGAGGATATGATGATACGCCTTTTCAGCCCGGAGAATCATCATTTTTCGAATTGGGTGTGGATATATGATCCAATTACGCATAAATCCTTGAAATCAGAAGCTCCTTCTCGTCCCGAATGGGCTCCATTACACTATGCGGCATATCACGGATTCCATCGAGTGGCGGAATTACTCATCACTTCCTACTCCCAGGATGTAAACGCGTCCAGTCGCCCCTCCTTTACCCCGCTGCATATTGCATGCAGAGAGGGGCGATTCGCGGTTGTACAAGTCCTACTCAAGCACCAGGCAGATGTCAATGCTAGAGCTGTGTATGATCGGGCCCCACTGCACTTTATGTCATTTTCTACGCATCACCAGCTCGAGGTCGCTCAACTACTAGTCCAGCATGGCGCACACGTGAATCTCATGGATCACTTGGGCTGGACCCCATTATTTCTCTTATCGATGAACAACGGAAACCTGGAAGTTGCAGAATTGCTGCTTGAGCACGGCGCAGCCCCGAATATCCGATCTAAAGATGATGAGGAACTACTTTGTGTGGCACTCGAGAACGGCCACTCGCGTCTCGCACAGCTGTTGCTCAAGCATGGTGCAAACCCAAATACTCGAGATGGCTACGGCCAGACTCCACTGCACATTGCCTGCCGACGAGGAGACCTGAAGGTTGCACAGGTGCTACTGGAATTTGGGGTAGATGTAAACTCGCGTGACAAAAAAGGCCAAACACCACTTCAGGCAGCGTCGCGTCACGGAAAAGATCAAATTGTGCAACTATTATTGCAGAAGAAACGTAACCCTGTGTCGCTGTAGGCACAGAAAAGCAGGTACGAGTCCTAACATCTGAATGACCCTTACGTGACGCTATATGCGCAGAATCAATCTATATTGCACCACGAAACGACATATACCGAAGCCAAGACATGCCATCCGAGTTGCTTATTTCCGTCCATGCGTTAGCATTTCACGCGAGTTGGGGGTTCCGTATCCTGAAGAGTTGACCGTACTGCGAATCGAAGACATGTAAGCCAGGGAAGCGAAGTTGACCCGGTTTCAGGAGACGGGGGGTAGTAGATCGTAACTTGTGATGGTAGACCGTTGAGCGAGGGTGTATGTGTGTAACTGTATGCTATACCGATGTCGAAGGGAGCGCGCCTACAATGGTCCAAGGATGTCCGAGTCTCTCACTGCTGCCAGATAGGTCACGTCAGCATTTTTTGCTATGGTAGTGAAGTCGTGGACCGGATATTAGTATGCCAGACAACACCATCTGCGCCATACTCAAACAATGGCCGGTTGAACAGCCATGTAAATTTGAGGTATCCGCCATGCAAGTGCACAACATAAGACGGTCAGGTTGCCCAATGCGTTATTTTTGGTATGACTACACATACACATAGCAATAACTTAGAGACCTATCAAATTCGCGCCTCGCATTTATCGATCGGGTCATATGCCCCCGGAGGCACATAACGGTGACGGCAAGAAAGTTCACCACGGCTTATAATACTACGGCATAGTCATCAATTGGTAGCCTTAGGTTGCCAGTGCTTCGTCCAGATAGACGTCGCAGACTCGAGGATGGTCTGAATGACCGTCACAGGACAGCGGTGACCTGTAACACATGTACTGTAAGAGAATGTAGCCGTAGCTTGGGAGGTTCGGCGAAAGACCGTGACACCAAGACTTACTCAGGTTCAGGCTCGCGCGAAATTAGGATCACGTTCAGAGGAAGAATTGAGATACCGGACAGCAAACCGACAGGGAAATATCAGTTGCTTATTGTAATAAGCGCTCTTCCGGACTTTGTGAAAGGACGCAGGCAAGGTTCACTTCGGAGTGGTCTCCGCTGTTACTCTACTCGTCAAATGCAAGCAAGAAGTCATCGTCGTCCTCTCTCTGAGGGACTCACACCATAATGTGAGGCGTGCGCGCTCGAGGAGGGGCCGGATCAAAACAAAGTTAGAGATATCGGCTTGGGATTGTCAAAAGCCAAATGCAAAGGAGTTACGAATGACACTGTAAGTGGTGCCAGATGGCGCAATTCCTTCCCAACGGAGGCAAAGGCGGCGTAGAACTACGCGCCAGCCTGTATCGCCGACAACGTACCCAACTTTCAAGCAAGCTCTCTTCTACCCCACCAGCGATTCCAGGCTCCTTGTTTGAGACACGCGGCCACGCGTCCATCCGAATTTGCACATGAGCTTGTACACTTCCCCGTTTTCGTTCAACGGGGCACCAGCTCAAGCAGGCTTGAGTGACTGGATAGAGCGTACAGCAAGCTCGACGGACGCACTGCATGCAGGGATGCAACAGTGGGCTAAGAGTTACGGCACAAATGGTTGGGGAGAATGACCAGCGCATGCATTGGTTGATAATTGACAATTGTTGCCCAACGAACACGCACCGAGCTATTGTTCTCTATAACGAAATCCACAAGCAAGGCCTTCTCAGCCTTGTGCGATGACCGGTAACCCCCTTGTGCACATGTTGTATTCAAGCGGGCCATAACAATAATCTCGCACCTTTTTTCTGATAGCGGAACTTGGAATCCCCAGACTAGAAGCTACTGTACTGTAAGGCGACCCTGAGCGCCCGGGGCCTCACGTAAAGTTCACGGTTACAGTATTGTGCTCCTAACTTACTGTAGCCGCTAGTCGTGAAGAGAGAGTAAGTTACTGTAACCCTTACTGTATTTATCTTGCAATACAATTGGGGTTCCCTGCAATTTGTTTCCAAGGGACCAACAAAGGACGTGAAGAAAACCAGCGTGAAGAACCCACGTGTAACCATGCCAGTGGAGCGCGCGCAAACAGACGACGGGGCGCTCTGTTGCCTATGCTTAGTAAGGACATAAAAATAAGGCGGCACCCTCCATGCATCATGGGAGACTTTTCCAAAAAGGTCGTAGGGTTCAAAAAATTACATAGCCCTCCACGGACCTCATCATCGCATGCGAAAAGAAGAAAAGCACAAAACTTGAAATCCTCTCAACCCCAAAATTTTCAGGACAATGGAGCGGCGATTGAACCAACAACAACAATCACCTAATCTTTTACCGACCTCGTGTTACTCTTACTCTACTACCGTGGTGCCGACGCGCGCCGTGACAGTGCCCCCCCAACCAACTACAGTACAGTACTGTACACAGCTATAAAACGCTTTCCCGAGTCCAAAGTCCTGGAATCGGCACTGTTCAGGGGAAGGAGGACACAAGGACATGGATCGGATAGGGACAAGGACAGGGACATGGTGGCTCGGACCCGGACGGGGACGGCGGGGGGCAAGTGACACTGGGCACCACCTGGCACCAACCCATTTCGTGCATCATGGCGTTGATCTCTGACACCCTTGCACTGATTTAGCTACTGAGGCGCTGGGGCGGCGCTTGCCTACAGCCCAGTAATGGCAAAGCTACAGTTTTGTTGTTTTGGGGCGGTTACAACATAGATGTCACTTGTCACTGTAACTTAACTTACTACTGTAGGGATGATTGCGCCGCGGCGGGCGGATGGACTCGGGTGTATAAGTACAACCCGTGGCACACTGGGGATAACTAACTAACCATCACATTACAGTACAATGGTACCGTTCCTCGGCGCGACCAAAACCGAATGATGGTTACCGGAAGTTGGCTGGTGATGGGGCACTCTGGCACTCACTGGCCTTGATCCGAGTCCGATAAGAATACATACAGTAGGGGTGTAAAAGCGCGGCTCGCCGGGGCACTGCAGTGTCAATCGAGTACTTGTTACCGTATCAATCGAGCACAGGCAATCATGGCATTACGGTACGGTACGGTTAGTAGTATGCACGGCGGGGGGATAAGTTAATCGATACCGATACGATACGAGTACAAGTACAGGAACACCGCATTACCAAGGTCTGAAATCAGCGACTGGGACTCATAAGTTACTAGTACTAGATGATACTAGTAAAAATTGGGAAAGAAAGAAGAAAGAAGAAGAATCTGATTATTTCTCACTGAGGATCACACTCCCCCATTTTTTTATCTGGTGGCATTACAGTATCGGAGCCAGAAAAGCGGATATGATATGGACATGAGAACAAAAGCAGAAATTGCCTAAGGGGGGTGCAACACGTGGCCAGGTGAAATCCCAGGATGGGCTTCCCGGGCATTGGGTGGACTTTGACTCTTCCTTTTGGAGACATATGAGACGATGGTGGGTGCCATTCATTACCCCCATTCGGATCCTAATCAAACGGCTATCATTAGCTACGTGCGTTCATGTTCGTGTGCGGTTGGTTGCGTTATCCCTCGAGGCTACAAGCTCAAGGTTTCACTTATCGGCAGGTAAAGATCAGAACAGGGGCATGCGGTGGCGATAGCAGGTGGTCAAAAGTGCCGAATATTTTCACAATTATTCGATGTCGTTATATACTGATGCTGTACTGTACACTAAGCCTATTTGTACGCGATTTGATTTGTACACGAGTGAGCATACTGGAAACTCCGTCCATTGCGCCGCGGACACTAGCCAGCCAGCCCAAGCTGACCATATGTATCAAACGGAAAGACCCAGACCGAAAAAACGATACATTAATTCACCGTCGCAAACTCGGAAAAATACTGGATCAACGAGCTAGATAGGGTGAATGAGACAACACATGATGTTGCTACAGTTAGAGAGGTTTCTTTCGTACGTCAAAAAAGCGAATGAGACCAGCAAAACGAAAAGACAAGAAAAACGAAGATCTCGAGTCCCGCTTCCGAGATGTGAACATCAACGAGGGGAAACGGTGAACAAGAAATAAACACGTTAAAAAAGAGAAAGATAACGAGAAAAAACATATACAGGGTAACGTAACGTTATTAATCTTCAGACTTTGACTTCATTCCCTCCATTTATTGCGCCTTTCTTCACACGAACGACTGACGGACAAAGAGCACTCTTCCAACAAACCTACTGATGATCTTCAGTGAGCAGTGTCCCAATGTCCAATCGCTTCCGTCCCCGATCGGGGCGATTAACGCCTAGCGCGCCTGGTGCGTTAGTAGGAGCTAATCCGTGTCCACGTCCGCCCCACGGTTCCCGATCCCGATCATCTTTCCGCCTTTCCCGATCATCCTTGATATCCGCTCGCGCATCTGACGGGCGATCTGCGCGACCATCAGGTCCTCGCAGTGGCGCTAGCTGAAGACCCGGTCCACTCGCACTACTACTGCTAGTGTTCGTCGTCGTCGTGGGTGGGGTAGGTGCAGAGCCATTTTCGCGCGTAGTCGCAGTAGACACGTTGCCATGTCCAGCCGAGGCTGTACCATTCTCCCATGGGCCATTCTGGTTCTGGTTTTGTCCGGGGTACACTCCGGGCGCGGGTGCAGGTGCAGGGTAATTCGGCGCACTCCACGTGCCTTGGTGAGGCGGGGGCGGATGGGATGGGTGCTGGTACGGAGGGTAATGTGCGGGAGGCGATGTATGGTGCGCGGGCGGTGGGTGTGCATGGTATGATGTAGGAGGAGGAGGATACCCATTGGGAGGCGGTGTCCCGTAGCCACGTGGGGCCGCTTGTGCATGGGTTTGGTAGTACACGTTCGCGGCACCCGCTCCCGGTGGCGGTGCAGGTACAGCAGGGCCGGTGCTCGTGCGCCCGCCAGCGCTGCTACTCACAGATGGCGTTTGCGGCGGAGGGTAGCCGTTGTTCTCAGTAGTAGCTGCGGGTGGTTGGGCTGAATATGGATAAGATGGCGTACGGGACGGGTTGCTGGGTGAAGATGAGCCTTGTGGGGGAGGTTGCTGGGGCGGGGGAGGTTGATATTGCCCATACACAGGCGGATTCCTGTTTGATGAGTTCGGACCCTCCGGACCGGGTGCTGGAGGAGGTGGGGCAGGTGGATATTGAGCATAAGGCTCTCCAGGCCTACCATACTGTGCATAGTAGCCAGCAGCGCTGGGATAGGCGGGGACGCTCTGTGGCTGCGGCGGCGGGGCATACGGATCGTAACCAGCTGAGGCGTAGCGTGGCGGTGGATATTGAGCATAGTGCTGCTGATAATGGTCGTATTGATGTGGTGGGGGAGGCGGGTGTTGTGGGTGCTGAGGCGGAGGCCATGATGACGGGTACTGCGCGGGATATGGTGGTGGAGGTGGATGTTGAGGATGATGTTGAGGATGCACTGACTGGGGAGGGGGCGCTGGGTAGTGATGAGGGGGGGGTTGATGTTGGGGCGGATGGTGGGCAGGTACCGGAGGGTGATGTTGAGGCGGAGGCGGTTGCTCGTACGTAGGGTGTTGTGGTGGCGGGTGGAGAGGATAGCCAGGGGCAGACGGCGGAGGCGGAGGGACGCTGGCAGAGGAACGTGCGTGGTGCTCGTACGAGTTGGACTGGCCCCCGGACGCCAAAGGGGGATCGATACCCCATTCCCCAGTACTTGGAGGTGGGTTAGGCGCGGGCTCACCCTCATCGCCATCTACCCTCGGGCGTTTCAAATCACGCTCACGTTCACGATCCTTCTCCGGCTCACGCTCAGGTCGTTTGCGGCCATTCAAAGGCTTGCTAGTGATATTGGAAAGCGAGTTGTGATTGTTGGTCGTGTCATTGTGGTCTTCGTGTCGCCCTTCACTTTCACGATCACTCTCGTCCTCCTGGATGGGTACGCCCGGCCCCAATGGTTGGCCATTGGTGATGGGGAAATTAGTCATGCTACTGCGGGGTTTTCTCTGGCGAATGTCCTTGCGGATTCGGATTTTGATGCCTTGGTCAGCAAGAGAGCAGGACAGCGGGGTGGACTCTAGAAAGCCACGCATGAGCGGCATGGCCATCAAGAAGGACAGGGTAGAGAACCTTCCATGCCCGGAAATTTCTTCGCGGTGTACACGTAGAAGGGCGTCGAAAATATCGACTTGCAGTGATAGACATTCGACCTGGGAAACGTGGTTAATTCGCTGTCATTAAGCAATCATTTAAGGAATGGAATAAGAAACACGCGACGTAATGAAACAGATGGAGTTCCGTATAGAACGGAACGGACAGGCACGAATTTCGAAAGAGATAGAGGGCGCTTAGTGGCAAAAGATATAGTTTTGTGATGAATGTGAAGTGGGTTCATCAAAGAAAGCGGGGCAGGGAGGAGAGGAGCATGTGAAGACGAAAGAAAGGATGTGGGAACGCACCCCACTACTTCGAAAAGGCTGAGCTTGAGACGATAAGACCCCTCTTGGCGCACGCTGAGATCCGGAAAGACGAAGAAGCCGGCGTCTCTGTTTTCGTTCTCTGAGTCCTTGAGGTGATAGAGTGACGAGACGACTGATCCCGTGGTGCATCTTGTCTTTCCATCCTGGGGAAGTGTCAGAACAAGAAGGGGCGAGGGAGATGGGAGATGAAGCACACGCACCTTCATCCAGTGCAACTCGGTGTCGTCGTCGGGCTTGGCGAGACTTGCGAACATAAAGTAATATGGGTTCTGCAGGAACGGACCTGCGCAGAAGCCGGCTGGGGTGAGCATGGAAGTGTCCAGGGGACCGGACGACTCGTGGGTGTGCGGTTGTGCATGTGGGTGGGAGGGCTGCGCGGGAGGCGGGGATGGGGACGGCGATGGGAGGTTTTTAGGAGCCTTGTCGATGACGCGCAGTTGGACGATGGGCGGAGGGTCGATTGGTCGTCGATCGGCTGTCAACGAACGAGTAAGCGCGACCCCGTTCCATGGCCAGGAGAGACGTACCGCCAACACCACACATCCTGGCCTGCTTCGGCTGCTGTCGTATGCGGAGATCGTACTCGCGGGACCCGTCCATGTCGTGCGGCGGAGGAGAAAGGCGGAGGGAAACGGATTTATTGACGAGGGGCAGGGAGGAAAGGGGACCTAAATTCGGGGCGCGGGCGTCGAGTACTTAAGTATTTGCTGACAACGATAAATCATCAAATCCCAAATTCTATCCAATTCCACGGACTCGGCCACTTCGCTTCCCCCATCCCGGCTCCCTCCACTCCCCGCCAGAGTTTCATCCAGTGCCCGTCCATTTCACGGTCAGCCCTCCAGTCCTCATTTCATCCATCTCTCTTCATCAATCGTTCCCTTCCACCTCTGCGATAGCGTAGCGAGATTGGCGCAGCCCCCGTTCTCGCATTTACCCGTGCCATCCATTTCCTCCTTTTGGCATTGCTCGCCCCGCGAACCGGTCAAGATGTAACAATAGCTCAACTCATGGCCCTTTGACCCCCTCCCCCCAAACTCCCACTCTCATCCAAATGGAAGTTCTTAAACTTTACCTGTATTCTACAGGGAAAAGAGACAACCCTTGAAAGCAACCCAATAACCTTGATCGTTCGCATCGCAACTCGTCATCCCCGGACCGCCCGTTCATGCGGTTCTACCCACGGAACACCTACACAACGGATACCGATGACACGTCAGTTTAACAAGACCCTGATGAAACAAAAAGGGCAAGCGCCGCCCATTTCTAAGCATCGGGCGCCAGCGCCCCCAATGGAAGAAACCACGGGCGTGAACGCACGAGCACGACGCTTCTGACTCAATCCTCGCAAATCACAAGAAAAATGCATATGTAACGGTACGACGTACCCAATATCCGGAATATCTCCTCCTCGGTCTCCGAAGCTATGATGTGCCCTATTGAAATTAAATGAAAATCAGTTTTTCCAACTACACGGAGATGGTGGCCCAAAGGGAAAAAGGAAAAGGTGGTGGAACACAAGACGGGGAATGCAGTGCCTGTTCTAGTACGGCACAATACCCGGCTTTGATCGCAGCAAGGAACAAGAAGCCAGAGAGGAGAAAAGAAGGCGGAGAAAAATGCGAGGACTGGGCGTCCGGAGCCCGCTGAGTACGGAAAGAGCCACCTGGGCCCGCGCACCGGGTCAATGCCACCGGTGACATAAACGTAACAAAATTCAGATTCTATCTGTCAAAGGGTCCCAGGACTTTTGTTG
>Ga0137358_10002456_pt1 | contig 10517 bp, 9 predicted proteins | sample Mad1_20_16metaG_FD_105551 | JGI IMG/M metagenome (GOLD analysis project Ga0137358, IMG submission 105551) | Vadose zone soil microbial communities from Angelo Coast Range Reserve, California, USA - Mad1_20_16 metaG | ecosystem: Environmental > Terrestrial > Soil > Vadose zone | place: USA... | reverse complement strand
TGCTATGCAGCAGACAGGATACAACTTGAAGGTGGATGACTCGAATACTCCATTGTCCGTCGTGACCTATCCTGGCACTATAGTGTAGTGGCTATCACAATGGATTCTGATCTCGTGCTGGATATTCCATTAACCCAGGTTCGAACCCTGGTAGTGCCTTTTTGGAGTCACTGTATATCAGGAACAAAGACGAACAGTACGAGTAAGTTACTACACTGTACTCGGAACTAGAAACCGTTTCTGTCGACTCGAGTGAAATGTACAAGAAGATCACCAGGGGTCAGTTCGATAAGATCATCGAGTTTCAAGACTTGGATCCATGACAACCCACCTGCTGCCAGAGATATCAGCTCGTTGAAGACATACCAACGATGTGATTGGCCCAGCAGTGAGTGAACTGTAATTCATATATTGCACGTATCTCACTCCCTCACTACCTTTGTCCAAATCTCGCTATCCCTGCCGGCTCGAGCAAATATCCATGGGTTCCAGTAAATACGCGAACAAGTGCTAAGCGGGCCGCCTTGGCGTTGTTAGTAGGCCACCATACCTACGCTGTGATTGTGATAAAAACGTGGTGTCATTGGTCTTTGATTGCCTTGGCTGGAGAGTTGTACAACTTGAGTAATTGCCCAAGGAACCGTATGTAAGATCAAAGATCAAATTCCATTGCTTCCGTAGGTACGAGAAGCTGTTAGACCATATGAAACTAAAACACCCGCCCGCACTAAATCCGAGCGGTGAGGCAGTTTTCCACTAAACATCGAACTGGTGGTCAATGGTGTCAAGAGTAAGTGATGCAGTGAGTGGCGCACTAGTGCCGGCTACAGGCGTAACCACATAAAGAATGTGCCGGTTAGACCATGAGGAACCAACTTTAGTATGTAAAGAGACAGCCAAAATCGGACAAAGCGTGGGCGTATGAAAACAATTAATCAGGCGCTTATTATGAGGGAGTTTGTCAGGGAATGTCGGGAGCTCTGGCAAAAAACATGCAAAACATGCGAGTTGGGATGAGCAGGCCAGTCGGCGGATTCGGCAGCCTTCTTCAAGTGTCCCAGCTGTTGCGGTCGTTGCAAAAGGGGATGCATGTTAAATTTAGAGAGTGCACGTAGAAACCAAAAGTAATGAAATGATGCTGTAGTGTGTGAGACCACGTGCGTCCATTGCCATCATTTCAAGTTATAACCAGAATCCTATCCCGCCTTGTCCCCCACTCGTCCTCCCTTGAAACAGCCATGTCCTTCGCTCGGCATCTCATTTCTCCCTTGAACAACGCACAGCCCAACTCGGGTGCCAGTGTCTCCAATGTCGAGGCCATGTTTACCCAAATCATGGAAGTCGTTCTCAAATCTGTTAGTGCTCCGCGTCGCTGAGCGTTTTTTCAATGACGCGACTTTAACTCCTTTTTTTTCTCCACAGCGCGGCGAGATTGCTGAGCTCCGTCAGGAATGCACCGAATTGCGCCAGGCCAATTTGAGTCTTGAGCGTCAGGTTCGGGAGAGCATCATTTCTACCGTCTGTCCTCCCTCTTAGAATATCGCTACGCGACACTTAATGATAGACAGCAGATGCGTAGCCCCCACATAGGGACTCCTGGTTTCACTACCCCGGCCCCTAGCTCTCCCCAGCTTCGTGCAAAGTCTCCTTTCCTCAACTCGACCTCAATTCCCACTCTGGGCTTCGCGCCCACCGTACACATAGCATCCCCACTGGGCGACAACAGCGTAATTGGTTATCCTTATGGGCCAATTCGTGAAATCCCCGGTTTCTATGTTGTCATCCCTGCTGGAGGCGCCGGCACGCGCCTATGGCCCCTGTCCCGGGAAAACCATCCCAAGTTCCTTCTTGATGTGACCTTACAGGGCCGTAGCCTGATCCAAGCAACATGGGATCGTTTGCTGCCACTCACTGGTGCTGATCGTCTCACCGTCGTCGCAGGCCCCTCCCACGTTAAGAGCATTCACGAACAGCTTCCGGATTTATTGCCGCACAACCTCTTCTGTGAACCTGGCCCGAAGGATTCTATGGCCGCAATCGGGCTCGCTGCCGCGATCCTCGCACAACGTGACCCTGATGCCGTCATTGGCTCGTTTGCAGCCGACCATATGATCTCAGGCACCGACGCTTTCCTTAGCGCCGTCGCCGAGGCTGTCCAGGTCGCCCAGAAGGGCTACCTCGTCACCATCGGCATCGCCCCCTCTCACCCATCGACTGGTTTCGGTTATGTGCGGCTGGGTGACAAGCTCGGCATTCCTGAGGCACCGAACGCGCGCCTCGTTTCGAGTTTCAAAGAAAAGCCCGATGCGCGTACGGCCGCAGCGTACATCGCTACTGGTTCTTATCGTTGGAATGCGGGCATGTTCGTCACGAAGGCCTCGTTCTTGATGGAACTACTCAAGGAATATAAACCTGATCTTGCGGAGGGTCTAGAAAAAATTGCTGCAGTCTGGGATGATGAGGCTGAGCACGGTAAGGTGCTAGAAGAGGTATGGTCTGGCCTCGAAAAGATTGCTATTGATCATGCTGTAGCGGAACCGGCAGCGTTGGAGGGCCGCGTTGCTGTCGTACCAGCTACGTTCGGTACGTATGTCGTTATGGCAAGTTGGGCAAGCTTATCACTGGTGGCGCCACAGGTTGGGATGATGTGGGGGACTTTTCGTCACTTGCGGAACTTCTGCCTGCGGAAGCAAACCAGCCCCGTATTCTTGGCGATGCCGGACTAGGTACGTTCGCTGTTTCATTTTGGGAGTACCTGTCAAATACGGGCTTTACAGTGCTCACGGAGCAAGTCGCTGGTGGCATCGTCGTGCCTGGTTCTGGCCGGCTTGTCGCGGCCTTGGGTGTGGACGATCTCGTCATCGTCGATATGCCCGACACGTTACTTGTCACGACGCGTGCCCGTTCGCAGGAAGTGAAAAGGCTCGTCAAAAAGGCCAAAGAAACTGGTTGGCGCAAGCTGCTATGAGCAACCCGATTTTACTCGTTGCTCTAATGCATCTACCGTAACTATGATCTACATAGGGAACCTTTTCTGTCTGGGTTTCTGAACCGTTTTACCGTAATCATTTTCTTCCTCCATGGACTATTTGGTTCTCTGGAACTCGAACTGACTTGAAGTACAGTAGTAGCTACCTTGCCTCGTCTCTGCTCTGGATAGTTGTGAACTTAGGACATGTTACATGGACTTTACCAATAATAACCACTGGTTGCTCACGTGTTATACTGTAGCATCGGCCAAGACCGACGGTGATGACGCCCCGTTCCGCTTTGCCGTATCATGTGCGGCTTTTGAGCGCCTTTAAGCTCTCTGTCACGCACTACGCCATGTCTCTTTTCTATCGATATCGACAACTCGCAGCTCGGCGTGCTCTCTTTTCATCGCACAAGTTTGCCCTTAGTACATCCCTTCGGTTCATGTCCGCCTTCACCAAAACCTACGAGAACATACTCACATCGCGCCCTGAGCCAGGCGTTGCACTCGTGACGCTCAACCGCCCAAAGGCGCTCAACGCGCTCAACACCGCCCTGTTCGCAGAACTGAATGATGCGCTACGTTTGATTGACGCAGACAGGGGGATCGGCGCCATTGTCATCACTGGCTCGGAGAGAGCTTTTGCCGGTGCGTGCTACGAGCACGCCTACTCGGACTTGGAACGCTGATTTTGATGCGGGTGCCGTACCGCACGGGAGTATAGCTGGCGCCGACATTAAAGAGATGAAGGACAAGACCTGTGAGTAACAGAAAAAGGTTGAATAAAGTGCTATAGGAGCAGTTCATCCTTGACTATTTTGGGGCGGATTCGAATCCCAGTCGCGGACGTGTACCAGAATAGGTTTTTGGAAAACTGGCAGGAAATCACCACGATACGCAAGCCGATCATCGCTGCTGTCAGCGGCTACGCGGTAAATACTGGTCCTTTTTCCACCCTTCAAATCCCTCAGCATTGACACCGCAACGTCATGGATTACCCCTTTCAGCTCGGTGGAGGTTGCGAGCTCGCCTTGATGGCCGATATACTCCTGGCAGCACCAAACGCGCAATTCGGGCAGCCGGAAGTGAACATCGGTACGATCACTGGCGGGGGCGGATCGCAGCGGCTCGCGAGGGTAGTGGGAAAGTCGCGGGCGATGGAGCTCACGCTTACGGGACGTATGTGGGACGCGCGCGAAGCTGCCGAGTGGGGCATGGCCAGTCGGGTCGTTGGTGAGGGTGAAGCGAGGCCGGTGCGCTCGTCGTGGAGATTGCGGGGAAGAGCCAGATTGCCGTGCAGGCGCAGGAGGAGGTCGTCAATGTTGGCTCGTCCTCTAGTCTTTTTTTTCCCCGTTTGGTCCTGGTTTTACACTGCTTTGATTTTATACGTGCTCGTGTGTGTGCGTGCATGGTGGTTTAGCGTATGAGCGAAGTTTGTCCGAGGGGTTGAGGACTAACGTCGACTGTTCCACATGACGTTCGGGACGGCGGACCAAACTTGAAGGGAGGGTGCGTAGAATAATATTTTTCTGTGTGGTCATTCTCCCTTCTGACGCTGGCGAACTAGTAATGACGGCCTTTGCAGCAAAGAGAAAGCCAAACTTCACAAATTCGTAAACTTGTAATGGTATTAGTATTTTTTTCTCGTAATTTATACACAAGGATGTGCTAGAAGATGAAACACCTTGACAAGCATATCGACTAGCCCTCGAGACGCACGACATCGGCCGAACTGAAAGTTGACAACTTGAAAGGGTGGCAACCTTCCCTCACTTGAGACCTAGATCGAGGGTATCAATTCACACAAGATCCTTGTTCCATTCTGCATGCTCACATTCGACAAATAGTAGGGTCTAGGCATTTACGCTGACGGTCGCCAAGCTGGAGAGCAACCCGTAATGCGTTCATTCTCGTTCAGCCGATTAAGGGTGTGTTGTTCGCTGGAAATCGGACGCTAAACCCGAAGGCTGGAACAGACGCAATAATTTGATTGGCTTCAGAGTAATGAGCGGCTCACCCTAACATATAAAATAAAGATGTTCTCCTGTCAGGAATAGCGTTGCTAGGGAAACTGTTTGGATCGTAATTGGGATGCGGCCTGGTCTCAGGCAGCGAGGGGATTGTTTCCTACTGAAGAGTTGTCTCCTCGCAACACCGCAGCACTTTGGCGTCATAATAATCAGTGATACAGCCTCACTTGCAATATATTTATTCGGTAGGGATGCAAGTCCATGCATGAAGAATCTCACAAAAATCTTGTCCATTGATGGTGTGTTGATAGTAATGGGTTCGGAAATCGTTGGCTCAGGTTGCGCATCTGAGCTCTATTAACCGCACTCCCGAAATTGTCGCCGCGGACCTGCATGAGGTTTTCTGGGCATTACTTGGGCAACATTTCCTCCCTCATTGTGAAGCAGGAGTATTTAAAGTCCCTCCATTTGCCACTTCCTCCAAATCCAGTCCATTTCTCGCTCTACAAATTCACTTCAAAGTCTTCTCTACATACAATGCGATTCACCTCTTCGAACACCTCTATCGTCTCCACAGTTGCCCTATTGTCACTGATGACTCCAGTAGTCAGCGCCGCGACGGCCACAATCACTTCACCCACAGCTGGACAGGTACTCACCGGCGGAGTAGATTCCGTGCAGGTCGAATGGTATGTGGTACAAAGGGAGAATCCGAGCGCACTGTGCCATCATATGTCGTTAACGGCGGGTATTACTGTAGGACCGTCGACGCCAGCCAGGACTTAACTGGCGTCTCCTGCAACATAGCACTATTGCATGTGGACGGTAGCCCTTCAGTTCCTGGTGCGTGCCGCCACGACAAGGTTCATTTGAAGGCTAATCCCGAGTAGCCTCACCGGGAATATTACAGGGTAATGTGCCAATTCTGGATGGACGATCGAATGGGGAAGTACCTATTCCGAGGGTGGAACCTAGAAATGACTATTATATGGAGTGTAAGTACCAGAGTAACTTGTCTTGGACTCCATTCTTGTTTCTTTTTACGCTATTGGGCACAGTGATATCTTTGGATGGGAATACATACTTTGGCGGTAGCAATCAATTTAAGATCATTTAATTTTTATCTTAAACGTACTTGAACGTGGGTGGCGAGAGTATGGGGTTAGAGGCGCTCCTCCTCGTAGCATTGCATGACGTGATTTATACCAGCGCCAGGGTCTCTAGAGTGACTCAGCCGGGCTTCTTCTGAACGAAGCTGTACAGTTATTTCAATTGTCAATTGCAAGGTGCGACGAGTCGACGACCGTGCTCCTGACTTTCCTGGTCACATGGTCACAAACACAGCTCGCGGCCCGACGTGCTGTATCTTCGCCCGAGAGGGTATTTGCTGCTGTTGCATCCGAGCGAGCATTCCCCGTTCGAATGTCTCTCACTTGCATCTAACCCGAACACTGACTTTACGTGGTACTACCTTGTTGGGTAGTGGAGCGGCGGTGCGGGCCGGATTATATAATTAAAACTTCCGCCCTACCGGGAGGGCAATATATAGCGTCCGGAGAGAACATTACCAGACGATCCTCTTCCGGATTGCCCTCTCACCTCTGCGTGACTTAAATCTCTTTATTATCATCTTATCCTATCATACCTTGTATCTGGGGATGCATATCCGACGTCGATACGACACATAGAGATCCAGTTGCAGGCGAGAACAACTTATGACGATAGGTAAGGGTGGCCAGACATCCAGTGCTGCCCCCAGGCTGGTGTTGCGTCTCTGGTGTTGCGTCTCTGCGTAGACGTTGTAGACTAACTTGAAGGTGTCATGGACCATGGTGACCCGAAAGCAATGTTTCTCCATTTTTGACACATATGTACCAGTGTATATCACTCGTCTCCGATGTATATCACTCGTCTCCGATGTATGCTTTCATCGAGATAGAAATTAAATATTCTTAGGAGGGTGTAGGTGGACGGAGGTGGTGGGGGTGCAGACGATAACACATCACGGGCATGTTACATAGATTCGTAAGAGCGTGACGGTTTGTCACACTTCTCTTCAAACCTACTTTGCGTTAGTCAGCACGTCTGTAGTACAGTATGCTCTCGATTTGTCCTGGTACAAGGTAAGTGCCACTTGATCGCGATATGTGTGGTACGTTTGTGAAACTGTGGGTTCTTCGCAATTGCGATGGACCCGTCGTTATCGAGACTTATCTGTTTGGCGGCATTTTGTGGATGTCCTAGCTCATCGTACAGGCTCGTCTCAACCAGCAAGCTTCGCGCGTGGGTTCTGCTAGGCTAATGTACTCTGCCTCAGTCGAGGATAGCGCTGTATTTGTCTGCTTCTTGGATTTCCATGTAATAGCTGCGTTTCCGGCGACGAATCCGTACCCTGTGGTCGACTTACAGTCGTCCGCGTTCGCGTAGGTGGCTTGTAGCCGGAGTAGGTGTTGGGGTAATTAGGTGAGTCACTATATGTTGACCCTTACCCTTTTAGTCCCTGACAAGTACCGTAGGATTCTTTTAGTATACTCGCATGTTGTAGGCCGGGATTTGTTGTATAACATGCCAATTTATTGACCGACGGCTTCATTCCAACACAATAACACATCGGCCATTTTCCAAGTTAGGATGTTAGTATCTTTTTCAGAAGTTATGGCACCGATTCCAAAAGTCCAATTAGCAAAAGGTGTCACCGATGTTCCTCTATTCACAATTTGATCAAAATGTTGAAACTCCCAACCAGTGATAGTAATAACTACTGGTTGCTCTGAAGCATCGGCCAAGACCGAATCAAAACCCAACCCAATGATGACACCCGTTCCGCTCCGCTTTGCCGTATCGTGTGCGACTTTTGAGCGCCTTTAAGCTGTTACACACGCCACGCCAACTCTCTTTTGTATCGATATCGACAACTCGCAGAGGGGCGTGCTCTCTCCTCATAGCATAAGTCTGCCCTTTGTACATCCCTCCGGCTCATGTCCGCCTTCACCAACAGAAAATGGTCGAATAAAGTGCAATAGCAGCAGTTCATCCTTGACTATTTTTGGATGGATCCGCATCCCAGCCGCGGACGTGTACCAGAATAGGTTCTTGGAAAATGGGGAATCACTACGATACGCAAGCCGATTATCGCTGCTGTTAGTGGCTACGCGGTAAATGCTGGTCCTTTCCACCCTTCAAATCCCTCAGCATTGACATTGCAACGTTATGGGTTTCCCCTTTCAACTCGGTGGAGGCTGCGAAGGCGTCGTCGTACGCGAGGCCGTTGCGCTCGCCGTGGAGATTGCCAGGAAGAGCCAGATTGTCGTGCAGGTGCAGAAGGAGGCTGTCAATGCTGGTACGTCCTCTAGTCTTTTTTTTCTCGTTTGGCCTGGGTTTTACACTGCTTTGATTTGATGCATGCTTGTGTGTGTGCATGCCGGCATGGTAGTTTAGCGTATGAGCGAAGTTTGTCCGAGGGGCTGAGAACTGAACGTCAGCTGTTCCACATGGCGTTCGGGACGGCGGACCAAAGGGAGGGTGCGTAGAATTATCTTGTTCTGTGTGGTCATTCTCCCTTCTGACGCTAGCGAACTAGGGATGACGGCCTTTGCGGAAAAGTGAAAGTGAAACTTCACAAACTCGTAAACTTGCAATGGTATTAGTATTTTTTTTCTCGCATTTTATGCACAAGGATGTGCCGGAAGGTGAAACACCTTGACAAGTATATCGACTAGCCCACGACATTTGCCGAACCGAAAGTCGACAACTGAAAAGGGTGGCAATTTTCCTTTTCCCCGACAATTCATAAAAAGGACTCCACGTCCCCGTAGCCCACGGATCCCTATCGGCAGGTTGTCATGCCATCGTACCAACATCCCGTAGCGGTCACACTCGCATCCAGTGCCCTTCTCAGCTTTGCTGTCCAAAATCCACGTTCCACTCGGCATGCTCACATTCGACAAATAGTAGGGTCTAGGTCCCAGGCATCATCATTTACGCTGACGGTTGCCAAGCTGGAAAGCAACCTGGAACGGACGCAATAATTTGATCGGTTTCAGAGTAAGTAATGGGAGGCTCACCCTAACATATGGACAACGATATTCTCGTGTCAGGAATAACATTGCTAGGGAAACTGGGGACCGTAACCGGGACGCGGCCTGATCTCAAGCAGCGAGGGGATTGTTTCCTATTATTGCTAGGAAAACTGTTTGGATCGTAATTGGGACGCGGCCTTGTCTCAGGCAGCGAGGGGATTCTTTCTTACTGAAAAGTTGTCTCCTCGCAGCACCGCAGCACTTTGGCGTCATAATAATCAGTGATACAGCCTTGCCATATTTTTGCTCGGTAAAGATGCAAGTCTATGCATGAAGAGTCTCACCGCACAAAAACCTTGTATATTGATGGTGCATCGATAGTAACGGGCTCGGAAATCATTGGCGCAGGTTGCGCATCTAAGCCCCATTAATCACACTCCCGAAATTATTGCCACGGAGTATTTAAAGCCCTTCCATTTCTCGCTCTACACATCCACTTCAGAGTCTTCTCTACACACAATGCGATTCACCTCTTCGAGCGCCTTTATCGCCTCCACAATTGCCCTATTGTCACTGATGACTCCAGTCATCAGTGCCGATGTGGCCAAAATCACTTCGCCCGTAGGTGGACAGGTATTCCTCGGCGGAGTAGATTCCGTACAGGTCCAATGGTATGTGGTATAAGGGAGAATCCGAGCGCACTGTGCTATCATATGTCGTTAACGGCGGGTATTACTGTAGGACCATCGACACCAGCCAGGATTTAACTGGCGTCTCCTGCGACATAACACTATTGCATGTGGACGGTAGCCCTTCAGTTCCTGGTGCGTGCCGCCGTGACATTTGAGTCAAGGTCCATTTGAAGGCTAATCCCGAGTAGCCTCACCGGGATTATTACAGGGCAATGTGCCCATTCTGAATAAACAATCGAATGGGGAAGTATCTATTCCGAGGGTGGAACCTAGAGATAATTATTTCATGGAGTGTAAGTACCAGGGTAGCTTGTCTTGAACTCCATTCCTGTTTCGACTTACGCTATTGGGCACAGTGATATCTTTGGATGGGAAAACCTACTTGGGCAAAAGCAGTTACTTTAAGATCAATTAATTTTTATATTAAACGTACTAGAACGTGAATGGCGAGTGTAGGGTTCTTCACGGGAAACCCCGGGGCTTTTTCATCAACTGTGCCCGTACCCGTGGGAGTGACAGGCAGGGCAACAAGGGGCGAGTTGCCTGCGCCTTGAAATCTCCATCACACACTCACACTTGAACGTGGCTCGGTCGCGCCATGTGAGTGCAGGGTTGAGCAACTTGCATGGGACGCGCGTCCCCTGGACCGCGGTGGGGATCTGTAGGCCGAACGTCTCAACTATCTTGTACTGCGCGGTCTTGAGCTCGCCAGAGTGTACCGCATTGAAAATGTGCCACGTCACCGTGAGTGGGCAACGCTTGCCCATGCCGTACCCGCCGTCGGTCCAGTGTTGATCAGCCAGCAGTCGACTTTGTGCTTGTCCATGCGCTCTGCGAGCATCCCGGCGTAGCGACTGGGCTG
>Ga0137358_10002455_pt1 | contig 10519 bp, 9 predicted proteins | sample Mad1_20_16metaG_FD_105551 | JGI IMG/M metagenome (GOLD analysis project Ga0137358, IMG submission 105551) | Vadose zone soil microbial communities from Angelo Coast Range Reserve, California, USA - Mad1_20_16 metaG | ecosystem: Environmental > Terrestrial > Soil > Vadose zone | place: USA... | reverse complement strand
TATTTCACTTCGTTGCCGGCGAGCATGGCTTCGATGATCTCGATGCTTTCGCGCATCACGGTAACGGGGCCGACTTCTTTTCCCTTTTCACCCTCGCCGATTTCTTTCATGAAGATTTTTGAAGCGCCGAGGCCGAGGAGAAAGCGATCTTTGCCGGCGGCTTCCTGGAGCACACGCGCCTCCATGGCAATCTGCACGGGATGACGTGTGTAAGGAGAGATGATGCCCCAGCCGATGGTGATGCGTTTTGTTTCACGTGCAACAATCGCGGTCACGGCGGTAGATGAGCGGGCCTCCATGGAATGCTTTCGCCACCACGGGTAGGCTTCGGCTAGCCAGAACGTATCGAAGCCGGCCGCGTCGCAGGCTTGCGCCATACGGACAGTTTCTTGCAGCGGCTCCATGCTGAGCTGCAACACGCCGATTTTGAAGGGCATGCTCATCGGTTCGGTTTTTCTCCGTTTGTGAATTGCGGTGCCGCTCGCCGTTTCTAAGCGGGATCGCTCCAGGAATGCTCCAAACCTTTAACGAGCTGCCATAGCGCGCGATTCAGCGGAGTGGGCACGCCCAATCTTTCTCCGCTGTCGGCGATCGCGCCGTTCATGAAGTCCACCTCTGTTTGGCGCTTGGCGAGAATGTCTTGCAGCATGCTGGCTTTGTGCTTCCCTGGAGCGTTGGCGCCCTTTTGCACGAGCGCACGGGGATCGCCGTGCAGCGCAATGCCGAGCGCTTTGGCGACCGCTTCGCCCTCGGAGATAAGCGCGTTGAAGAGTGCGCCGGTTTGCGGAAAGCGAGTTGCAGCGCCGTGATGGAGCAATGTGAGCGCGCCGACAGGATTGGTCGAAGCATTGAAAATAAGTTTGGTCCATTGCGCCCCGCGGGCGTCTTGGAGCGGAACGACTTTCAGCCCTGCGCGATTCAGCAGTTCGGCCAATTTTTCTACGCGCGAATACGGAGTGTTCGTCGGTTCAAAAGGACCGATCCAGGTGTCGCCGTTAATGTCGAACCCGACGTGACCAGGCTCGATTACGTGACCAGCAGGAAATGTGGTGCCGCGAATTACATAGCGCACGTGCTTGGCGAGAATTTCCTCGTTGCCAACGCCGTTTTGCACCGAACAAACGGTGCTGGAATCGCGGAAGAGGTGAGCGGTCTGCTCGATGGCAGGTCGCGGCGGTGTGCTTTTGGTGGCTACGATTCCGAATTCGCACGGAGGAATTTCTTTCGAGTCGGTCGTGGCGTGAAGGCGCGAAGTGAAATCGGCGACGCCGCTGATGCGCAGCCCACGCTCATTTATGGCGCGGGTATGCTCCTGCGAGACATCATAGGCGTGGACTTCCACATCGGAGAGCCGCGCGAGGTGGGCGCCGAAGATGCTGCCGATAGCGCCGCACCCGACGATGCAAATTTTGACGCTCATGCCGTCTTCCGCGTCTCCAGGCCGGTGTAGAAGCGCCATGGTACGTTAGCGAGGCACTCGCCTTCGTTTTTGTCGACGCGGTACGTGTCTTGCGTGTAGAGGCAGACCTGGCCGTCCTGGTCGACGACTTGCGGATGAAAACTGACCACCATGTTTTCCTTCAGCGCGATCTGCGTGTTCGCGCCGATGGCCGGATATTCAATCATGGTCATACCGATGGAGTGTCCGGTCAGGTGTCCGAGCGAAAAGCCCGCTTTGCTGAAAATGTCGGCCGCGGCTTTGTGAACCTCACTAGCGAGCATGCCGTCTCGCATTCTGACGCGCGCGGCTTCCATAGCATGCGGATAGACTTCGCTCATTGCTTGCGTACGCCGGCTGATTTTGCCGCGGATGAGCGCGCGGGAGAATTCTATCCAGTAGCCCGCGGGTCCGGTAGCTTCCAGGGAATAAAGCAGCAAGTCGTCTGAACCGACCTTGCGGAGCGAAGGAACCTTGAAAAATGCTTCCGCTTCGCCGTTTGTGCCGCTTAGGACGATGTTCATCATGCGCGGACCGGCGCCGCGAGCGAAAAAGCGTTCGACGGCAGGGGCCATGATCTCAGCTTCGCTTTTGCCGGGTTCGTAGGCCGCTAGCAGTGCGTGGAAACCGTCGAGAATAATATCCATGCTGTCGCGGAAGCCTTCGAGCTCTTCTTCGCTTTTCACGGCGCGGGCCATATCGAACTGAAAATCAAAAGGGACTAGCTCGAAAGAGTGGCCTTGCAGTTCGCGGTAATCGCGGACGGCCATGATGAAGTCCATGCCATAAACGGCCACCCGCTTCCAATGCCGCTTTTCCGCTTCATCGCGCAGCCATTTTCCTGGGATTTCCGGCCAGACTTTTTCCTGAACGAAAGGAGCTTTCTTATCGCCAATCCAGCGCGCTTCGCGTGGAAAAACAAGTATCGGATCGCCTGAAAGCGGGATCAGTACGTAAACGTAGCGGTGAACAATTTCGAAACCAGAGGTGTAGCGCACGGCGCCTTCGAATCCGGCGTATTGATTGCCGCAAACAATCAGGGCATCGACTTTTTCGGCCTCCATCGCGCTGCGGATATTGTTGTAGCGGCGCTCGATCTCTTTTTGGCTGGGCATTTGGCGAATTACCTCTGGCTAATGCGCTCCGCAGATTTCAGCGGCGGCGAGAGCATACACCTTCGTGGTGTTGATCAGCGTTTCGATGGCGACCTTTTCGCCTTCGGCATCGCGCGGGCCGCTGGACGGCCCGTAATTGAGCGTTTCGATGCCGAAGCGCGTCAGTACCGACGCATCGGAGTCCCACAGAACGGTGGCGTGCCTAGCTGCCGTTCCGAGCACACGCTGGTGGCAGGACTCGATGGTCTTGACGAGCGGATGGTCCCTCGAAATCTCCGCGCCGGGAACGGAGACGAATGTTTCGGATTCGATGCCGTACTCGGGATGTTTTTTTCGCAGATCGAGAACGAGATTTTTGATGGAAATCCGGACTTCTTTCAGCGGCATCGTCGGGGGGACGCGCACATCGAGAAAAATGTCGGCGCGGTCGGGTGTGCGGCTCACGCGCCATGGGAAGCCGGCACGAATGCAGCCGACGTTCACGACGCCAGGCTGCCCGTCGTAGGCGGCTTTTTTCTCCCAAACGGATATCCAGTTGTAAATCGGATCGAGGATTTGTTTCATGCGAAAAATCGAGCTGTGGTCTTGTTTCCCGCGGGTGAATGCCGTGTGGACGTAGTGACCGCGTGTCGAGAGCCGCACCCATACTGTGCCGTAGTGCCCAAGCACGAGCTGCATATCCGTGGGCTCGCCGAGAATGCACATATCCGGCAAAACGCCGTGATTGACCAGATGATGTGTGCCCACGCCGTAGCCGCGAAATTCTTTGCCAACAAATTCAGCGCCCCACTGCGTTTTTTCAATCTCGCCGACAACCGCGGCGATAGTCACGTCCCCATCTAGCTTTACTCCGGCGCGCATCAGCGCTTTCACCGCTTGCGTGTAGCAGACCAGCGCGCCTTTCATGTTGTAGATGCCGAGGCCGTAAATCATTTTGTCGCGAATCACGGCTTTAGGTTTGTAACCAAGCCCGGTGAGAAATGTTTCGCGGCCGGTGTTGGACGTATCCATGTGGCCGTTGAACATCAGGCTCTTTCCGTTGCCGGTGCCTTCCCACAGACCGACAACGTTGGCGCGCGCGTCTTCCACTTCTTGCCAGGAAACAGCAAGCCCCATTTCTTCCAGAACTTTGCGCATGTAGCGCCCGATCTCCAGCTCTTCGCCGGTTGCGCTGGGGATGTTCACGACGTCGCAGCACATGGCGACGATTTCATCTTCGCGAATTTCCGCGAGGATCGTTTTGGCGAGGTCCTCTGTCATCGAACCGTGCGCTTCCGCTGCGTGTGGCGTCATATCCGTGTTGTGTTCAGTGACGAAAATCGTCGGGATATGAGCAAAGCTTCTCACACCCGTTGGCCGTCACCAAGAAATTGTCTTCCAGGCGGAGGCCGCCGCCGCCCTCCCAGTAAATACCCGGCTCGATGGCCAAGACCATGCCGGACTGCATCGTTCCCGCCGCTGCCTGATGCGAGTAAGGCGGCTCGTGCGCGCGCGCCCCGACGCCGTGGCCCACGGGATGCGAGGGCTGGCCGGGATAGCCCGCGGCATCGATTCCTTTGCGGATGATGCGGTCAATAGCGCCCAGGGAAGCACCGTCGCGGACGCAGGCGATAGCATCGTTAAAAATTTTCAGCAGCTGATCGAGGAGCGCATTGTATTTTGCTGTGAGCGAACCAGGGCAGAGATTTTTCGTGAGGTCGGTCCAATATCCGTCGGCGCATACCCAGATTTCGACGAGCGTCGGCTCATTTTCGATCACCGGGCGATGGCTGGTCGCCGTGAAGGTCGCGATGCCTGGTCCGGACCACACGAGCGTGAAGGCGCGAGCCATTTCGACTTTGCCTTTGTACCCGACCCCAACGTGGTGAATGTGCCCCTCGATCATGGCCGCGACTTCACTTTCTTTCATGCCAGGCTTGATGTTATCGCGGGCGTGCTCCATCCCAATCGCGGCGAGTTCGTTGGCCAGGCGCATGCGCTCGATTTCTTGCGGAGTTTTGATCATGCGCGCTTGCGCCAGAAGAGGCGCAGCATCGATCGTTTCTTTGCAGCCCGCGCGAAAAGAATCGTAAAAGCCTTGCCAATACACGGTGGGTTCACCGACCATGCGATCGCATATCTGGGAACTTTGCGAGAGCTCGATGCCCACGCGACGCGTCAGCTTTCGTTCGCGCAAGACCTCGACCGCCATTTCCACGGCGCGAATCATCGGCGGGCGCGGATCTTTCGCGTGATAAAAAGGGAAGAAGCGAACGTCTTTGTTCCAGGCGGTGCGCTGCGCCTCGCGAAACTGCGGCTCAATGACGAGCAGCGTGGGCTCGCCTTCGCGGGGAAAAATCGCGAGGTCGTAGCCCTTCATGGTCCAGTAGTTCGTCAGGTAGAGAAGGTTGTCCGGCGCGCGCACCACGATTGCGTCGAGATCGTTGCGCTCCATCATTTCGCGGATGCGGCGCCATTTTTCCTGGTCGAGTGAATAACCCATTTTGCTGATCACCGTGCCGCTGCGTTTCCCTTACTCTGATAGCTCCACGAAATCTCTTTAGCTTTAACCAGTCGATACAGCGTGGTGTGTAGTGGCGCGGGAATTCCGGCACCCTGGGCTTCGCGGGCGATGGCCCCGCCAAGGAAGTCGACTTCCGTTTTCAATTTGTGGCGGACGTCATAAAGCATGGACGGCGGATGATCCGTTTGCGCGCCGATTTTGTTCATTTCCCAAGGATCGTCGTGGAGCTTGATGCCCAAGCCCGCTGCCACTTGCTTGCCTTCATCGATGAGCGCGTGAAGGAGATGCCCTAAATCTGTGAATTCATTTTCCAGCGCGAAATGAAAGCTGTGCGGCAATTCGGTGAGCGCGGACACCGCGTTGACGGAAGCATTGAAGATAAGTTTCGACCACTGGGCTGGCCGCGCGTCTTGCAGAGCCACGGCTTTCAGTCCGGACGCGCAGATCAGATCGGCGGCTTCTTGCACCACCGCAAATGGCGTGTGCGTCGGCTCGAAAGGGCCCATCCACGTCGCGGTGTCGAGCTCGTACTGAACGTGTGTGTCGCCGTGGCGCGTGCCGCTCATAAACGTTGTGCCGCGAATCACAAATCTCTTCGTGAGATCAGCGATGATTTCCTCACCGCCAAGTCCGTTCTGAGACGAGAGAATAGCGCCATTCTTGAAGAGATGCGCAACGGGGCGAACCGCTTCCCCGGTTTGCGTCGCTTTGCTTGAAACAATGCCGAGATCGAATTGCGGCAATTTCGATGGATCGTGCGACGCGCTGACCTTCGCATGAAATTCGTGCGTTCCGGAGACGCGCAAGCCGTCCTTGTTCAAGGCTTCGGCGTGCTCCGGCCTTCGGACAAACGCCCATACTTCGGCGACTTTCGCCAAATGCGCGGCGTATAGGCTCCCGATGGAACCGCAACCGATGATGCAGACTCGTTTGATCAAATTGTTTCTGCTCGCAGCATCTATGAAGAGCAACCGCGGCACGCGCCCCGAACGACCGAATTGCTATTTGCCTTTGCGCGGATGTTCAACGCGGACCATCGAAGCAAATCCGCCAGAGCTCGCCCGCTGCAGCGCGCGAAAAATGGAATCGCCGGTGTTGTGCGAGTCGTCGATAATCACGCCGCTCGAATAAAGCGCGTCCTGCAGCGCCGCGCAGACGGTGTGCACCGGGGCGGCGCCGCCTTCGCCCATTCCTTTTGCTCCGTTGTAAGAGAACGGAGAAGGCGATTCCATGTGCCCGTAGAGCAGGTCCGGCATATTCATCGCGGTAATTGGCGTGTAGTCGCTGAATGTGGAGGCGAGCAGATTTCCGTCGGAATCATAAGCACAATTTTCCATGAGCGCGGCGCCGATGCCGTGCGCGGTGCAGCCGTGGACCTGGCCCTCGACGATGCGGGGATTGATGGTGCGGCCGCAGTCATCGACGCAAGCGTAGGCCAGGATCTTGGGCTGGAAGGTTTCGCGTTCGACTTCCATCACGGCCACATGAATTTGCGCGGCATATGTCAGCGTCAGATTGCCGTACTTACGTTTTACATCAGGGACTTGAAATGGCGCGTGGTAGACGTGGCGGCAGTTCAGTGTGATGTCCCAAAGATTCTCCGGCATGCCGGCATTGTTCACATTCACTAGATTTGCGAGCGCCCAATAATTTATTGATTTCTTCGTGCGACGGTCACGGACTTCTGGCCCTTGCGTGCCGATGGCAAAGTCCAGGTCCTTCTCCTTGCCTTTCAATGCCCAAGCGGCCAACCGCGAAATTTCGTTGCGGAGTTTGACCGCCGCGCCATGAATCGCCGAAAGTCCCGTCACCGCGAACTGGCTCGCGTAGGTTCCCGTGTGCCCGGTGTAGACGTTTTGCTCGGTGTCAAAACCGGGCTTCACTTTGACCAGGTCGGGAGAAATTCCCAGCACGTCCGCGACAACTTGCGCGGCTGTCGTCTCGTGTCCCTGTCCTTGCGGCACCGAGCCGAGGCTGACGACGACCTCCCCATAAATATCGAGCTTGACGTTGGCGGCCTTGGATTGCCCGGAAAACGGTGCGAAATTGTTGATGATCTGCGCCTGGCCAAAATTGTTCGTGCCGGAATCCAGCGTGGAACCAATGCCCATGCCGATCCAGCGGCCTTCCTTTCGCCCGGCGGCTTGTTTTTTCTTCCAATCGTTCCAGCCGATCAGTTTTTTCGCGAGCGCCAGCATGCCGGCGTAGTCGCCGGAATCATAGACGCACCCGTTCGGCGTGGTGTAGGGCATTTCTTCTTTGCGAATGTAATTGCGCAAGCGCATCTCATCGTTCGAGATGCCGAGCGTGTGCCCGCAGATATCAAGGATGCGCTCCATGAACCAGAGTTGCTGCATGCGCGAATACCCGCGGTTCGGCCCAACCGGGCATTTATTCGTCACCACTTGATTCATGTCGATGCGAACGTTTTTCACTCGATACGCCCCAGGCAGCACCTGCGCCCAGATCACGCACCCCAGCGGCTCGTATCTTGGGTACGCGCCGCAGTCATCGACATGGCGCGAATCGATCGAGGTGATCACACCGTTCTTGTCCAGCGCTACGCGCGTGTCGAAAAACGTGCGCTCGTTTCCGTGCGCGCTGGCTTGCATGTGCTCGGTGCGCGTTTCCGCCCACTTGATCGGACGGCCGCCTGTCTTGCGGGAAGCCAATGCGCAAACCGCCATGTACGGATAATTCGTGATCTTGATGCCGAACCCGCCGCCGATATCAAAACTCTTCATGAGAATCTGATCAATGCCTACGCCCAGCGCGGGCGAAAGAAATTGCGCCGCGAAGGAAGGAAACGAATTGTTGGACCAGTATTCGATGCGCTCCGAGCGCGAATCCCACGTCGCGATCACCGCGTTATTTTCCAACGGCGTGCTGGAGAAGCGGTGAAAATGCAGCCGGCCGATGTGCACAACATGCGCGGCTTGCTTGAACGCTTTCTCAATGTCGCCGTACTCGAACACGCCGTGCCAGTTGCGATTCGTGCCCATTTCGGGATGCACGAGGCTTTGATCCTTCAGCGCTTCTTCCGCGGTCAGAACCGGCGCGAGAGGCTCGTATTCCACTTCAACCAATTCGGCGGCGTCTTCCGCAATCAGCCGCGTTTCCGCGACAACCGCCGCGACAGGTTCTCCCTGAAACACAACTTTGTCCACCGCCATCGGATAATCGGCGATCTTCTGTCCGGCATCCGGACCAATTTCGATGAATGGCTTCACCATTCCCTTCACTTCGGCTCCAGTAAGCGTGCAGACCACGCCCGGCAGCGCCGCCGCTTTCGAAACGTCCAGCCGGGTGATTTTTGCGCGACCATAGGACGAGCGCACAAAGCGAATGTGCAACATCCCACTTAATTTCTGATCGTCGACAAAAATACCCTTGCCGCGCACCAGGCGGTCTTCTTCCTTGCGACGAATGGGCTGTCCCACCCATTTTGCCGGGCTGCTCGCGGCCGGAGCTTTCGCTTTCTTGGTTTTCGTGCGCAAAGTAGTTGCCATTATTGCTAGCTATCCCAAAGCTTTTTGCAACCCATCGATCAATTTCTGCAGATTCTTTTTCGCGAGCGGTTCCAGCAATCCGCCCGCCAGCGAAGCGATACGGCCGACTACATTCGATTGCCCCAGCCAAATAACTTTCGTCTCTCCGCCTGGCGAAGGTTGCAAATCAAAACCCGCCCGTAAGCTTGCCGAGCCTCCCGGCACGTCGCCTTGGCCTTCGTAGACCGCGCGAGTAGCCCGCTCTGCTTCTACTAAGGACATCTTTACGGCCGCGGTCCCGCGAATGTGGGAAATCCCCACGCTGAGTTTCACCAGGAAAGTTTTGGCGTCAAGGATCTCCATGCTCTGATAATCCGGCAGGAGCGGGCAGAAGCGCTTCGGGTCCACAAGAAAATCGTAGACCTCCTCCGGCGTTTTCTTGACCGTGAAGTCGCCGTTGAATTTGATCTCCATCGGCTAGCGCTTCTCCATTTCGCCCGCAGCCATGCGAATTGCCTTCAGAATGTTTTGGTAGCCGGTGCAACGGCAAGTGTTTCCCGCGATAGCTTTGCGAATCTGCTTCTCGCTCGGCTTCGCGTTCTTGGTCAGCAGGTGAACGGTAGAGAGCAGAAGCCCGGGCGTGCAGTAGCCGCACTGCAGACCGTGGCATTCCGCAAACGCGTTCTGTACGGGATGGAGCGCGCCGTTGGTGGAAAGGCCCTCGACAGTGGTGATTTCGCCTCCATCCGCCATCGGCGCAAACAGCGTGCACGATTTCACCGTCCGGCCGTTCAAGATCACCGTGCAGGCCCCGCAATACGTGGTGTCGCAACCGATATGCGTTCCGGTCAGGTTCAAGTTCTCGCGCAAGAAGTCGACGAGCAGGGTTCGCGGCTCCACCAGCGCTTCTCGCGGCTCGCCGTTCACCCGCATGCGGACATTCATTTTCTCAACGCCCGACATATTCGTGTCCCGCCTCTACGTGTTCACCGCGAGCGCGTCGTACCGCAATCCCAATCGCGCGTTTCACCAGAGCTCCTACTAGGGCGCGCTTGTACTCCGCCGAGCCGCGCATATCGCTCTGCGGTTCAGCCGCCTCACGCGCGCCGTCCGCTGCCCGCGCAATGCTGCGCTCGTCAATTTTCTTGCTGTATAGCTCGGCTTCGGCTTGCTTGGCACGAATTGCAGTCAGGCCCACGCAGCCCAGAACGATCCGCACGTCCTTACACGTGTCTTTCGCATCAAGCGTGAGCTGCACCGCGGCGCTGGCAGTGGCGTACACCGGCGCGCTGCGCTTGAACGCCACGAACGCGCCACCGCTATTTTTTGCCGGCTTCTTCACAACGATTTCGCGCAGCAACTCTTCCCGCTGCAGGACCGTCGTGTAAGCATCCTTGAAAAATTCCTCGAGCTTCACGGAGCGTTCGCCCTGCGCACCGGCGCAGATTACCGAAGCCTCCAGCGTCAACAGCGTGGCCGCCCAATCGCCGCTGGGATCGGCTTCGGCCAGCGACCCGCCAATCGTTCCCTGATTTCGCACCTGCACGTCCGCGATGCCGGCCGCGCAATCGTGCAAGATGGGTATTGCCGCGGCGTGCTCGGACGCTTCGATATCGGAGTGCCGCGCCAGCGCCCCAAACCTGATCTCTCCGTCGCGGCCTTTAATTTCGCTCAGCCCCGGAATAAAGTTGATATCGATCAGCGCGGTTGGGCGCGCCAACCGCATCTTCATTAGAGGAATCAGGCTCTGCCCCCCGGCGATCACGCGCGATTCCTCTCCCCGCTGGTGCAGGAGTTTTGTAGCTTCTCCGAGCGATTGCGCGCGATGGTAGGAGAAGGGATGTGCGTACATAGTTGGTCGGCTCGCTTCTAGAGTGGCTGGTCCGCGGCAGCGAACGAAGGCGTTGTCTCATCGCGCGCATTTTATTGCGATTACTCCATAGTGGCAAGGCGAAACGCATGTCACAGAATGCTG
>Ga0137358_10002450_pt1 | contig 10531 bp, 12 predicted proteins | sample Mad1_20_16metaG_FD_105551 | JGI IMG/M metagenome (GOLD analysis project Ga0137358, IMG submission 105551) | Vadose zone soil microbial communities from Angelo Coast Range Reserve, California, USA - Mad1_20_16 metaG | ecosystem: Environmental > Terrestrial > Soil > Vadose zone | place: USA... | reverse complement strand
GTGAAAAATCAGCATTATGATGATTCACTTTATCTTCTCAACTTCGGCATGTCGGATCTTTTCATGTCAAGCGCCCAAGCTGATCAGAGCCTCTTGTGTTCCAGTATCGCGTGAGTGGACCCGCGTCGTGGTCAATGGTCTCGGGCCTTGCGGTCGTTACTGCCATACCGTGACTTTGGTTGGTTCCAAGCTCTTCGTCTTAGGTGGCAAGATCAATGAAAGGCGATTTAATGATATCTGGGCACTTGATTTGAATCGTTGTACGTTTGCCCCTCTCTTTCATGAGCCATTTTTACTATATATTCTCGCAGTGAATACGAATCCTCTTTGGGAGTCATACGAACCTGCATCCGGAGACAGGAAGCCCCCTCCGAGGGCGGGTCATGTTTCGGTAGCCACCGGCGACCGTATCATCGTGTTCGTACCTCTCTCATCCTCGCCCTCTCCCCTCATCATAATGTCTTGTAGATTTGGTGGTGTTGACAGGCCACATTGGTATAACGACACTTGGTCATTTGACATTTCGACACGAAAATGGACCGAGCTACAATGCACAGGGACCATTCCGCCTCCCCGCTCAGGACATGCCGCTGTTCTCGTCGATGATGTCATGTATGTCTTCGGTGGGTATACACTCAAGAAAACCAACCTGGGTGATCTGACTGCCCTCAACTTGTCAAGTAAGTGGTTTGGCATGTTCAGCCTCGTGCACTCGTTCAAATGAATATCCAGCTCAGCGATGGACCGCATTTCAGGACATAGGACCAAGTCCAAGCGGAAGGCGGTATCATTCCATGGCTTCTGACGGGACACGGGTCTTTGTGCTTGGAGGAGCGTCATCATTAAGGGTACAGGTGGATGAAACTAAGCCTATTCACATTCTCGACACAAGTATGTACATTCTTTTTGTCATTTCATTTGGATGGCCTCCAAGATCGAAAACGCAGAACAGCTCCATCTCTCGAAACACGACTCAAACGATGTCAACCCTAGTGAGAAGGCTACCCAACTTGCGCGGAAATCATCCGCGGGTCCTCTGACCCGGGGACAACCACAAGAGCGGACATCCTCTTCGTTGGATGCCCACGCAGCGCATGGTTCCCCCTCTTTTCAAAGAGCTACCTCGGGAGAATTGGACCTCCCCGCCTACCCGCGGATTACTCATGAGCGAAACCCCAGTTCAAATGACCTATTATCACAACTCCCGGGTGTCAATGATAAGTCACGACATATCTCGGAAGACGACGATGACGAATGTTCGACGGGGCACCATGCGAATCTTGTGGCGCCTGTAGTTTCTCCTGGGAAAGAAATTGCACGGATGGAGGATGAGGGCCTCGTTGAGGTTGAACGAAAGCTGTCGGCGATGCTTGCTGCGCAAACCGAGCGGGACCTGCGCGTTGCAAAGCTAACTAACGAGCTCGCACAAAATAGTGCTCTACTTAAACAGTCCGAGGCAAATGCGGCGGAAGAAAAGAAGCGGGCAGGGCTGGAGCTGCGCGAATTGCAAGCGAAGCTCGACGAATCGGTGCTGTCTCGCGACCACGCGCTCGAGCAGGCTCAAAGTGTCTTGCAGAAAGCCACGTCCCACGCCACCGAAACCAACGAGCGGAGCCAACGAGAACTTGCGGAGGTACGTGCCGAGCTCGAGGCGAAGAAATCCGAATTGGCGGCAGTCCATTTGGGACTCAAGGATGCTGAGAGTGGTTGGGCCAAGAACAAAGTAAAGGCAGACACATTGCGCGCCAAGACTGCGGCAAATTTCGTCAATACAGATGATGACGAAGTCGTGTTTAGGCTTACGGAACGTGTGCGAGCTATGGAAGCCGAAATTGCGTCGCTGCGGTGGAACGATAAAAGCTTCGAAATGATGGAGTGTCGCAATGAGGATTGAAGTGGGTATTTTAATCGAACAGACCCTACTAGGTATCTAATTTCACTCTCAAAAGGATGGTGTGTTCCCATAGTACCCCATGTATTCTACCGGCCGAGTTGCCTCTATGATTCCCAATTGTTAACATTGATGCATCTGCTCCGCCTTCTTGTTGTCCTTCAAAAGGCTAGTTTCCGCTTCCTCTTATGCGTGATGGCTTCATCGTATTTCGGTCCTTCTTATTTAGGGTTGACAAAGTATGTATGTTGATCACATGATTGAATACTACCCGAACCGGCTGTCCATCGATGGAGAGAAGCACACCTTCCCAGTACGGTCCCGTGGTGCGCAATGGTTTACGCCAGACAAACGCACACCTACCACGCGCTCGAGGTTCGGGCGTGGGAATGACAAGTGAGGGTACAGACAGACACTCGGGTCGAAATGACGTTTCGGATCTGGTGTGCATTGATACTACGTATAGCATTGAGGGTGTTAATGAGGGTTGTGCGGGATGGAGACGTTTATTCACGCAAATGGGTGACCCATGAAATGGATATCGAGGAGCGCGGTCGTGTACTGACGAATTTAAAACATAAGTTGGGCAAGTGGGTTCTTCACCTGGAGACAACGTGAATTCATTCCGAGTCCGCCATCGGGTCTTACCAACGAATCTATTCTCGGAGTCCCACCCTGACCTGTTAATTTCATGGCTCACCCTTTTCTTGTCCATAGGCAAAGGAGTAACGACTACTAGTACTGTATGCAGCCTGGTTTGTCGTGGCCGAAGTCAGCGGAGGAGGTCGAATTGTAGACTTGGAATTCGGGAGATAATTGTTTTCCAGAACAAACGGTGCACTCGGATACTAATAAAGTTAGCAGGAGGATATACTGCGCCCAGTAGTAGGAAGGACGCGGGCGAAGTACTCGAGAACATCCAAGTCCTTTTGATTTGATTCCACTGCTCTCCATGTCCTCGGCGATCTCAGACTCGGAGAGAGGTCTCATGGGCCCGAAAAATGGCTTTGAATTATTCATGATCATTGATCAGGCTTCTCCGCTCTTGCGCAAAGGCCGGGAAGTGTGTATCTCTACAGCACGCTCTGACATGATCTTGCTTTCGTGACCGCCGCGTACCGATGTCGCCTACAGAGGCCGCGCGCCGACCCGCAAGGACCCCGACGTTCAACTTCGTCAGCGCGACTTCTTTACCTTCAGATTTCGTGCTTTCTCCACCTCGCGAGCCTGAGTAAACTGCGATAGGGGTCCCGAATTTGCGGACAAAACCGTCGTTCGGCTTCCGGGTGGCACCAGCACCATGTTTCATTCTTCCCTTCCAATCGAACTTTGGGGGGCTATAAATGCGTCTTGTCCCGCATCGTGGATTTTTATACTCAGCCGGCGACGAGGCGTCCAAGTTCGCCATTCGGAACTGTGCTGGACGTTCAGTTCAAGTTGAGATCGGGAATCAGTCGTTCATTGTCCATCCTGATGGCTTTAACCACCATGACCGAACAACGTTCGAATTGGAGCAATATTTCTCCGTGTTCTAGCTTGATCCCTTGCAGCTTGACACGTCTTTCTCGACGGGTATAGTACATCAGCAAGGAACGTTTAATTCATCATTATTGCGCTTATATATTTCCAACAAACTTGCGGAGCAGAGCGATGATCAAGACTAAGTTAAAAATGTGACATGAAGTAAGCAAACTGCGATGTGTGAGGTTGTGAAACGAGAGCAAGTCTAGAAAAGAAACGTGTTGACATTAATGAATGCAAGGAGGGTTGATTGGTGAGAGTCCTGGTTGGCAGTAAGAAATTGAAAATCTGTAAGTATATCAATGTCCTGAAATCTCTTCGTCATCCGAATCATCGGGTGCTTGTACTTTGATGGGTGAGATAATCGTGCCAGCCTCCATGAAATGACGTGCTTTCAACACAATGTCCTCCATCGAACCAGGCCGGAGCTTCCGTTCAATGTGGTCACTATATTTCCGAACTTTTTCGATCCACTTATGGCTGGACCCCGAAAAGAAAGCATCATCTGACGACGCAAATACGCCCAGTGCATGTTCAACCTGGCAATGATGAGACAGATTAAGCAACGCATTAAAGTGCGCATAAAGTTTGCTCCGTCTTGCGCAATTTACAATTCGCGGCTTTCGTTGGCGTACGGGAGTTTTCGAGCTATCGTCAACTCGTCGAGATTGTCATTGACTCGGAGAAATCTCTGGTTCAACACCACCCTGGCACCCTTGCCTCACAATAACAGTGGACCAAATACAATTGGATATTTTGGTTCTGTTGGGTAACCAAAATGGGCCGTTATATAATGGACCTGGTATTACTGGCAGTGACCTGGATCTTAATGCTACAAACACTACTATCGCTTTGCACCAGTCGAGGCTAATACAGAATATCAAGCTGAGTGTTGTGACTGAAACCTCACTCACTGGTGAAGCGCTGCGAATCGGTTACATCTCCGAGGTCAAGTCGCGCCTGACCCAGGCACGCATACGAACTTTTGATACCCCTGTGAGCGCACGACTCTTGTCTTGAGCACACATCACCTTCCAGCTCGAGCAGCCAATTCACCGTCGACGAAACACATGACGCTATCATTTCTCCTTCTCCAGAAGTTATTTTCGCGTTTGTAGTTGACCACGGGCCATATCCAGAGGAAGCGCTTCCAACCCGTCAAATACAGACGTCTTCCTCCCCAGACCCCCAGCTCGTTCATAAATACCTAGGGTAATAAGCCACCTCGCGCCCTTCGTCGCAAATCTCGTCGCGCGACTGCACCGCCTCATGTCCGCCTCATGTCTGGCCCCAATACACGTCACAGGACATCCAGTGGATCCTCGGTGATGTAGTCGTTCCTCTCATCAGCATCACAGGTAACGTAGCCAACAGGGACAGCCTGTGTAGCTCACCTAGGCGTACTATATCTAAGGGCACGCAGGAGCAGATCGCCGAGGTCAATTGCTCGCTCCCCATTGTCATTTCCCGTCGTCTCTGAGAAATGATTACGACCAGTGGGTGAGAACTCACTGCTTCTTTGTGACGGGCGAGTTGTTATATTGGGTCCATTTAAACTGGAAGGCCGTGTGACGAGAACTATCATGGCAACGACGAAAGTGTGAAACTTATTCATTCTTTAAAATGGGCAAGTACTCGAGCACTGTAACAAAAGTGATTCAATTCCTCAGTCTGTCCCCGTCTAAGTGGCGTTTGCTTGTAAGTGTTGAACGTTGAACGCACGATGCGTGCACTCGGTACAAAGATTGAGGTGAATACCCTCGTTACTACAGTGTCACGTCCGTTCATTTTTCGGCATTAAAGGCCGCTCCTGTTCATCTAGCAGTGATCGTGTACTATGTAAGATCCATCCGCATTGACGTTCTACCCCACGAAACACGTAGTTTTCTTGTAGAGCAAGGGACCTGATGATGACTATCAATCATTACATAACATTGGGCAAGAATACAGCTTTTCCGGGGAACACTCCTCTAATCTATGTCCATCTCAGGTGGCCCTTGTGCATCCTCTGTCTTCGTCTCTGGTTGCGGCGTACCCCCCTTCGGTGGAGGGTTGGGTGTTTCCGCACCACTACGAGGCGTCTCCGCACCATCGACCTTCGGGGGCTTGGGCTTCGGTCGTGTAAGAATCGGCGTCGCAAAGTAGATAATCTCGTCCCGCTTCTTCGAAATCTCACCAGCGTTCAATACTGGATCGATGTTCTTTGGGCGCTCAGCCTGCCGCACGGACTGATCCTCCAGCCACTTCTGAACTGTCGCGGCCTTTTCAACGATCGATTGTTTGTCCTTCTCGTCGATATGGGCGAACCGCTCCTCTGTCGACGTTGCTTGCGAGATATACTGATTGACCGTCTCCCGCAATTGAGCAGCCGCCTTTGGTCGTTCTTCAGCTTCGCGCCACCGCGTCGTAATGGGATCTCCAAGCTTTTTGGCTGCCTCGATGCGGGAAACGTAGGCAGATTTTGTGGCATCCTCACCCTCCTCTGAGTAAAGCCAATCTTCATCCTTCGATAATTCCGCGAGTAATGCGTCCTTTTCTTGCGGCTGCACAAAGGGTGCATAGCGATCCTCCAGCTTTGACCGCATGTCATAGATGTATTCCTCGAGCGCATTCTTGCGTTCCTGCAGTGGATTCAACATCAGTCAGAGACAGGCAAAGTGCAAGCAACGTACTTCGGTATCCTGTACTAGCTTGTCGTTCTGATACATCGTGAGCTCTTTCTCCCTGTATTTATCTACCACGGATGAATCGAGTCCTCCGTATCCAGCGACGTATGGAATAGGGTTCTTCTTGACGACCTTTTTCTTTTTGGGCGGCTCCGACGACTCGCCATCGACTTGCATCTCCTCTTTCTCCTCAATCTCTTCCGTATAGACTGCCTCGAAAGAGAGAACCCCGTGCAAATTTAGGCGTGCCTTGACACGAACGGTGGCGTAATCGCCTGTTGGTAATGGACCGACGTCCTTCACAGTGAGGCGCCCGACCCAAGGATTGATGGACCCTGGGAGTGAGCTAGGATCGGCGTACACCGCCTCAATGTGGAACGGGGCATTGCGATAGAACGTGAGCACCTTGGTTGACGGTATGCCGTTACCGCGTGGGAAAACAACCAGCTCTGTGTCTTCCTCTTCGTCTACGAGGCTCCTCTCCCAGCGCACCTTGATGGGATAAATGGCAACGTCGTGAATCGCGAAATCGCGCACGCGGAAAACAGGTGAAAGGGTCGCGCAAGCAAAAGTAGAGCCCCGAGCACATGCTTCATCCTGGTTGAGTGTTGTTGAAAGCGACTTGGTGGGAAAAACGGATTGGATTTTAGCGCGTACGGCAGGAATACGTGTCGAGCCACCAATGAGCTCGATAGCGTCGACCTGCTCAATGCTCAGACCAGATTCTTCGAGAGCATGCTGAAGTGGCGCAGGAATGCGGTCAAGAACATCCACGATGAGCTGTTCATACTGGTCCCGCGTGAGTCTTGAAGAAGCATCAACATCGTTCATGATGGATTCAACACTGAGAGGTGCCTCTGCGTTTGCGGAAAGGATCTTCTTGAGTTTCTCTGCAGCCGCATATAACCGGAACGTCGCTTTGGGGTTCGAAAGTACATCGATCTTATATTTGGTCTTGAATTCCTCCGCAAAGTGCCGGATGAGAGCATAGTCGATGTCACGACCGCCGAGGTGCGTGTCGTATGCAGTGCTCTTGACAGTCAGTTGTCCCTTGGAGAAGGCGACAACGGCGACAGACATGCTCGAGTGACCGACATCAACAAAGACGACATGTCGCGGGTTCTCGGGGTCCGGGAGGTCAGACTTTGTGATACCATACCCAAATGCAACGGCAGCGTAGTCGGGGATCAAACGGAGGGGGTTTAAACCCGCGATGGTGGCGGCATTCAGCAGGGCTCGTCTTTGCACATCAGTGTACCAGCCAGGGATAGCAATAACGACGTCAGACACGCCAGTTTTGAGTTCCTTCGTGGCGATGTCACGCAACCTGCCAAAGTACATGCCCACCAACTGGGTGGCAGAAAAAGTGGCCAGCTCCCCCAGGTGGGTGACCTATATGCGCCGAAAAGTGAGTCGAAGCTGATGAAGGAAGATGGTCTCCGGCGATACTCACCTGGACACCTACAGATCCATCTACGTCGACCAGGTTTACATGAGTGAATCTCTTCTCGACTTGCTGAATCTCGACATCCTGCACCGTCCGACCAAGGAGACGTTTTAACGAGCCAGCTGTGTTACGAAAATTTGAGATCTCCTGTGTTTTTGCCGCCTCGCCAAGCGCGCGCTGCTTGGAACCGAATGAGACAAGCGACCTGTTAATCGGCGATTAACCAAGTACAGAATGAACAGCAGGAGAGAACTCACGGTGTTGCACGGTTCGAGACTTCGTTCGTAATGATATCGATGCCTCTGTGTCTTGCAACACCGATCTAGATTTTACGCGTAAAGCATCAAGAAGTGATGGCAAGGGAGCCAAGGTGGATAACATGCCTTGCTGTGGAGGGAGCCAAAATCTATACCGACAACAGACATGGGGGAATATCAGCAAGGGAGATGGGAGAGCGTGAAAGAGAGAGATGGGCAAGGGGAGAAACAGAGGTCTCGGAGTCCATGCTGCAGCCACATTTTAATTTTTATTTGATCAAGTTATCATCATCGATGGCCTCTCGTTTTTTCGCGAGCCTTCCATGCCCTTCCATTCCTAATCTACACAACCTTACGTTCGATCACACCGGGAAAACACAAATGTAAACGAGGGTGGACAGTTTCGCGTACCAGTCACCATCTACAATCCACAAAATATAGTAAAGAAGGTAGAGCACAGTTCTCCCAACTACGCTTCGCGTATCTACCGTCGGCTGGTGGTACAAACAATGCTGGCAAAACGAAATCAACGTAGATGATAGCAACCATGCGGTGTAGCGATATGGGATATTGTAACAGCTAGTAAACTTGCCTCAGCAAAAATTAATTATTGGCACCAGTGTACAGGGTATACTATCATCGTGCGCGTCCAATTTGCATCTCCATCGGCTGCTGAGGATATCGCGGTAACGATAGATCGTGATAAGGCTGCCGCATCTTGTCATCGGTCACGCCCGCGTCTGCAGCTGCCGTGGCGGCGGTGGGATCCCCAATGCCCGCACGGGTACCCCAACCAGTCTACAAAAACGTTTAGTGTTGAACATTTGTCAATGCTAGCCGTTCATCGTACTTCATGAAGAGTGAACAATGCATATATCTTCATGACCGCGAAGTAGTACCCAAACAAAATGAATGCGGGGACGTGAACGATGTCTTGAGGGCGGTTCCAGAGATGAGGGAGGAGCTTGGCCGTTCGCGTGGCAGTAAGCCAGACCATGTAGCTCAGGATCACATTCCTATGGCACTCAGTCGCGTGCCATTGCAAGTCGTGATACTGAGTACCTACCACCACGGCAAATGGAAACCACCTTTATCCGTCGGTAGCGTGCTCTTGTAAACAACGTACCCAACGAGAGCAGGGCCAGCGAGAAGAGTGAAGGGATTAAACAACTTGTCAACCTAGACGAAAAGAACGAAAAGAAACTCAGCCCTTCAACAAGATGGTAGGGACGGCGACGACGAAAGCATTACCATCGTATATGCTACGTATGGGTGGATAGTCCATATATGCCGTTCCATGAAAAGCGATCGCATGTCAGACCGCCAGGTGTTTCTGGTCCATCGAAGGACTTGCTTCAAGAATCGCCAGTTGGGCTTCATTGTGCTGAGTAATTCCGCTTCCTTACAACATTGCACATAGGTACTCCAGCCGTGGCTGACCATCCAGCGTGTGAGAAACTTGTCATCACCCGAGTTGAGTTGGTATTTGCCGAGCCAGTAATCATGGGTGAAGCCGTGTAAGAACTCAGGGTCCTTTAAAATGACGGTGCGATACGCCGCTGTTCGTCCGGAGAGACACGGAAGGCCGCCATCGATATGTGTAGACGAGGAGATCTCAATATTACGGATAGTGAGGCGGAACGCGGCGAGTGTTTCCCATACGGTCATGCGTTTGCCAACGGGTTTCACACGTTGTGACGTGCCGACGCCGCCGACCTTCTGATCCTCGAAACATGCTAAAACGTATGGAAGGAGCGTTGGGGGCCAAATAGCATCATCATCGGCAAAGACGATAATGTCCGTCGTCGTATTTTTGATGCCATGGGACATTTGGAGGCGCTTATTTGCGTACGGGACCGTTAATACACGAATGCGCTCAGGATCGACAGCATTGGCGAGGGCTTGTAAGGGACCAAGCATTTTCTCTTCTGTGATGATGATAATCTCCTTGGGTTTGCCAACGAGCCAACTGTGGGCTGCCTCTTTGAACTCCTCGCCAGCATCAATGGTGGGAACAATGATTGTAACATCTTCAGAGGCGATGTAAGTAGGATTCTCAGGAAGCGGGACGGGACGATATGCGAGAGATGCTGAGATGCGGATTAGGTACCAGAGATAGCGATAGAATCTGTGAAAGGAGGATCTCCTCAGTGAGGAGCCAATGCGGCTGACAAGTGTCTAAGGAGGACCAACCCAATGACGCCAAAAGGTACGACTGATGATAGGGGGGATCAGTGGAAATTTTTCAAAGGGGCAAGTGGGCATACATATTGGAAAGTCGTCTCTTGTCAAGTATAGCATCGAGCCGAGACAAGCTTGAAGCAATTAAAATGGGCGAGGGAGATCGAACAGCGTTGTAATTGACGGAGGGAATGCAAGATAAAGGAGTGGTGTGGGTCGTCTAGCGACGAGAAAAGTGGAGGCCAGTCGAAGGGGAAGAGACAGGTGTGGGTGAGAGGATAGAAGGCAAAGCTTTCAGGTCATCGAGCGCTCGCACTTCCATGACACCCCCGGCGGCCCAGCAGCCCGCCGCAGCCGTGCCGCAGCCCACGTGACGACGACATGAACGGAGTTTGATTATTTTCTCTTGGTTCATATCGTAATATTGATTTTATGAGCATGTATCAATTAAAACTCCCTCAAGACAGAATTGATAGTGATTCTATAGTACACATGAGGTGTATGGGATGGGGGGAAGGAATACCTGTAAATGAACTGAATAGTGGGAACATTGTGAGTAGAGCAGGAT
>Ga0137358_10002449_pt1 | contig 10536 bp, 9 predicted proteins | sample Mad1_20_16metaG_FD_105551 | JGI IMG/M metagenome (GOLD analysis project Ga0137358, IMG submission 105551) | Vadose zone soil microbial communities from Angelo Coast Range Reserve, California, USA - Mad1_20_16 metaG | ecosystem: Environmental > Terrestrial > Soil > Vadose zone | place: USA... | reverse complement strand
TTGAGAGCTGAAACCACCAGGTGCGCCAAAACACTGGTTCAATTGTAAATGCAATCGAGGACTCCGCGCTGTTCCAAAGCCCGTCGCTATTGCAGGCGATCACACGGAAGCGGTACGAACCGGAACCAAGATTGGTGTAAATAGCTTCGCGAGTGGATACGGGTTCACTCCAACTCCGGTCAAACCCATCTAATCTGTATCTGAACTTAACGCGCTCCGGAACGGAAAGACTCAGCCCTGAATAGCTAAGTGCCACCCTATGTCCGCCCGGCGCAATTCGCACTGGTTGTTGCAGGTCGTTCAAGCTGCCATCTGTTGTGAGGCTCTCTATTTGGACGATGGCGGGGGGATCCATATTGCTGGCCGAGCGAGATGTGTCGGTTACGGATAGGCCACGATTCAGGGAAAACCAAATGTGCCCGAGTGAGTCAGCATACACCGAGCGCTGCCGCTTTACACCTTCGGTACCAAGAAGGCCATCCTCTTGCCCATACTCACGGACATCGGAGCTGTCTAACTTACGTCCAAGCAATTTGTTTCGGCTAACGGCCAGCACGTGATTCGCAGTGGCGATCCAAAGTCCCCCACTTTTGTCTTCCGAAATTCCCAGAATCTCTTCGCGCAATGATGCTGGGACTTCTTTCGGTGCCTCGACCTGCCCCGATCGTAGGAAGGCCAAGCCAGCCCCGGTACCGATCCATAGGATGCCAGTCGAATCCGCGAACAGGCAGGTGACTCCGTCCGAAGGCAAGCCATCTCGAACTGTAATGACATGCCATTGTCCACGCGAAAGTGAGTTCAAGCCGTTCGCCGTCGCAAACCACATGGTCTCGTCGGGCGTTTCGGCAATTGAAGAAACCGAGTTTGAAGTCAGCCCGCTTCCTTTTGTGTAGTTCGTGAAAGTTCCGTTCTTCAACTCACTAACCCCACTACCGAGCGTCGCTGCCCACACGGACCCGTCTCTGCGCACATGCACCGCGTATACGCCATTTTGTGGGAGGCCATCCGCCTTGGTGTAGGTCCTCGAGATTAACGAAGCCCCTTCTTCTCGCAAATGAGTCAGGCCGCCGTGCCTTCTTCCGATCCACAGTTCGTTCTTGCGACCTGCGATGGAATAAACTACGTCTTGATCGATGCGGTCGCTCTTTACAGTCCCAAGATGTTGTCCCTCCAGGCGATGAAGCCCACCTTCGAACGCCGCGAACCAGGCACGCCCACGTTGATCAACATAGACTGGCCCGCCACTTTGCGTGTTCAAGCCGGCCACTGAGTAGGTAACGAACGCGCCATCTCGAATCCGCTCGATTCCCCTTGTGCGCCCCACCCAAAGATTTCCTTCCCGGTCTTCAAAAAGTGCTGTCACCCGGCCGGAATTCTCAAAGCGTTCCAAATCAAGGGCGACTCCATCCCGATTTGCGCGAACAAGTCCACGAGACGTGCCCACCCATATGTTCGAGTCGCGGTCCTGAATCATGGCAAGTACCTCAGCGTTTCGGAGCGCGTCAGGAATTCCACTTGAAGTCAGCCCGGTTCCGTCCCACCTAAGGACCCCTCTCTCTGTTCCAATCCACAACTCCCCGTTCTCCAAGGGGAGTGAGCAAGTTATTCTTGTCTTAGCTAATCCTTTCCCCGCGGCAACAAGGCGTCCTTCGGCCAGGTAATAGAGACCCTTATCCTGCGTGCCCAGCCAGATTCTTCCGTCGGAAGTTTCGCTGACAGAGAGAACCGTGGAGCTCGGTTCAGCGGAGCGATGAGAAGCCACGCTGCTGGCCCAGCTGAGACGACTGGAATGATTGTCGACCGTCTCCGCCGGCGCCCGCGCCAGAGAATTCTGCGCATCCCTGCTCGATGAAGTGAGTATTGCGAACTTTGCATCGTTGTAAGTGAGAGCGCCGTAGACCAAAGAAGCAAAGAGAGCAGAACCGTTTCTTCGTTTGCCCATTGAGGTGATGCCGAATTCCGCCTCGTCGTGGCCGAGCTCAAATTTTCCGTCACGGTACTTGAGGATGTTTGTATTTTGCAGCAGAATCCACAGATTCCCCTGGGAGTCCGTAACCAGTGCCTGAACTGCGCCAACGGGAACGCTGGTGGGACTCGCGCGCTGGAAAGATTTGAAGGTCAAGCCGTCAAATCGGAATAAGCCCTTTTCCGTGCCGATCCATAGATAACCGTCACCGGTTTGAGCAATCGCCGAAACTGAGCCGCCTGGAAACCCTTTCTCACTACCCCAGTACTGGCGCATATATTGCGAAATCACTCGCCGCGGATCGATTGCATCCGTTTGGTGGGCTAGGCATGCCGCCGCGAATCCAAAGACTGCCCACTTGTAGAGCCAACGCCTTCCAGGAAGCGGGTCACGGGAAGTATTCGAATTTCTCAACGACGACCTCAATTTCTTTTTGGAGTGGACTCCCATCACTGGCGACGACATACAGCATGAATTGGAATACCTCGGCACCTGGAGTCGGTACTCCCGATGTGAAAACGTGCCTGGAAACCACAGGACCACCAGTGCGCGCGGACGCACCGCGCACTGTCTCAAAACTTACCTTTCCAGATTCCCAGCGAAATGTGTGCGTAAGCGTTCCTGCGGGCTCTACAAATGGCACTACATTTCCAGGGACGTAGAATGGCTGAATGCCGTACTGGGCATTATTCTCGCTCTCCGCGTTTCCCCATCGGCCGATCTCAACGTCCATCTCGCGGTAGTGCCGACTTCCACCAGACTCATCGAACGTATGCATGCTCAGTACGGCGGCGGGCTCCAGTCGGGACGTATCACGTACCACAACTCTGTATGTTCCGTATCCGAGGCTTTGCCCCAGCACCACTTCAGCGCAATGCCACCTGCCTTCCTTCTTGGTTATTCGCATATGCAGGGCGCCGCTTGCGTCCGTCCACGCATTGTCTCCATCGTAAAGATTGTTCACCCCGCCTCTATCGGCGGCGACGGTTCGAACATTCCAGTCATACCCGCTGAACTGAAGAGGCTTGGTAAGTGCCGGAGGCAGTGATCCCACTCCTTGGACAATCTTCACCTTAATGACAGACCCACCTTCCGTGGGAGCTTCATCCAGCGTTGGGGATGGGTGGTAGTCCGGATTGACCAAAAGAGCGGAATACTCGTAGCCGAGGTGTGTTGGCGTACTCCAGGTTCCATTGGCATTAATCTCGATTAGTGCCTGCTCTGGCCACGGCTGGACCCACCACGGCCCACTTTTCGCATAAACCACAATTTTTTGCCCCGGGCGCGCACCGCTGACTCGCCCGGCAATCGTGTCAACCCTTTCTCGGCCGCCCTCCGCCGCGGGCGGAATCTTGGTGAACTCGATGCCAGATCGGGTTGTCTGTTTCCGACCCTGGCAGCTGCTGGCAAACAATAAAGCGAGGATCAAGAAAGCTATGGGAGTTGAGTTCCCACTCCTTAGCAACATCTGCCAGACTGCGCGAGGCCGCGGCAAAGAAGCTTCCAAGTAAATTGAGGCACGGGTTTTCATGAAATTGGCAGGCCGACGGCAAAGTCTGCCGCCTGCACGGAAATCGTATAGCTACACCACTCCTTCTTGCTAGTTTCTATGCTCCGACAGGAGTGCGTTTGAAGTATACACCTGCGTTTCTAGCGCAGATGCGCGACGCAGAATCTACACACGCCAAATCCCCGAAGGAAGTTTTCAGCGGAAGACTCGGTAGCCGAGCGCTAGTCCCGCAGATCCACAAAGCGGGTGCGGACCAGCTTCTGAATCACGGCGAAAATCATTGCTGTGGAAACTCCGAACATCAACATTCCATCGGCCGCTTCCAACGGGCCAAGCAGTCTCCAGTGTGGAGTCAGGATCAAATCTCCATATCCAAGAGTCGTGAAATTGACCGCCGAATGGTAGTACGCCGTTGCGAATTCAGAAAATTCTCCACAGGACACAAACAAAACCGCCCACAAACCGATCTCAATCAAGTGCGCGGCGAGCGTCAGTGACATTGTCAAAGCAACGATCCAAACATCCGTCCACCGGTTTGTTCCCGCGTGGCCGAGTCTCTTCTCTTTGCGGACGAAGTCTATCAATGCGCTCAACGCCATGCCCTGGATGAGAATCGTGCCGATGATGGCGGCCAGACCAACCGCCAGAGGCAAAACCAACATGATTCCCTGGGTCTGCGTCATCTCGTCATTTCAACCGGACGCGGCCTAACTCCGTGTATAAGCGAGACGGCGAATCGGATTTCCTTCGCTAGCGTCCGTCTATTTGTGCTTCCTTACTTGCTTTCTCCGGAGGCAGAAAAGTTCTCGCGCGTGATGCGTGCCGCCTTCTTGGCAAAATCGTAGGTAGCTTTGAGATTGTTGCCAAAGAAGCGCACCTTTCCGTTTACGTCTCGTTCGAGAAGCGATTGGCCTTTTGCGTCCGTGAATCGGCAGTGAACGGTAATCGAAGTTGCTCCCGCCACCGTTGTCACCTGCCGGGCTCTCTCACTCCCGGCTTTGAAGCCGCTGACCGTACTGTGCAGCACTACGACGTCCGGCGTGCTCGCGGCTCTGGTGTCCCCGTCGCGGTACACGTGCTGAAATCCGCCTTTTTTCTCGAGTTGCTGAATGAGATTCTCGTAGAGTGCGACTTGGAATTCGGCTGGCAGTTTGATTTCGTCAGACTGGATCATCTCGACTTGGATCGCAGAGGCCTTGATCTTGGCGGGCTGGTTATTCTGAGCCTGCAACGAAGTGGCGTCCACGAGCAGAAGTAAAGCAAAAGGCAAAATAATTCGGAGAGAAAAGCCGTTCATTGTTTCTGCTCCTTGCTCGAAGAATTAGCGGTCGGAGCCTGGGCAGCACTGGGGTCGTCCGGCACCGATGTATGGGCTCCTTGTGCCACAAGCTGCTTCTTGATCTCCTCCGCCGTGCCTACGGCCATCGTGAAGATGGCACCGTGTAGACTTCCGTCGGCATCGCGATACTGAACCGTGAGTGTGTCGATCTTCTTCCGGAATAGACTAAGAAAGCGCCCGCCGCCATACGGCGCAGCCATGCTTATCATTCCAATCGTTTTGCCGACTGCCTTCTGTGTGTCGGCTCCCGTGACCACATCCTGAACGGAATTTGCGCTGATATCGGAGTTCTTCTTGTCGCGAACAAAACGCAGTTGTCCATTCTCAACCTTCAGCGTTCCCTTGGCATTGTCCTTGACGCCCGCGATGCCTATGACGTGTACCGCCTTCGTAGGTCCTGAAGGTTGTTGTCCATTCGCGATAGGAATTGCGAGTGCCCCGCACAACCCTAAAACCGATCCCAGAACCGCTTTGCTCTTGCGTTTCATCTAATTCTCCTTGGAACTTCTTCTTGGAACGACGTCCGCACATCTATGTCGGTCGTTGTCTCTATTGCTTATGGTAGAGCACCGAGAATCATACCCCGAGATTCAACTAAGAGCGGTTCTTGGCCCCGGTCTCACTCCGCATTGGACCACTCCTCTTCCGCTTAGATGATCCGACTCAATCAAAAAGGTCAAACTTTTGTGCCGTTGGGGACTTCCGTTGAATTGGGGCGCTGCCCTTCCGCAAAAACGTTTGCGTCGGCATTCTTCAGCTGCGCTTGATGATGAATACGGTCTTATCGTCAATGCGGTCCTGTTCGCCAATCTGTCGCAGACGATCGTCTTTTTTCACCGCATACTCCAGCAGGGCGTTGCAGATTTCCTTTGCCGGTTGGCGATAGTGCTCACGCATCACCTCTTCAAGTTTCTGACGTTCTTCTTTGTCGCTGCCGTCGTAGGCTCCGTCGGTATAAAGGAAGAAAATGTCCCCCGGACTCAGCAGCGTGAGCTCAGCCACATCGGAGGAGTTCACCCTCGTCTCTCGGACTTCCAGTGATAAATACCTGTCACGATCCGGATGATCTTCGGGAATCTGCAAGCCAAGCGGTAGGAACTGCACCATGCGGCTCTTGTCAATCTCCATGAACTTCCGAAATTCGGCGGAGAAGACCAATGGGGGCACATGTCCGAAATTCACGAATCGGAAATAGCCATAAGGGTGCACTTCGCCGTAAAGCATGGTAGCTATCTCCTGGGCGTTCTCTTTCTCGCTTCTGCCAAGAGCATTTCGCGCGCTGACGGATTGCGCCAACCTTAAGTTCATTCTCTCGAACAACTCGGGCGTCGTTTTCCCTCGATGATCGAGTTCGGAGAGCATGAGCGCATGAAACGTGTCATGCACCGTCGATGCGATTTTCGCTGAAATGATTCCGTGCCCTTGAGCGTCCACCAACAGGACGCCCGCGATGTCATACAAGCCGCGCAGGTCCTCGGCGACCCGCGCTTGTTCAGAGCTCCGTGCCTCTCTGTACTCGGTTTCCATTTCAGGCTTGTAGCCCGGCCTCGATTTCAGCCATTTCACATGATCGTCCACCGAATTACGCGGCGTCGCGCCCGCCGGGAGCGGCTCTAAGTACTGTTTCAATCGCTTCAGGGCCCGCTGAATGCGCGCTTCGATGTCATAACGCTGCTGAAAGTTTATGTACTCAAACAGGTCGCCTCCGGCCGTTTCGGCGGGAATAGAGTTGCCATACATCTCGATTCCCTGCAGATGCGGAATCGTACCTTCCACCGGCATCAGCCGCTCGCGCAGATATTCGTCAATGCTTGGAGCAGTGTAAGGTTTTGCCATAAGCGAAAATCCGGCGCGAGTGCCCCTCAGTCCCGTGGAACGCGCTTACCTTGGTCTAAACCATGAGATGTACGGCACCATGGAAAAGTGTCCATTGTACTTTGTCAATAAATTTGGCGCTTCGCGATTCACGGCCCGCGATCAGGGGTTCAATACGCGATCCGCTCGATATTCTTAGCCGGCCAGCCACATCGCCTGGCGGATCGACTGAAAGAAGGTCCAGTTGTAGTGCGTCCGAAGGGTGCGATACCAAAAAAAGAAGGAACGCGACTTCATGGCTTGCTCCTGTTCTCTGTCCGAAACCGTCATTTTGAAACCTGCTCTCGACTCCCAACCTTGGTTTACACGACAGGCCCAGGCCAGCACATCACGCGATGGAGCGGTTTTTATCTGCCCCAGAGGGGCGCCTCGGCACTACTGCAATCGTGGTAGCAGGTATCAATGGGAGGGGGGAAAGGCTCCGCCATTCGGGGGAGTCCATGGCGGAATGCGGTTCTGAACCCCAATTTCTTGCGTCTCTTGGCCACAGTGGTGTATCCAACTCACTGTAAGCCAACCAGGAACGCGGATTTGCCCTGCAGCTTGGTAGGCGCACCCAAAGGTCAGCAAAAAGTGAGCGATATGCCTCGATTTCAAGGGATGGGGCTTTTTGACTATCTGAAACCCACATCGGCGGAATCCGGGACGAGGACCACAGAGTTGAACCGTAGTCGCTGCAGAAAGTGAGAAGGACATGAAGCAAATGCCTGACACAGCGCACGGCATAGATTGGGGTAAGGTCATCGGGCGTACTGCCGGAGTCGCCGTTCTTGTTGCGGGAATACTCTTCGCTGCCGGCTTGTGCGTTGCCAATCCAACCGGCGACCATCCTGTCCCCAACATTTTTGATCCCCATTCAACGCCTGCGGACTCGGTTTATCACTTATCGCATTTCATCCTCGCCATCACCGCGGCGATTTTCGCTGTCGTCTTCACCTTATTGACCTATGCGATTTTGAAATTCCGTCAAAGATCGACCGGCACTAACAATGAGCCCGCCCAGGTATACGGGAGTACGCAGATCGAGTTGGCCTGGACCATCATTCCCATTCTGATTGTTGTCGTGTTGTTTCTGGCTTCGGCGCGGGTGATTCATGCTGTCCAGGACGCCCCCATGCCGCCGACCGCCGTCGAAGTCACTGCAATCGGTCACCAGTTTTGGTGGGAGTTCCGATATCCGGCGCTTGGGGTCGTCACCGCAAACGAGCTCCACATCCCCGTAAGCGACCCGGCTCATCCGACGCCCACTTTCTTGAAGCTACTCTCCGCTGACACCGATCACAGCTTCTGGATTCCCCAACTTGCCGGCAAGACGGACTTGATCCCGAACCGGGTCAATGAAATGTGGCTTGACCCGCACGACACCGGCTTGTTTCTTGGCCAGTGTGCCCAATATTGCGGGACGCAGCACGCGAAGATGCTCTTGCGCGTTTGGGTGGACAGCCCCGCTGACTTTGCCGCCTGGGTCCAAGCGCAGAAGCGGCCCGCGAATCAGGATGAGAAGGTACTCGCCGGAAAAAGAGTCTTCGAAACGACCGCTTGTTTGAATTGCCACGCCGTTGGCGGTACGAACGGTAACGGGCGTTTCGGTCCGGACTTGACCCATCTAATGACGCGCGACACTCTCGCGGCCGGTGCCGCGAACAATACACCGGAAAATTTGCGCCTCTGGATTCAGAACCCGGACGCCATAAAACCCGGCTCGCTCATGCCGGCGATGAAATTGAGTGACGCTGACTTGGACGCGCTCGTGCGCTATCTCGAGACGCTGCGGTAACGAGGAAATCGGAGACTCTCATGTCCTCAGACGCGATGGCCATTCACGCCGCACAAGCCTCGGGCCGAACCTGGACGGAAGTCCTTCATGAGTGGGTTACCACCGTCGATCATAAGCGACTGGGACTTCTTTATATGGGCTACGCCCTTCTCATGCTCGTCGTCGCGGGTGCTGAAGCCATGCTCATCCGCGTTCAGTTGATGCGCCCGCACAACGACTTTGTCTCTCCACAAGTCTTCAACCGCATGTTCACGATGCACGGGACGACCATGATCTTCTTCGTAGTCATGCCCATCATGTTTGGGTTTGCGAATTACCTGGTTCCGTTGATGATCGGCGCGCGGGACATGGCGTTTCCACGCCTGAATGCGTTCAGTTTCTGGCTGACGGCGCTCGGTGGATTCCTTCTTTACTTCAGCTTTGTGGGGGGCAGCGGACTTTACGGTGCGGGCAACGCACCGGATGTGGGTTGGTGGGCGTACGCTCCTCTAACCTCGCGGGCGTTTTCGCCAGGCCACAGTTCGGACTACTGGACCATTGCCCTGTTGGTTTCGGGATTCGGCAGCATCGGTACGACGATCAACATTGTTGCCACCATTCTTTGCATGCGGTGTCCTGGGATGACTCTTGACCGGATGCCTTTGCTGGCATGGCTATACCTAATCATGTCCGGGATGGTTTTTCTTGCAATCTCGCCGCTCACCGCGGCTCAGATCATGCTTTCCGTGGATCGTTATCTCGGCGGACATTTCTTTGACACCCAGGCGGGAGGCTCCGCAACCCTTTGGATGCACTTCTTCTGGATTTTTGGCCATCCGGAAGTCTACGTTCTCGTTATTCCCGCTTTCGCGTTTGCATCCGAGATCATTCCGGTGTTTTCCCGGAAACCGATCTTTGGGTACCCGGTCATGGTAGGGGCCACCCTCTGCATCGGGTTCGTAAGCATGAGTGTGTGGGCGCACCACATGTTCACCATCGGGATGAATTCCTACGCTAACAGCTTTTTCACGATCACGACGATGGCCGTGGGTGTACCGACGGGGATCAAGATTTTCAACTGGCTCGGCACTATGTGGGGCGGAAAAATCGCGTTCAAGACACCCATGCTGTTCTGCATGGGATTTCTGTTCCAGTTTTTGATTGCAGGTCTCACGGGCATAATGCTGGGAGCGGCACCTTTCAACTGGCAGCTCAGCGGCTCGTACTTTGTGGTCGCGCACTTTCACTACGTAATCGTGGGCGGCATCTTGTTTGCTCTCTTCGCCGCTTTCTATTACTGGTATCCGAAATTCACTGGCCGCATGTTGGACGAGCGGCTGGGCAAACTCCATTTCTGGCTGTTTGTTATCGGATTCCACCTCTGCTTCGATCTCATGCACATTCCCGGATTGCTCGGTATGCCCCGCCGCATCTACACCTTTGAGCCCGGCCGCGGCTGGGACACTCTGAACTTCCTTGTCACCATCGGCGCTTTCGTCCAAGCCGTCGCCGTACTGGTGTTCGTGTGGAATCTCATCATTTCTTATTTCAGAGGCAAGGAAGCGGGCAACGATCCCTGGGACGCCTGGACTCTCGAATGGTCCGCCAGCTCTCCGCCGCCCGCTTACAACTTTGCTTCAGTCCCAACGGTTTCAAGCCGTCGTCCCTTGTGGGATATCAAACATCCGGAAGATCCGGACACGGACACTCTGACCGACTGAGGGAGCGAACTCATGAGCGCAATCACAACTCCGTTCCCCAAAGCCCCGGAAACTTGGAAGCTCCCGTATCGCGGCACTGTCGGCATGGCGTGCCTCATCATCGCTGAAGCCTGCATCTTCACCATCTTTGTCGTGGCCTATCTCTTTTACGCCGGAAAGAGCCTTTCGGGACCCACTCCGCGCGAAGTGCTCGAAGTTCCCGTCTTCTACACCATTTGCCTGCTCTCGAGTAGTCTCACGGTTCACCTCGCCACGAGATTTTTGCATCTCGGCAAACCAAGCGCATTTCTATCCCTATGGTTCCTCACCATCTTTCTTGGCGGAGTTTTTCTTTATGGCACTGCCCACGAATGGCACCGATTGATCTAC
>Ga0137358_10002445_pt1 | contig 10551 bp, 8 predicted proteins | sample Mad1_20_16metaG_FD_105551 | JGI IMG/M metagenome (GOLD analysis project Ga0137358, IMG submission 105551) | Vadose zone soil microbial communities from Angelo Coast Range Reserve, California, USA - Mad1_20_16 metaG | ecosystem: Environmental > Terrestrial > Soil > Vadose zone | place: USA... | reverse complement strand
CGAAGCAGAAGAGAAGGTTGGGGAGGGAGCAGACAGCATGACGGAAGCTGGCAAACTCCTCGTTGCCCTGGAGCGCGAATTCCATCCAGAATTCGAAACGACAGGTGGCGGCGATAACGCGTCCTTTAAAGTTGAGTCCGTCTACGCACGCGTAGAAAACATTTCCGGTGTGCCCCTGACCGACGGCTACAACTTCGCACAAACGCAGATCAACGATTTTGGGCGGCCTTACGGGCAAGGCTGGAACAGCATCACAGGCTTCTCCACCTACGCCACCTCGGGGCGGTGGGTGGGCTATGTGCGAGGTGAGTTGCAAACCGCGCCGAGTATTCCTGCGCTGCCGCTCGCGGCCCGACAGTTCGTGGCCGCTTCGGATGGAATACCCAGCGTGCCCCCTTCCACGGCTTCGCCGTCTGTCCAACAGTTTCAACTCCTGGACGCTTACGCTGGCCTCACGTTTTCGAACTGGGAGATGAGTTTTGGCCGACAAAGCTTGGACTGGGGACCCGGCGAGGGCGGCGCCATGATGCTCAGCAACAACGCCGAACCGATCAACATGTTGCGCATCAATCGCGTCTCGCCGCTGTTGTTGCCGAGCTTCCTAAAGTTCCTCGGCCCGATACGGATGGAATTCTTCGTCGGCCAGCTCGACGGCCATCATTTCGTCGATACTGCTTCGGGCATAACTGGCTCCTGGTCGCAGCCGCTGAGTCCTCAGCCATTCACCGAAGGCGAAAAAATCAGCTTCAAGCCATCGCGAGACCTCGAGGTGGGGCTCTCGTACACGACGATCTTCGGCGGCACAGGTGTTCCAGCAACGCTGGGCACCTTCGTGAATAGCTTGTTTGACACGGGCGGCGATCTCCCCGGAGGCGGTTCCAAGTCGAGCCGTTTCACGGGTCTCGATTTTACGTACCGGATTCCCAAGCTGCGCAAGTGGCTGACGCTTTATGGCGACGGCTTCACGCACGATCAGATCATCTTCTTTATCGACCCGAAGGCCAGGCCCTTGCCCTTTGGATATCCGGAACGCGCCGTGTGGCGTGCCGGGCTTTATGTTCCCCGGTTCCCGAAGCTTTCGAAATTGGATTTTCGCGCCGAGGGCGGCTACACGGACAATCCGCTGCATGGAGGAACGATCAGTACGGGAATAAATGGAACGGGCTTTTATTACACGGCGAATCGCTATCTGAACGGAGACACGAACAACGGCAATGTGTTGGGGAGTTGGATGGGCCGCGCCGGACAAGGCGCGCAAGCTTGGACGAACTACTGGTTTAGGCCGCGCAACCGGTTGCAGTTCTTTTTCCGGCACCAGAAAGTGAGTCAGGAATTCGTTCCTGGCGGAGGCACTCTCACCGACGTAGGCGTACGGTGCGATTACCAAGTGCGCCCCAGTCTCGCGCTCTCCAGTACGGTGCAACATGAGCGTTGGCTGTTTCCCGTGATACAGCCCGGCGCTCAGAAAAACGTGGTGGCCAGCGTTCAGATTCTGTTTCAACCTCAAAAATTGTTCCAGCATTCTGCCGCGAACGCGTCGGGAACGCCGTCCGTGACGGGTGATCGGCCATGAATTACACAGGTAGTGCTCCCGCTCGCCAGCCTGTGCCCGAGTTGCCAGAACGCGAGCTCCCGGTCGCGCCTGGACCAGAGGAAACTCTGTCAGATAGCGGAAACTCGGTCGCATATCTGCGGCGTCTCTGGGAGCACCGCCGACTGCTTGCCCGCGTTGTCCTCTACGGGTTCCTTGCCAGCACACTTGTGGCATTTCTCATCCCAACTCGCTATCAATCGACGGCGCGTCTTATGCCTCCCGATGGGAGCCAGTCAGGCGGTCTCGCTATGGCCGCCGCCGCGCTTTCCGGGGGTACCGGAGGCTTGGGCGGCGTCGCCAGTGAAATGCTCGGGCTTAAGAGCACGAGTGACATCTTTGTAGGCATTCTTTCGAGCCGCACCGTCCAAGACAAATTGATCCAGCAGTTCGACCTGAAGAAGCTCTACGGGGACCGCCGCATGGAAGATGCGCGCAAGGATCTTGCGAAACGCACCGATATTTCCGTGGACCGCAAGAGCCAGATCATTACTTTGACCGTGACAGACCATGACCCGAAACGTGCCTCCGAAATGGGCGAAACCTATGTCGCCGAACTCAACCGGCTTGTCGCCGAATTGAGCACGTCCTCCGCTCGCCGCGAGCGCATTTTTCTGGAGGAGCGGCTAAGAACTGTGAATCAGGATCTGGAGACCGCGGAGAAGGATTTCAGTCAGTTCTCGAGCAAGAACACTGCGATTGACATCAAGGAACAGGGCAAGGCCATGGTGGAAGCAGCCGCCACCCTACAGGGACAGTACATCGCGGCGCAATCAGAGCTGGAGGGGCTCAAGCAGATCTACACGGACAACAACGTGCGCGTCCGCTCCGTGAGCGCGCGCATTGCGGAGCTGAAACGGCAACTCGAAAAACTCGGCGGAAAGGGTGAACAAGCTTCAGAGGCATCCGGTCAGCCCGCGGACTACCTGTATCCATCAATACGCAAGCTACCGCTGCTCGGCGTTACCTATGCGGATCTCTACCGCCGCACAAGGGTGCAAGAAGCCGTCTTCGAGACTTTGACCAAAGAATATGAGTTGGCAAAAGTTCAGGAAGCGAAAGAAATTCCAACCGTTAAAGTGCTCGATTCTCCAGACATTCCAGATAAGAAATCGTTCCCGCCGCGGCTGGTGATCATGTTTCTAGGAACTGCTCTGGCGCTCGCGCTCGCGATGGTCTGGGTGTTCGGAAGAGAGATGTGGCAGGGAACGGATGCCAGCGATCCGCGAAAGATGTTCGCGCAAGAAGTTTTCTCAACCATGTCGGCCCGCTTGCCGATGTTCTCAAGGAACGGCTCCGGGGAACATCCGGTTGGCGACGAGATCTGGAGTTGGATACGCCGTCGTGATAAGGATGACGACGGCGAGGCCAAGCAGGCATAGCATTTTTCTGTAACTAGTTAATTGTAAATGGGTTAGGTCACAAACGCCCCTGTAAGTGACGGGGCGGAGCTGTATAGGTTGATTTGCGATCCGGAACTAATATGGTGACACCAGCTCTCCAAAACATTGACCATCAAGGTGGCTTCAACCTGCCGGTTGAGCATCTTGAGCCGCGCTGGTACGCCGCGTACACCAGCGCGCACCACGAAAAGCGCGTCGCCCTACAACTGGTACAAAGATCGGTCGAGCATTTCCTGCCGCTGTATGAATCGGTGCGCCGCTGGAAGGACCGCCGGGTGAAGCTGGAGATGCCGTTGTTCCCGGGATACGTGTTCGTCCGCTTGGCGCTGCGCGACCGGTTGCAAGTGCTGCAGGTGCCGGGGGTAGCAAAGCTCGTCGGCTTCAATGGAACCCCCATAGCGCTGCCGCCCGAAGAGATCGAAGTGCTGCGAGCGGGTTTGCAGGGCGGCCTTCGTGCCGGGCCGCACCCGTACTTGAAAGTTGGACACCGTGTGCGCGTCAGAACCGGTCCCCTTCAGGGACTTGAGGGCATCCTCGTGCGCAGGAAAAACGTCTCGCGATTTGTGATTTCGCTGGACCTCATTATGCGGTCAGTGGCGGCGGAGGTTGACGTGGCCGAACTGGAGCCGGTGCGATGAGGCTCAACACGTCGGTGCTGCTTAAAACTACTTTACTGTCAGTTCTGGTGCTAGCAGTGCTATTAGCGATTGTCTTGAGCGGCCACGGCAATCTGAGCTGGAACACCCGCCTCTTTACAACTGATCGCGGTTGGATCTCCGGCATTTTTGCGTTTCTCGCAGCACTTACATTCGTCCGCGGCTCCCGTGGCCAGGAATGGGATGCTTTCTCCCCCTTGCGGCTCTTTTACACCATCTGGTTCGGTCTCCTGGCGGTAGGATGCCTCCGGCTGACCACAGCTGAGCTGCCATTCACGGTGCGGTTCTGGGTCACGGTCGCCTCCGGCCTGCTCGGTTTCTATCTCGGCGCTCTACTGGTGCATCGCGGTGCGGAAAAGGGGTTTCCCATTGCGCTGGCAAGACTGCGAGATTATTGGGAATTGAACTGGCAGCCCTCTCGTGCCCTATTCCTGATCGGATTGCTCTTTGCCGTCTGTTCTCTTGCATACGCGTATGAGTACTGGCGTGCCGGCACAGTGCCCCTTCTAGCCGATGATCCCGAATCGGCGCGATTTACTTTCGGCGTAAACAGCTACGTACACCGATTTGCGATAAGCTTCTATATTCTCGCCCTTCTTGGCTACATAGGCCTTGTGCATCTCCGGAAATATCGAGTCTATTTCTTGGCCGTGGCGGCCCTCTCCAGCATCGCGATTATCTTACTTACGGCCCGCTCCCTCCTTCTGAGTGCCGTTTGGATGGCAATAGTCCTGTTTCACTATGGCCGTCGCCGCCTGACTCTGAGAGTCCTGTTGTTGGTTGCCTGCATTGCCTATCCTTCGGCAAAACTTGCTATCGATGTGAAGCGATTCCACGACAACCCCACTTATATCTCTCTCCTTAACAAGATCGACTTTCCTGAGAAACAGCGATGGTTTGCTCCAGACTACCTGTATTTCAGTATGACTTCGCAAACTCTGGACAATCTAACGCACCTTGTTCCAGATGAGATCAGTTACAGCTATGGCTGGTACATCGGTTATCCCTTGCGAGTTTTCTGGACTCCCCGCGAAGGCGAAGGATTCCGGGGGCGTCTGGACGATCTCTTGTGGGAGCGTTCAACCGATTGGTCGGCCGTCCAGTCCGTTACAACCACCTACATGGGCGTGCCGTACGCTGATTTTGGCATTCCCGGAGTTTTCCTTTTTTCTTGCCTCTTCGGTTGGGTTTCTGCTCGCGTTTATGATTCCATGCGAAGACAACCGAGTTTCTGGCGTGTCTTCCTATATTCCGAGATCAGTTTTGCAATTATGCTCTCCATTTACGGCAACTACCTAACACTCTTCGATTTGTACTGGAATATCGCCTTGGTCGGCTTGGTTCACCGTCTGGCGTGCGGCCGGTCGGCATTTGTAAGTGAAGGAGCAGCAGGTCAATTTGCTCTCAGTTCATGATAACTTCGCCCGATTTAAGCTACTCCAATAAATTGACGCTCGAAGAGATCCGTAAGATCGCGAGCAATCTGTGGCCAGAACGTGTGGTTCCTGCGGCAACGCCCTATGCAGCATTCGCGGAGTCTGGATTGCGCTACGCGTTCGCGGCGAGCCACACCGCCCGTCGGGACGTGCTGGACGTCGCCAGCGGAACGGGTATCGGGTCCAGTTTCTTACTAGAAGCGGGGGCAAAAAGCGTCACGGGTGTCGATGTTTCCGAAGAGTGCGTGACACTTGCGCGCAAACTCTATCCATCTTGCAAGTTCATGACTGGGGATGGTTGTGCGCTGCCTTTTCCCGATGCCTCCTTCAATGTCGTTGTGTCGTTCGAGACCATCGAGCATGTGAGCGACTGCTCGAAATTTATTGATTCTTGTCACCGGGTGCTCAAGCACCCTGGCACTTTGATACTGTCGACTCCTAATCGTTCGGTTTCGCGTTTCACACCAAACCGATTTCATATAAAGGAATTCTACCGAGAGGAACTGGATGGCGTGATCGGCTCTCGGTTCAGTCAGTTTGAGGTATTTGCTCAGAACCCAGTCAACCTGCTGAGCTTTGTTCCGATGAGAACATGCGTCAGATTATTGGAGACAGCGAAACTCAAGGAAGTCTTTAAGAAGTTCTTGCGACCGCGCCACAGTGAACTGACCCAGGATTGGTCGTTTGAGCCCTCGAAACTCGATCAATCGCACCGCGTTTATCCTTATGAAGAAGGGCGGGTATGCAAGCCCACGTACCTCGTCGTCGTCGCGAAGAAATAAGCGGGCGACACATTGAGATTCAGTCTTGCAAAGTTTCATCTTGGAGAATCTTATCAGCGTCGGCTACGCGAAGGGAGCTAGGGCACTGATATGCCTCTATTTGATTTAGGCGAGTTGCCAGCTGAGTTAGCTGAGCGCATCCAAAAGGAAGCCGCGGAAAATGACACGATCTATTCAAGCCGGCCACTCGATGGCTTGGATCTGTCGAAAATTCACTATGGGCACGCTGAAATGCTGGATTGGGCGATTCACCAACTGCAAAACTTGAGAGGCTCACGCGTGTTGGACATCGGGATTGGCGAAGGCTTCTCTTCGGTACGCATGGCACTGGTCGGCGCCCAGGTGACAGGGATTGAGGTGTCGGCTGCGGCTCTGGAGCGGGCGGCGTCATTGGCAAGTCGATCTGGCGTCAAGATCGACCTGCGACAAATGCCAGGAGAAAATTTGCGTTTTGAGGACGGCACATTCGATGCCATTCTGTGCATGTCCGCCTTTCACCACATGGATCTGAAACGAGCGGCGCGCGAATTTGCACGCGTATTGCGCCCCGGCGGGCGCCTGGTCATGATTGAGCCGCTGGCGACAAATCCGCTGGCATGGCTTTACCGGCACGTTGGCAGATGGTTCTCGCGCGAGGCTACGTCGGAAGAGACACCTTTGCGGGTACGCGATCTCGGGTTTCTGCGGCAGCAATTCGGTAACGTAGAGTGGCACGGCATGTACCTACTGTCACTTGGACTGTTCGGGTTGGACCGCATCTGGAACAAGGCTAACCCCTTCGTGCATCGGGTTACAAAGGCCGCCTTCCGATGGGTTTCTCCTGCGGACTCCTTGCTGATGAGAGTCCCCGGAATTCGGCGGATAGCCTGGAAAATAGCAGTCGTTGCCGACCGCTAGCATGAGCGACTTTCAGATCGTATAGAGCAGGTGAAATGCGTGACTGCTTTCGAGAAAAAAACTGTCAAGAGCACGGCGACCGTCCTGGGGGCATTCCTCGCCAATGCCGGACATGGCGGAATACGTGGGCTCGCGTTCTTGGTCAACACGATTGTACTTGTTCCCCTTCTGATGGTTTCACTGGGCAAGGAACAATTTGCAATACTGGCGCTCGTCACACCATTCTTGCGTTACGGCTTCAACGGAGTATTCGATTTCGGGATTGCAGCAGGAGTGGTCCGGCATACGAGTCGCTGTTTCGCGTCTTCCGACACCGAAGGCGCGAACAGTTTTGTTTGGTCCAGCGTGGTGCTGTATCTGGGATTCGGCGCCGCACTAATTTCCCTTTACTATCTCCTGTGGCCGTCGCTGATGCCACTGCTGATCCGAACCAGTGCCGTGTTTTATGGTCCCGCCCAAATCATGTTCGGGCGCGCCGTATGGATCTATCTTCTGTTCTCACTCTCCAATCCGTTCTTTGCGCTACTGATGGGCGTGCAAAAAGTGGAAACCACGCATTGGGTGGGCACTGCGTCCCTGCTCATCGAGCTGGGCGGCATCCTTTTGTTTGTTCCCGTCGGATTGACGCTACCGCGCGTGATGTGGGTTTATGGCGTCAATGCTGCGTTCAGCCTGCTATTCAGCGGTTTTCTGGCATGGCGTTACTTTCCGTCCCTGCGGCTGAAATGGAATTACCTATCCCTTCGCAGGGTCAAGGAGATTCTGGGCTATGGCGTGCGGTTTTCGGCGACGACCCTAGTTGCGATTCTAGGTCCTGTCTTTGACAAGCTGATCCTGGCGCGATACGTGGGATTGAGTGCAGTGGCAGCATATGAAGCGGCTGCCAGACTCGTCGACCTCCTGAGACGGGCCACACAGCTCTTTCTGCTGCCCCTGTTTCCCATGGCAGGCGCTACAGAAAACAACCACTCTGAATCGGAAAAACACAGCCTTTATTTACTGGCCTTTCGAGCCAATTTGCTAGTGAGTTGTGGCTTATACCTGATACCCGCTTCGTTGGCTTTTGGGATTTTTCGAGTTTGGTTGGGACCACACAGCCAGCTTGCTGCTACCGCTTTTCTGGTTCTTTGCGTCGCCGTCTTTTGGCAGGCAATGGTGGGCCCTTTGTCCATGATTTTTCTGGGCACTGGGAGAATGAAACCGTTAATCGTGACCGCTTCGCTGAACTTAGTTCTTAACCTCACGGTAGGTCCCGTACTCGCGCACTACCTGGGCTTCGCGGGGGTCCTGACGGGGGCACTAATCGCTTCCGGCCTCGTGAGTTTGCTATTGCTGGTCTGGACGCTGAGCATCGCTGAGTTCGCGATCCCGTTTCGTCAGCTGTTCCGGGTCGGTGGCCTGACTATTCTTGCGGGACTGCTGCCGGGAATTATCCTCACCCTGGCTCTGCACCTAGGGGAGCAACCAATTGGCTGGCTGAAGTTGGTTTTCGTTGGAGCAATTGCGAGCGGAGCCTTCGTGGTTCTCTCGCTCGCTCAGGCGGACTATCGCCGCATGATTTTGCGAGTTCTCTATCAAGTCCGTGAAGGGATCAGGTTCGGCTGGAGTAAGAGAAAGCTTTCGAATGCCTGAGATCAGCGTCATTGTCGTGAATTGGAACGGCAAACACTTTCTGGATACGTGTCTTTCGGCGCTGCGACAGCAGAAGTTTCGAGACTTCGAAATTATCTTGGTGGATAACGGTTCAGCGGACGAATCGGCAGAATATGTGCGCTCGCACTTTCCTGAAGTGAATCTAATTGCCCTGAGCGAGAACCGGGGCTTCACCGGCGGAAACATCGCTGGATGGGAACAATCGCGCGGCGACATCGTCGTCCTCTTGAACAATGACACTGAGGCCAGCCCTCAGTGGCTCGAAGAGATCCACAAGGCTGGTCAGAGCTTTCCGCGCGCCGGCAGTTTTGCCAGCAAGATGCTGTATTTTGACGAACGCAACCGCATCGATAATTGCGGTTTTGGCCTGACCGCGGCCGGACTGACCGTAGATCTTGGACGTGATGAACGAGATGGGCCGGCTTGGGCGGAGCCTCGAGAGGTCTTTGGCGGCTGTGGAGGAGCAGTCGCGTATCGGCGCAGCATGCTAGAAGACGTTGGCTTCCTGGATTACGACTTCTTTATGACCTATGAAGATGTGGACCTGGGCTTTCGGGCCCAGCTTCGCGGATACAAATGCATGTTTGTTCCGAGGGCCGTCGTCTATCACCGTTATCGAGCGACCATGAAGAAGTACCCGGCGCGACAGGCGTTTTTCTCGCAGCGCAACATCGAGTTTGTGTATCTGAAGAATATGCCGGTCGGACAGATGTTGCGCTCGATGCCACAGCGGCTGCTGTATGAACTCGGCGGCGCGGCTTACTTTCTTAAGATGGGCGCCGGAGCGGCATTTCTCCGGGCGAAGAGGGATGCACTGCGGCAGATTCCAGCGATCCTTCGAAAGCGGAAACTCATCCAAACCAGAAAAACGTTAACGAACCGGCAGCTCCGTTCGTTGATGCAGAATGACTGGCTCGGGTCGAAGTGCAAGAAATTGTTGTCAGCTTGGCGCGGACCGTCCCAAGCTGCTCTGCGAACATCTCGTTCATCCTTTTGAGATGGCGACGTAGGATTGATTTGAGCATGATTGAAACGTCCATATTGGTGCTGACAAAGAATGAGGGGCAGAATATCGGTGCCTGCCTGGAGGCTATTTATTCACAGAAGAACGTGGGGATGCTTGAAGTCGTGCTGGTGGATTCGAGTTCAACGGATGCCACGCTTGAAATCGCGCGGCGTTACCCGGTACGCATCGAACGAATTCCCGCTGAGGCTTTTCATCACGCACGCACACGAAACTTCGCCGCCAGTCTGGCGCAAGGTGAATTTTTAGTCTATCTAGCGGCCGACGCTCTCCCGGCCACGACGGGATGGCTGCATGCGCTGGTGTCGAACTTTTCCGATCCGGGCGTAGCCGGAGTATATGGCCGACATCTGCCGAAGGCCGGCTCGACGCTCGAGCGGCAAGATGCGCTGGACGCCGTGTACGGTGAAGAAAGGCTCGTGAAAGATCCGTCTTGCGGTTCGGAGTTGGGCTACCGTTACTACCACTTCTCAACCGTAAACGCCGCGATCCGAAAGAGCGTCTGGCAGGCAACGCCGTTCCCGGAAAACGTCAAGGTTTTCGAAGATGTGGCGATCGCGAAACGCATCCTCGATGGCGGTGGGAAGATAGTGTACGAGCCGCGAGCGGCGGTATACCACTCGCACAACCACACGACAAGCGGACTGCTCAAACGCTACTTCGATGCCGGCGTCATCTGGAGACAATTGCAGATTTGGGACGGGCGGATGATTTCATCCATGCTGCGGGACATAGGACGACTGCTCCGGAAGAAGATCAGCCGCTTCAACGGCAATGGTAGCAGCCGGGCCGTGGGCGCTTCCATCCGCCAAGATCTCGCGAAGTCGGCGGGGCTATTTCTGGGACTGCACGAACGCTACCTCCCGCTGGCCCTGAAGCGGCGTCTGAGCGCATTTCGACTCTTCGATTGAATTCCAAGCACACGAATAATTTCGCTAACAAGAATTCCACTGTTTTCACGGATGAGTGGAAAGGACGTGGACGATGGGTATGCGGATTGAGTCACGACATCTGGGCGACGTGGTCGTGCTGGTCTCCGATGTCTTCCGAGACGAGCGGGGTTTTTTCAGCGAAGTATTTCGCGCGGACCAGTTCAAGGAGTTGGGCCT
>Ga0137358_10002444_pt1 | contig 10553 bp, 7 predicted proteins | sample Mad1_20_16metaG_FD_105551 | JGI IMG/M metagenome (GOLD analysis project Ga0137358, IMG submission 105551) | Vadose zone soil microbial communities from Angelo Coast Range Reserve, California, USA - Mad1_20_16 metaG | ecosystem: Environmental > Terrestrial > Soil > Vadose zone | place: USA... | reverse complement strand
TTTGCAAAAATTGTATAACGATCCAAACACCCGGAACCTGAAATTGGATCATGTAGTATTTTTGGCTCCGAATGTCGATAGAGCGGAATTTGATCAAAACTTTAAAGCCGAGTTCCAAGCTTTAGTAAACAGGCTTACCATCTACGTAGCCTCTGACGATAACATCCTGCTGCTGGGCAAACTCTTGTACAATGTCGATTCGATCGGTCTGCCGGAACAGTTCTCACCGGACACAAACCTGGATGAAATTCAGACGTTTCTGTATTACGAGAAACAGCTTCCCGGGAAAATTGATCTGGTCGATGTTTCATTTTCGAAAAAAGACTTTCTCCGAAAGCATCGTCTCTTTCTTGAAAGACCGGTTCTGGACGATCTGTTTTGGTTAATTCACGACGATTACCCGGCAGCAAAACGGCATCTGCTAAAATACAAGGGAGGTAAGAGTCGGACTGATTATTGGGTGATCCCGCCCTAAAAGCTGTCTGGCTTTTGTTGAACAGCTTCTCTGCCGGTCGGGCGAACTAAACCTCAAGGAGGGACGCTTCCTTAAGCTTCGCGCTAAGGAATTGCCAATTTTTCAACAAATGTAAGCTATCTCGTAAACAGAGCGCTCTTCGCACGGCTGTGCATCGCCTAGGCACCACACAAATTGCTCCGTGCTCGTTTCTTCTGCTTTCCTCCTGCTTAATTCTTACTTCATCCTTTCTTCTCCCTTCTCATCAGGAAAAGTTTTGCTAGAATTCGGCCTCACAAATGGGCCGGACGAGATCGACAAGTTCATCAAAGAATAATTCCGCGAACATCGGCTTCGAAGCCAAGCTCTGGCTCGCAGCCGATAAGCTCCGCAGCAACATGGACGCGGCGGAATACAAGCACGTCGTCCTTGGGCTGATCTTCCTGAAATACATCTCCGACGCGTTCGAAGAGCACCACGCGAAGTTAGTTGCCGACAAGAGCGCCGGCGCAGACGCGGAAGACCCTGACGAATACAAAGCCGTAAACGTTTTCTGGGTTCCGCCCGCCGCGCGTTGGACCTATCTCCAGAACAGCGCGAAACAGCCGACCATCGGTAAGATCGTCGACGACGCGATGGTCGCGATCGAGCGCGACAACCCGCGACTCAAGGGCATCCTGCCGAAAGATTACGCGCGCCCCGCGCTCGACAAAAACCGCCTCGGCGAACTCATCGACCTCATCGGCACCATCGGCATGGGCGACGTAGCGAGTCGTTCGAAAGATATCCTCGGCCGCGTCTACGAATATTTTCTCAGCCAATTCGCCAGCGCCGAAGGCAAGAAAGGCGGCCAGTTCTACACCCCGCAAAGCGTCGTGCGCCTCCTCGTCGAGATGCTCGCCCCCTACAAAGGCCGCATTTACGATCCCTGCTGCGGTTCCGGCGGCATGTTCGTGCAATCGGAAAAATTCGTCGAAGCCCACGGCGGCAAGCTCGGCGACATCAGCATCTACGGTCAGGAGAGCAACGCCACCACGCGCCGCCTCGCCATGATGAACCTCGCCATCCGCGGCATCGAAGCCGATCTCGGCGAAGAGCAGGCCGACACCTTCCGGCGCGATCTCCATCCCGATCTCCGCGCCGACTTCGTCCTCGCCAATCCGCCCTTCAACGACTCCGACTGGTTTCGCAAAGACGACGACGCGCGCTGGCAGTTCGGCCTTCCCCCGCGCGGCAACGCCAACTTCGCTTGGGTGCAGCACTTCATCTATCACCTTGCGCCCACCGGCATGGCCGGCTTCGTCCTCGCGAATGGCAGCATGTCGTCGAATCAAAGCGGCGAAGGCGAAGTCCGACGCGCCATCATCGAAGCCGACCTTGTCGACTGCATGGTCGCCCTTCCCAGCCAGCTCTTTTATTCAACTGCGATACCGGTGTGCCTTTGGTTCCTTTCTCGGGATAAAACAAACAACCGCTTCCGGGATCGCCGCCGCCAAACACTCTTCATCGACGCGCGCAAACTCGGTCACCTCGTCGATCGCGTTCATCGCGAGCTAAGCGACGAAGAAACTCAGCACATTGCACAGACCTATCACGCCTGGCGTGGCAGCGACGATCCACTGCGCAATCAACATACAGAAACCTGCGAATACGCCGACGTCCCCGGCTTTTGTAAGTCCGTAATTACCGATGAGATCGCGCAGCACGGCTACGTGCTAACTCCCGGCCGCTATGTCGGTGCAGAAGAAATAGAAGATGAAGGCGAGCCCTTCGCAGAGAAGATGGCGCGCTTAGTCAAAGAGCTTAACGCTCAGTTCGCCGATTCCTCGAAACTAGAACAAGCGATTAAAGCGAACCTACAAGGCATCGGCTATGACGGATGAATGGAGCGAAACGACGATAGAAGAGATCGCCGAGAAAATCGCGATGGGACCATTCGGTTCGGATATAAGGACCGATAATTTCGTCGAGTCGGGCATACCGGTAATTCGCGGCGGTAACCTCACTGAAGGCAGATTTCGTGGTGAAGATTTCGTGTTTCTCACCGAAGAAAAAGCCAATGAGCTTAGAAATGCGAACGCATTTCCCGGCGATCTTGTTTTCACGCACCGCGGAACGCTGGGACAGGTAGGGCTAATACCGGAAGGCTTCTACAAACGCTACGTCGTTTCGCAGAGCCAAATGAGGCTCTCCTGTGACAGGCGAAAGGCAGACCCAGCCTTTATCTACTACTTTTTCAAATCACCTGAAGGGCAGCACGCTCTTCTGATGAACACATCTCAGACTGGCGTTCCTGCGATTAGTCGTCCCACTTCATCGCTTAAGTCCATTCGTTTGAAGTTGCCTAGTCTTAACGAGCAAAAAGCTATCGCGGCAGTGCTTGGGGCACTCGACGACAAGATCGAGTTGAACCGGCGGATGAACGCTACACTGGAGGCGATAGCGCGGGCGCTCTTCCAGAGCTGGTTCGTCGATTTCGACCCGGTGCGCGCCAAACTCGACGGGCGCCACCCCGCTGGCTTGGACCCCGCCACCGCCGCTCTCTTCCCTAACCAGTTTAACGATTCAGTGCTTGGCCCGATCCCTCGCGAGTGGCAGGTCGTCAAAATTGAGGAGATCGGAGAAGTCATCTGCGGCAAGACGCCTCCGACTGCCGTTGCCGAATATTACGGCGATGAGATCCCGTTCATTACGATCCCGGATATGCACGGTAACGTCTTCGCTGTGTCTACAGCGCGCCAACTGTCTGCGGCCGGAGCCAACTACCAACAAAACAAAACGCTACCTCCAGGAAGCATCTGCGTTAGTTGTATTGCCACTCCCGGTTTGGTCGTCATCACGTCCGTGAAGTCGCAGACAAACCAGCAAATCAATTCCGTGGTGCCGCGTGAGAGCGATGGGACCTATTTCTGGTATTGGGTCATGAAAGGCCTGGGCGCGGAAATAACATCAAGCGGAAGTGGCGGATCGGTTTTGACCAATCTCAGTAAGGGCCGATTCAAAAGCATTCAAGTAATCAAACCACCGCATGCTCTGATCGAAGCTTATCACTCAGCGGTGCGCCCGATTTTTGATAAAATGTTGGCAAACGCGCACGAAGTGCGAACACTCGGCGGGTTACGCGACACGCTTCTTCCGAAGTTGCTCAGCGGGGAGTTGACCGCGTTTGCCCATGAATAGCAGCGGCAACGTCGAGAGATTTCAGATCCTGTCGTTGGACGGTGGAGGGATCAAAGGACTGTTTAGCGCTGCATTGCTCGCTGCGGTAGAGCAAGATCTAAACACGTCGGTGACAGACCACTTCGACTTGATTGCTGGCACGTCCACCGGCGGGATCATCGCACTCGCTCTTGGCCTTGGTATTCGGCCGCGCGAGATCGTGAACTTCTATGTCAAAGAAGGGCCTAAAATTTTTCCGCGGCACGCTGGAATCAACGCGGTTCAGCACTGGGTGAGACGCAAGTTTTCAGCGGAGCCACTTGAAGCCGCGCTCAAACGACGGTTTAAGAAAAATCGTTTTGGTGACAGCACCAAAAGGCTTGTCATTCCAGCGTACAACCTAGGCGAAGACGACGTTTACATATTCCGTACCGCGCATCATGAGCGGTTGCGCCGCGACTACAAATTGCCGGCATGGGTAGTGGCGAGATCGACCAGCGCTGCACCAACTTTCTTCCCCGTCGCACGACACGCGGACAAAATGCGACTTATTGATGGCGGCGTTTGGGCTAACAATCCCGCTATGGTCGCTGTAATCGAAGCAATCGGGACTCTTTCAGTGCCATTAACAGCAATTAATCTTCTGAGTATCGGCACGTCAGACCCAATTTGTCATCGCCGGCGAAGACTGAACAACGGCGGCAAGTTGGCTTGGGCTTCGGGTGGGGCGGCAATCGATATCATCATGCGAGGGCAGAGCATTGCGGCGCAAAACCAAGTCTCGTTTCTGTTGGGGCGAGATCGTGCCGTTCGTCTCGATCCCAAGGTCGCGGATGGTGAATTCACCTTAGATGGAACGCAAAAGGCAGACGATTTAATTGCGAAAGCGGCGCACATAAGTCGCACCTTCATGCCGACGTTTCACGACACGTTCGCGCAGCATACAGCTCCTCCGTTCAAATCCATCTACACGTAACAAATGCTTATCGATGAACGGGAAAAATTAGCTGCGATTCTTCGCACTACCGCCGACACTCTCGACATACCGGACGACGTCTACGAAGACGCCACGCTAAAGTACGAGGATATTGGGGTGCATTTGTCTGCCGAAGACTCGGACCTACGACAATATGATCCGCAGATTTATCCGCAGGGTTCGTTTCGGCTAGGAACCGTGATTCAGCCGCTCGACGGGAGTTTCGGGTACGACATCGACTTAGTATGCCAGCTTTCGATAGCAAAAGAATCGATCACGCAGAAAGACCTTAAGGATCGTGTGGGGCGGCGACTACGAGCGCGCGAAGACCTCGCCCGAATCCTATCTCCGTCGAGGCGTTGCTGGGTTCTTGATTACCTGCCCGACAGTGGGACTCCGCGGTTTCACATGGATGTCTTGCCGACCATCCCCAATGTCGAAACTCCGCCCACCGGTATCCTTCTAACCGATACCGATCTACTCCATTGGCAGAAGAGTAATCCCATCGCGTACGCAGATTGGTTTAAAGAACGAATGGCAGTCGTCTTTAGAGAGAAAAAGGCGGCGCTTGCCGAGACGTTGATGGCAGCCGTCGAAGAGGTCCCGGACTGGCAGGTGAAGACTCCTCTGCAACGAAGCGTGCAAATATTGAAGCGGCATCGTGACATTTACTTTCGGAGTCAGGAGGAGGTTAGACCGATCTCAATTATCTTAACGACCCTCGCGGCGCACGCCTACCGCAACGAAGCCGACATATTTGACGCGCTCGATGGGATCGTAACGGGAATGCCCAAGTACATCGAGAATCGTAACGGCAAATGGTGGGTAGAGAATCCGGTCGATAAGGACGAAAACTTCGCTGATCGGTGGAACGAGTATCCCGAGCGCAGACTGGCCTTCCTAAAGTGGTTGGAAAAAGCCAAAGCCGATTTCACTAAGCTTTCCACCATGGACACCGTTAAGGGTGGTCTAATTGAACTTGAGGAATCGCTTGGCGTAGAAACCATCGAAAAGGTGGCCTCCCGTCTCGGTGTCCCGATTCGACAACCCCTTACTTTGCGGTCGGAGCAGGCCATCACCGTTCCAGGTCTTGCGGATTCGCGCCATGCCTGGGCTCCCAGTTGGCGAATCGTTCCGCAGTATGCTGTTAGAGTTAACGGAACCGTTCATTTTAGAAGAGGCGGTCGCTTACTCTGGCCAATGAGCGACAAGCCCGTACGAAAAAAGGTGTGGCTGCGATTTGCTGCCAAGACGACTGCTCCGAAACCGTACTCGATAAAATGGCAGGTGGTAAATACCGGCAGTGAAGCACTCGCAGCAGAACAACCTAGAGGAGATTTTTACGAATCAGACGAACCTGAGAAAGGAGTTCGATGGGAGACTACCGCTTACAGAGGAACTCATTGGGTAGAGGCGTTTGTCATTAAGGATGGGGTTTGTGTTGCTCGGTCCGGAAAGTTTCTAGTGAAGATTAGGTAGAATGTCAGCAAAGCGTCGGTCGAGCGTAAGTCTTAAACGGAAGCCAGGATTCACCGTTACACGAATCAGCGTTGGTGATGATCGCTTGGCTTACGCGATGGTCGCGGACAAGAAGTACGAATACGAGAAAGGGCGTTCCCGCATTGTCTACATCGGCACGACAGAGCGCGGCATCTTTCGCGTCACGAGCAGCATCGCCGAAAGAGCGAACGACATACTTAGACTCCCCGGTTTCGAATGTTTCGAAGTTCGGATTATCACCTGCCACCGTCGGAAGCACATCAAGATGTGGTTCAAATTGGAACATGCATTGATTGTGGCGTTCCGGGAGCTTTACGGGAGCCCGCCTCGCTGTAATAACCCAAACGCTGGCAAGAGCGCCGGCACCGTCTTTAATTATTTCTCACGTAAGCGCGTGAAACGAATTCTAGAAGATCTCGCATGAGGTTAAACGAATCATCAGTAGAAAGCGCAGCGCTCAGTTGGTTTGGCGAGCTCGCCTATGCTGTCGCGCACGCGCCGCATCTTGCACCCGGTGAAATCGTGACGGAGCGCACCTCGTTCGGCGATGTCGTGCTTGTCGGTCGATTGCGCGACGCGATCCTGCGGCTGAATCCTGGTATTCCGAGCGACGCGCGCGAAGAAGCGTTGCGCAAAGTCGTTCGACACGACGCCCCGTCACTAATCGGCAACAACCGCGCCTTTCACCAAATGCTGCGCGACGGCGTGCCCGTCGAATATCGACGCAACGACGGAAGTATCGCGGGCGATCACGTCAGGCTGGTCGACTTCGACAATGCCGACGCAAACGACTGGCTGGCGGTGAACCAGTTCACCGTCATCGAAGCCCAGAATAATCGCCGGCCTGACGTTGTTGTTTTCGTTAACGGGCTGCCGCTCGGAATCATCGAGCTGAAGATTCCGGAAGACACCGACAAATGGTTCGCCGCCGCTTTCAATCAGATCCAGACCTACAAGCAGGAGATTCCTTCGTTGATGCATTACAACGAAGTCACGGTCATTTCCGATGGCCTCGAGGCGCGAATCGGCTCGCTCACGGCGAACCAGGAATGGTTCAAAGTCTGGCGCACGATCGAAGGCGAGTTCAATGCGCCAGCCACCGCGCTCGAATTAGAGACACTCGTCAGGGGAGTTTTCGAGAAGCGGCGTTTTCTTGATCTAATTCGCAACTTCATCGCCTTCGAAGAAGATTCAGACAGAGGCGTCGTCCACAAACTCATCGCTGGATATCATCAGTTCTTCGCTGTTAAAGCCGCTGTCGACGAAACAATTCGCGCAACGCGCAGCGCCATTAAAGAGGTGCCCGGCCAGTATTGGGCGGGAAAAATGGAAGGTGGAAAAGAAGGCGACCGGCGAGTCGGCGTCGTCTGGCACACGCAAGGTTCCGGCAAGAGTTTGTCGATGCTCTTCTACGCCGGCTGCATCATCGAACATCCAGCGATGGAAAACCCGACGCTGGTTTTCCTGACGGACCGCAATGATCTCGACGATCAGCTATTCGGCCAATTCCAGCGCTGCCACGAGATCGTTAGGCAAACGCCAGTGCAAGCCGAGTCGGTTGAACATCTCCGCAAGCTGCTCAACGTTGCGAGCGGCGGCGTCGTGTTCACAACCATGCAGAAGTTTGCGCCCGACGAGACCACGGGCAAAGCGCCATTACTTTCAAGCCGCCGCAACATTCTTGTCATCGCCGATGAAGCGCACCGCAGCCAATACGATTTGATCGATGGTCTTGCACGAAATGTTCGCGATTCATTGCCCAATGCTTCCTTCATCGGCTTCACAGGAACTCCTATCGAGAAAACCGACGCGAATACTCGTGCCGTCTTCGGTGATTACATCAGCATCTACGACATCCAACGCGCCGTCGCCGATAGAGCAACGGTTCCGATTTATTACGAAAGCCGCGTCGCCAAGCTTGGGCTCAACGCAAGCGAGGTGCCGAAGATCGACAAGGAATTCGAAGAGATCACCGAAGGCGAAGAGCTGACACGCAAGGAGAAGCTCAAAACAAAATGGGCTGCGCTCGAGGCGCTCGTTGGAAATCCGAAACGGATCGATCTGATCGCAGCCGATCTTGTGAAGCATTACGAGCACCGGCTCGAAGCGATGGAGGGGAAAGCGATGATCGTGTGCATGAGCCGCCGCATTTGCGTCGAGATGTACAACGCGATCATCAAACTCCGGCCAGAATGGCCGAGCGGTCCAAATGATGGTGATATGGGCAAATCGTGCGTGATGAAGATCGTCATGACCGGCAGTGCGGAAGATGGACCTGATTGGCAGCAACACATCCGCAACAAAGAGAAGCGGCGAAAGCTCGCCGCACGTTTTAAAGATCCAAAAGACCCATTCAAGATCGTGATCGTTCGGGACATGTGGCTGACCGGTTTCGACGCGCCATCACTCAGCACGATGTACATCGACAAGCCGATGCGCGGCCATGCACTCATGCAAGCAATCGCGCGCGTGAACCGCGTATTCCGCGACAAGCCCGGCGGCTTGGTTGTCGATTACCTCGGTTTGGCCGATCAGCTAAAGCAGGCGCTGGCGAACTATACGCAAAGCGGCGGCAAAGGTGATCCAAGCATCGACACCGCGAAAGCGATCGCAGCGATGCAGGAGAAACACGAAGTCGCATGCGGAATGATGCACGGCTTCGATTGGTCGAAATGGCATAACGGAACGCCCGCCGAAAAAATGTCGCTCCTTCCTGGAGCACAAGAACACATCCTCAAACAGGAGAATGGCAAAGAGCGCTTCGTCCAGATTGTCACCGAGCTGTCGCAAGCCTTTGCACTGTGCGCCGGAACGGAAGAAGCGATCGAGATTCGCGACGACATCGGATTTTTCCAAGCTATCAAAGCGGCATTGGCGAAGAACCGCGGCGAACGCAAATCGAGCGAAGATTTGGATCACGCCGTCAGACAATTGGTCGCAAAGGCGATCGCTCCCGAAGGCGAGATCATCGATGTCTTCCAAGCCGCCGGATTGAAGCAGCCAGATCTCAGCATTCTTTCCGATCAGTTTCTCGCCGAAGTGCGCGGCCTAAAATACAAGAACGTCGCCGCCGAGCTACTCGCGAAGTTGTTGGGCGACGAAATCAAAGTTCGTTCCAAGCGAAACCTCGTTCAAAGCCGCGAATTCTCCGAGATGCTCAAGAAAACTCTGAACGCATACCACAACCGCGCGATCGCGACCCAAGAAGTCATCGAAGAACTCATCAAATTAGCCAAGCAATTGACAGAAGCCGACAAGCGGGGCGTCGATCTCGGCCTGAACGATGACGAAGTTGCCTTCTACGACGCCTTATCTGCAAATAACAGCGCGGTCGAAGTCATGGGGAAAGATTCATTGAAAGTAATCGCTACCGAGTTGGTCACGCAGGTCCGCAAAAGCGTAACGCTTGACTGGACGCTATGCGAAAGCGCCCGCGCCAAGATCAAAGTCTTAGTAAAACGAATCCTCCGAAAACACGGCTACCCACCCGATCTGCAAGACGAAGCCACCAAGCTCGTCCTTGCACAAGCAGAGCTCCTCTGCGCAGAATGGGCAGCGTGATCGAAATGACATGACACCCGAACATTCGTCCAGTCCCCCAGCAGCGTCGGCCTCGCCTTCGATTAGTAGCGAAACGGTCGAGAAGAAGTCGCCCGTGCAACCCAGCGTTTGGCAGTCGCCACTACTGCTAACGATTGTCGGATCGGCGGGCACTCTCGCCTTGGCAATTTTTTCAAACGCGTCGCAAGTAAAGGCTGCTCGCGAACTCGAGCAACTCCGCTTGGAATCATCGCTGATATTGAAGGCGTTCGAGCCTAAGGATGAAGCGGACCGAAGCAGTGCTTTGAAGTTCCTCCTCGAGGCGGGTTTAATTCGCGACAACGACGGCAAAATCGCCAAGCTTGCCACGAAGCGTGTTCCATACATCCCCGTGAGCGGATCCGGGAGTGCGCCTGTAAACGAGCCGCCTTCGTCCTTCATCCAACGGTGGGAAGGCGGATCTATGACAGATGCTGAGATCGCAAGTGCCCAAGCTACTGCGAAAGCTGTTGCGGACGAGAGCGGCGTCTCTTCACCGCTCGCCACAAAGGTGATCTCTGACTCGGTTGTTCAGCACGGACAAGACACAACGCGCAAGTTCGCTGAGGAAGCGACAGCGAAAATGGGTGGACTTGGTAATGCGAAAGTCGACGGAGCTGACTGGCTAAGCGCATTTCTCGATGCGCGCCGCGCCTACATACAACGGAATATGCCATCCGCGATTCAGGCATTGCGCCGTGTGGATGAACTACAACAGCAGGTCAAGGCGTCTGCAACGCCAGCTGCAAAGTGATTTCGTCAACGCTGCACCGCGTGCAGCTAAGACAAGGCAGAAGCGGAAGGTCAAGACAGCGAGATGTGGTCAGTCCTCACTTTTGACACTGGATCTGTTGTTGGACGTGGTGCACCATCGCCACGGCCATG
>Ga0137358_10002443_pt1 | contig 10557 bp, 9 predicted proteins | sample Mad1_20_16metaG_FD_105551 | JGI IMG/M metagenome (GOLD analysis project Ga0137358, IMG submission 105551) | Vadose zone soil microbial communities from Angelo Coast Range Reserve, California, USA - Mad1_20_16 metaG | ecosystem: Environmental > Terrestrial > Soil > Vadose zone | place: USA... | reverse complement strand
GGAGCTTTGGCGGCCGCTTACGCGCTCGAATTTCCTGACGCTCTGTCTGGCGCGGTGCTGCTGGCTCCGGCGGTTTACGACGGGGACGACGGAGTTTCATTTCTGACCAAGGTGCCCGCCTGGCCCATCGTCGGAGATCTGGTGAACTTTCTGTTTACGCCGCTGTTCGGCGCCTGGATCGTAAGGGAGGATTTACAGAAAGCATTTGCCCCTGATGAGGTGCCGAAGCATTATCTGCGGCACGTGCTCTCGGAATGGACCCGGCCAAAGAAAGTGAAGTGGTATTCAGTCGACGATGCTTTGCTCACCGAGTCTTTGCCTAAATTTGCTTCGCGTTATTCAGACATCAGGGTGCCGGTAGTGATTGTCACCGGCGATTCAGACTTGATCGTCCCGGCAAAAGAGAATGCGCATCGTTTGTATGAGGCGCTGCCGCATGCTGAGCTAATCGTGTTGGAAAAGACCGGCCACCAAATTCCTTTTACCCGTCCGGACGCGGTGGTCGACGCGATCGATCGTGTGGCCGCCAAGGCAGATGCGAGGAGCGCGCACAGTCTGGACGGGGCAGTAGCCCGACCGTGAGGGAGGGCGTTAGTCGTAGTATTAGTGGTGCTCGGCCATCCTTGTGGATACACCGGGCCGCGCGGTTCCAACGGGGCAGGAGCCCGACCGTAAGGGAGGGCGTGCTCTTCGCTACAGAACGCCTCCTGATGCGCAAATGCTTTTGCCGAGGTCCTCTTGTTACTAAACCGTGATCGAAGTTCCGAAAGGAGATCGCATGAAAATAAAGAGAGCCATAGCGCTCGGACTTTTAATGATTTTCACTATAGTCGGGTTGGCGATGGGCGGACAGAATGACAATCGCCGGCGGGACCGGCGCGAGAATAATAACCAGATGGAGCCTCGCAACGATAACCGGATGGAACGCCGCCGCAACGGTAACGGCAACTGGCATCGGCGCCATCGACGCCGTCACCGACGTCGCGGGATGCGTATGTAACCGACGACATTCCGAAACCGAAAGCAAAAACAAGAAAGGGTGAGCAATCGATCCGACATGCTCACCCTTTCTCGATTCCTGATTGGCCCTGGCTCAGACAGAGGTAGTGGAGTGCTGTCTCCGGGGCAGTAGCCCGACCGTCAGGGAGGGCTCCGAGGTCCATTAATTAAGCCCTCCCTGACGGTCGGGCTACCCCTGAGATTAGCAACGCACTTTGCCCCACCAAGCCCGTGGCGGATCAGGCAGGTAACGGGTTAGATTACTCCGGTGGCGTCGCCATGTGGTAGCTTGAGAAACTTTTTCCGTGAAATCTTACATTCAACTAATACTATGCGGCGGCTTGCTCCTCTCGAGTTTTCAGTCGCCGAGTGCGCAGAATCTCGTCGATGAAGCCCGCACAAGCCTCGATTTCGGCACCCCCAGTCCTTTAAACTCCGGCCCCGAGCTCCTCTCGGAGCGTTCGCAATCTACTTCCAAGTTCGTGACCGTTGACGGCACGCTTCTGCATTTTGTCATTAGGGGCGCGGGACCTCCGGTGGTCCTCATCCACGGCAACCCCGGTTCAGGTCAGGATTGGACGCGCGTGTTTGCTCCGCTGGCCGCTCATCACGAGGTCATTGCTTTTGATCGTCCCGGCCATGGTCGCAGTCAAAGGCCCAAAGTCGGAGACGCCACCGTCGAAGTTCAGGCGCGTTTGCTTCACGACGCGCTCAAACAACTCCATGTCGAGCGCCCGATCATCGTAGGTCATTCCTGGGGCGGCGCGCTGGCGCTGGTCTATGCGATCAATTATCCGAAAGACGTCGCTGGGGTCGTGCTGGTTGCGCCGGCCGCTTATGAAAGCCAGCACCGAGGTTCGTTTCTGGCGAGCCTTCCCGCCGTGCCGCTCCTCGGTGACGCGGTGAATTCTGTGTTCACGCCCTTGTTTGGGGCTTCAGTCGTGCGCCGCGAATTGAAAAAAGCATTCTCACCGGATCCGGTGCCGCCCCGCTATCTGCGTTCCGTGCTCGCTGAATGGACCAACCCGAAGAAAGTAAAAGCGTACTCTCTTGATGAGGCATCGCTGAATGATAGTTTGAAAAAGTTAAGTCCCCGGTATGCTGAGATTACCGTTCCCATGTCGATTCTCACCGGCGATTCCGATTTGATCGTTTCGGAAAAAGACAACGCCGAGCGCCTGCATCAAGCCCTCCCAAAATCACACCTGATCGTCCTCCCAAAGACCGGCCACGAAATTCCTTTCACCCGCCCCCGCGCCGTCCTCGACGAGATCGAAAGAGTACAAAGGCTGTCCCGCGTTAGAGCTTGATACTCTGCAAGAGCCTTCGCAAAGGAGTAGCCCCACCCGCGCGGCAGCCGGGGCGTTGGGATCCCTCGGTCACTGAAGTGCTGAGTCTGGTTCAAGAGTTTACTCATGCGGTTCTCGCACAAGACAAAAAAACGCCGCCTCAAGGTCTCATGTAATTATCTCTTCTCTTAGAGACACACCCACCCAACTTCACTTATAATACCCACGCACCCGAACAACTGATTTTTTGGCAGGAGGCACGGCGATGTTTATTCGAGATGTCATCCGCAATCGCGAGCCCTATTCTTTGCGCGCTTCTGCAAGCGTACTCGAGGCGGCGGAGTTTATGGCGCAGAGGAAGATTGGCGCCGTGTGCGTGCTCGACGAGGAAGGGAAGCTGATTGGCGTCTTCTCTGAGCGTGACCTGCTGAACCGGGTCGTTGTGCCGCGTCACGACCCTGCAGTAATGAAGCTCGGCGAGGTGACCAGTCCGCTGCGGGCGGTGATTCGTTGTGACGAGACGCCGCAACAGGCGCTCGAACGCATGGAGAGAATCGGGACCAGACATCTGCCGGTAGTTGATGATGAGAAGTGGGTCGGCATGTTGTCGATGCGGGACCTGCTGCGGGTTGAGTTGAGCGACAGAGGGGACGAGATTAAGTTGCTGCATGAATATATCCAGCAATGAAGTTTCACCACAGAGGACACAGAGGAGTCAGTACCGGGAGCGGTAGCGACCGGGTCTCAATCCACGCGACGGCGAGATCGTCAAGGTTAACCCGGTCGCTACCGCTCTCGGTACTGACCTCAATACGTAGAAGAATGAAAGTTTCCATCGCTCACGGTCGTCAAACTAACGAAATGAAGTCGCTGACTTTTGCGATCTTTTGCGCCATCACCGTGTTCGCGTTGGCGTGTGGCCATCCGCCGCCGGGGCGGGGCGCGGGGGAAGTTGAAACTTCTGCGCAATCACAGACCAGCTTCAAAGTTGAAACTGTCATTCCCAATCTGGAAGTAGTTTGGTCGATTGTTTGGACGCCGGATGGCCGAATGATCTTCACCGAGCGTCCGGGGCGTGTGCGCGTCTACGAAAGTGGAAAGCTGCGGCCAGAACCTCTCTTCACCGTTCCCGATGTCGAACCAAAGGGTGAAAGCGGCCTGATGAGCGTCGCGCTGCACCCGCAGTTTGCTGCGAATCATCTGCTCTATCTTTCTTATGCTTACAACACCGGCGGCCAACTTGTGCGCGTAGTGCGTTATCGCGAGACGCCGGCCGGCTTCACCGATCGCAAAGTCATTATCGAAAATATTCCGGCGGCGCAGTTTCACGCGGGATGCCGCCTGCGATTCGGACCCGACGGCAAGCTTTACATCACGACGGGTGATGCGACGCAACGCGAGCTGGCGCAAAAACTCGATTCACTGGCGGGAAAACTTCTGCGTCTGAACGATGACGGCACGGTGCCCGCGGATAATCCTTTTGTCGGCCGGCAGGACGCCCGCCCGGAGATTTGGACCTACGGGCATCGCAACTCGCAAGGCATAGACTGGCAGCCGTCCACGAACCTTTTATGGGAAACCGAGCACGGACCGAGCGGTTTCGACGGGCCGGGCGGCGGCGACGAAGTCAACCTCATCGAGCGCGGAAAGAATTATGGTTGGCCGGTGATTCATCATCGCGCGACTCATGAAGGCATGGAATCGCCGGTGTTGGAATACACGCCGGCATGCGCGCCCGCGAGCGGCATGTTCTATCGCGGATCAGTGTTCCCACAGTTCAAGGGCAACTTCTTCTTTGGCTGTTTGGTTGGTCAACGAATTATCCGCGTCGTGACGAATGGCCGGACGGCAGTCAGCCAGGAAAATTTGTTGGAAGAGAAGTACGGCCGGATCCGGGATATTGCTGAAGGGCCGGATGGGTTGATCTACTTCTCGACTTCTAATCGCGACGGACGTGGCCGGCCGGCGCCGGATGACGATCGGATCTTGAGGTTGGCGCCGGTGAAGTGAGGAGTGTTTACCGGAGCGCGGACATCCTGTCCGCCTGAGCGCGTAGCGCGAACACCCTAACGCGATCCTCCGCAAAACTTGAGCGTGCTGCGCACGCTGGCGGACAGGATGTCCGCGCTCCTTAAAATCAAATTAAACTTTTTGGGCGAGGACTGCTGATTTGCTCCAGCCGATGGCCTGGAACCTGGGGAAGCGATAGTGACTGACTACTTGAAAATATCGATCGGTCGTCTCGGCAACTTCATGAGGTGGGTGGGTCTTAAACCGAAACAGCATTTCCAGGAGCGACGTTATCGGGGTCGGGCGCATCGGCAGATGGAGCAAGTGCCCGCCGGGCGCGATCACCCGCGCCAGTTCGCTCAGACCTTCATCGAGCGGCACATACTCCAACACGCCGCTGGTTAAAACGAGATCGAAGGCTTCGTCAGCAAATGGTAGCGCCAGCACGTTACCCTGCGCGAACCGCACTGCTTGTTCGCTCGGGTTGTTTTTGCCCACGTACTTTTTCGCGGTGGCCATCGACGAAGTGGAAAGATCCAGGGCGGTAAGTTTCACCGGAACCTTTAGATTTCTCAGCAAAGCCAGCGTCAGAGTCCCGGTGCCACAGCCGGCGTCGAGTACGCTGGCCCCTGGAAACACCGGCAAATGATGAGCTTCGAAGTATTGATCGAGCGAGCGTCCATAACCGTTCAGCTTGAACGTGAGGTCATAAAAACCCTCAATCCGATCATAGAACGAGCCCGCGCGAGCATTGTTCTTCGTTGCAGTCAGTACGTATTCTGCCATCTTATGATTGCTGGTTAGTTAAAATGTACGCGCCATTGAAACCTAGTCCTGCCTACTCGTCAAGGAATAACTAGCGAAAAAAACGTCTCGCCATTCTAGCCCGGCAACCCCGCATTACTCAAATAAGACCTCCGGCTGACGAAATTGCTATGAACCGGGCCGAATCTGCAAATCCCGACGCAAGAAATGTTGATTCGCGACGTTCAGCAAGCGACATCAGCCAGTCTGGCCAGGAAGGGAACGAGAAAAATGCTGAAGAGAGTGTTGACGATAATCGGTTTGACGATGACCCTCGTCGTGTTCGCAGGTCTAGCCCTTAAATATGGTTCGCGCAATGCCCAGGCAAACATCGGCGAAGTGAATCTGGCTCCGGAAGAGGCATATACCGAACCCGTAGTTACGGAAAATGGATTTACCGTAGAGGTGTTGGTCGACGGGCGTCGATTGACGGAGTATGCGGCGCGTGGTCGCCGTTACGTGGAAGCGCTCGAGGGTGCCGAGTACGAGGTGCGGGTTCACAATCCGACCGGCGCGCGAGTGGCCGTGGCGCTTTCGGTCGACGGCTTGAACTCAATCGACGCGCGCCACACCAGTGCCTGGGACGCACATAAGTGGGTCATTGAACCCTATGGAACGATTAGTGTGCGCGGCTGGCAAATGAGCGGTGAGAGCGCGCGGCGCTTTTACTTCACGACTGAGCGGGACTCTTACGCAGCGAAACTGGGTCAGGCATCCAATCTTGGTCTAATCACGGCCGTCTTTTTTCGCGAGCGACAGCCGGTTACGATCACGCGCGTGACTCCGCCGTACAAGGAAGAAGATCGGATCCGTGATCAGCAATCGGCGCCGGCACCGAAGACGCCAGGAGAATCGCCGGCGCGGAGCGAGGGCAGTAGCGATGCGGCCAAAGCGCGCAACGTCCCGGCCTATCCGCCGCCGGATGATGAATCAGCAGCGACCGGTATCGGCCGATCGGTTCGCAACGACGTGCAGTGGATCAGGATGGATTTAGATGCGCGGCCGGCGGGCGAGATTGTCATTCGCTATGAATACCGGGCGGCGTTAGTGCGTTTAGGAATTATTCCACGTGATTATCCGCGGCCGGACGTGCTGGATCGACGCGAACGTGCGAAGGGTTTCGAGCCGAAGTATTGTCCGCAGCGTTAGGAGGAAACGAAAGGGTCGCAGGCAGGGATGCCTGCGAACCGCACGCAGGATGCGTGCGCTCCGGATGCGTGCGCTCCTTTAACGGCGTTTGAGGTTTGAGTCGTACAGTTGGCGGTAGGCTCGATAGTAAGACATTACTTTGAAGACGTAGTTCTTCGACTCGGTGAATCCGACCTCGGCGGCAAAGACGCCTTCATCGTTTTGATTTGAACGACCGAGCCAGCGCGCCACGTTGTCTTCACCGCCGTTGTAGGAAGCGGCGATCGCTTCCGGCAACCCGGCAAACATCCTTGACAGTTCGCTCAAATATTCACTGCCGACAGCGATGTTTGTCGCGGGCTGATAGAGCGAGTCGTCGGTAAGCTGATTGAGGCCCGCGCGTTGCCCGTATTTCTGGGCGGCGTCGATGGTTAGTTGTAAAAGCCCACGTGCCGCCGAAGGCGATTTGGCGTTCGGCTTGAATGCGCTCTCCTGCTTCATGATTGCGAGCACCAGACGCGGATCCAGCCCGCGCTTTACGGCTTCACTGACAATTTGAAAACGGTAAGGCACCGGATAGTCTGCGACGGCGGCGGCAAACGCAGCCTGGACTGTCTGCGATCGATCTGCCGCTCTCTGGCGCGCGGTCGGATCATTGATCGATGCCAACCTGTTCGTCGCCAAGCCTCCATAATAAGAATTGACGTTGTCAGGAATCATCAGGTAAGTGCGAATGGCATCCTGAGTTCTCCCGCCCCGCTCGAGTGCATGCGCCTTAAGATAGAGCAACTCATCGACGGTGGTATTGCTGTCTCTTGGCAGAGACTTTTGTAGCAGTTCATCCGCGGTTTGGACGGCATGGGGCCAGTCGGCTAAAGCAATGTCCAGCCTGAGGCGCGCGAAAATCGCGTTGGTCTCAACTACTTTTCCGGCAAACCTCTCGCGCGTGCGATTGATCCAGACAATGGCGTCCTGTGGGCGTCCGGCTTCACGATAACCGTCGATGATATTCAAATGCGCGGTGTCGAGGCGTTCACCGTTGGGATACTTTTCGATGTACTCGGCATAACGCGCGGCGGCTTCGGCGCCGCGGCCCATGCGCAAGAGCGACGAAGCGGCGAAGTTCGAACCTTCGCGTCCTTCTTTGGTCAGTGGATAATCGCGCGCAACTCTTTCGTAAACCTGCCGAGCGTCTTCATAACGTCTCTCAACATAGTACGAGCGCGCCATGCCGAACAGCGCCGCGGGCACGTTGACGTCGTTCGGATAGTTATCGAGAACGGCTTGCCAGTGTTCTCGGGCGGGCGCGAACGCGCGGTTGGCGAGGTAAATTCCCGCCCGGCGCATGTGCTCGGCCGCGCTAATCTGCGGGGCAAATTTTCCATTGGCGGCGCGATCGGCTCGATCATTGATACGTACGGCGTTCAGTGCCGCATCAGTTGCGCTTTGAGCATTAGCCAGGGTGACAAGGGCAAGGACCAGGCAGAGACCGAAAAAGGTTCGCAAATGTAAATTCAAAGATTGCTCAGACCGCCCCATTTTCCTGATCCTCTTCCACGATTTCGTGACTGGTAACAATCTCGGCGCTGCCCCGCAGGGTCGCGGCTACGCTACAGTACTTTGTTTCTGAAAGCTCAATCGCGCCGGCGACGGCTCGCTCAGAAAGGCCACGACCGCGCAAAATGTGTCTGACGTAAAGACGCGTATAACTCCTCGGAAATTCTTCGCGCCGTTCACCGCTTACTTCGATGCGATAGTCTGTAACGTGTTGCCGCTTCTTTTTCAGAATCGCAATCACGTCGACGCCGGTGCAACTCCCCAGGGCGATCAGCAGTAGTTCCATTGGCGTCGCTGCGGCGGCCCGATCCGAATCGGTTTCGATCGCCTGCGCGTGTCCGGACGGGGTAACACCTATGAAAAATTCGTTCCCGGCAAAATGAATCGTAGCTTTTGTGTCTTTGTTGGGCATTGGCTCATTCTGGAAATTAAAGAAAAGAATAACATGCTCGTTTTCAAAACGCAGATGGACGGCGTTGATACTATATTTTGCAATCAAATCGCTAAAGCCAGCTCAGTACGGAAGACCTATTAAGCGGCAACCTTTGCGCTCCCTCAGCGAATCCCAAGTATATCCCCCTCCATGGCTGAATCGTCTCTCCCCGTTCCCTCAGATCTGCATGGCCCGATGTTTGATGTGCAAGTTATAGAGAAGAAAATTGTGTTGAGGAGATGACCAACGAACGGGAGGAAGGAACAATGAGCAGACGTTTTATTACAGCAGCATTGTCGATCATGTGCCTGACAATGATGAGCCTGCTGGCTCAGGCACAACAGCGGGTTTACCAGCGCCCAAGTCCATCGACACGGCCAGCGATTTTGCGGCTCGAGACTCGCGCGAATCTCTTTCGCAATAGTGTCGAGGCGTGGAACCAGGAAAACGCGACCACGACCTATGGGAGCAGCGAGAACATCAACGGGTTGGCGCGCGACTTCAACGATAGCGTGCGCCGGCTTCGCGATCGTTTCGATCGGCGCCAGGCGACCTCGTCCGATGTTCAGGGAATCCTGAATCTGGCTTCGCAAATTGATGACTCTTTGAGGCGAAACCCTATGGACTCGCAGACCTTGAACTACTGGTCGAGCATGCGCGTCGATCTCAATCAACTGGCGCGGGCTTACAACCTTAACTGGCAGCCATCGACAGCAACCTACGGCAATCCCAACTATGGAAACCCGAACTACGGTAATCCGCCGTACGGCAATCCGAACTACCGCGATCAATATGGCAGCCGGATTCTGACAGGAACCTATCAAATCGACACTTCGCGCAGCGAGGATGCGCGGCTCGCGGCTGAGCGGGCTACCCGCGGTCTCTCGCCCAGTGAACGGCGCCGGGTGCTGGATTCTCTAAATCAACGATTGGACCCGCCCGAGCAAATCGCCATCGACGTGCAGGGACGAACAGTCACGTTGGCATCGACGAGAGCGTCGCAAATCACGTTTGACGCCGACGGTCGAGAGCGGATTGAAACGACTCCCGGCGGGCGGACAATTCGGGCGCGCGCGACACTTAGCTCTGACCAGCTGACCGTGAGCGCAAACGGCGACAGCGGAAATGATTTCACGGTCACTTTCCAACCGATCGACAACCAGCATTTGAGAGTAACTCGACAGGTGTACGTTCCGGGACTCTCGCAGCCGATTGTGGTGCAAAGCACTTACCAGAAGACTGCGGATACAGCCAGGTTCGACATCTATAATCCGCAGAGCTATCCGAACTATCCGAACTATCCGAACTCGACGGGTGGGTTCGTGGTGCCCGACGGTGCTCGTGTCGTCGGCGTGCTGGACGATACTCTGTCGTCGCGCACGGCGGTGGTGGGTGATCGGTTTACGCTAAGAGTGACTGATCCTCCTGAATTCGATGGCGCTACGATCGAAGGGCATGTCTCGCAGATTCAGCGCAGCGGACGTCTAACCGGGCGATCGACGATGACTCTGGACTTTGACAGTGTCCGTCTACGCGATGGTCGTAGTTATCGCTTTGCAGGACTGATTGAGAACGTGCGTACGGCCAATGGAGACATCGTGCGCGTGGATACTGAAGGCACGGTCCGTGATGAAAACCAAACGACAAAGACTGAACAGCGCGCGGCTATTGGCACTGCGGTTGGCGCGATCATTGGCGCAATAGCCGGCGGCGGAAAGGGTGCGGCCATTGGCGCGATTCTAGGCGCGGGCGGTGGCGCCGGCTCTGTCTATGTGGAAGGCCGAAATGGTCTGGAGCTTGGCAGGGGCTCTGAGATCATTATTCGCGCGGGAGCGCCACTGAATACGCCGCGATAGGAAAGCTTATCAACGGCACTTGAATGCTGCGGCGAGTTGCGATCAGCGATTGCGACTCGCCGTTGCTTTTAGCTAAACAAGTTTCGGCGCCGGCATGCGGGCCCGGCGCTTACTCTCTCGCAGACAGTTCTTCGCGTAACTCTCGCTCAGTATCTTCGCGCAGTTGTTGCTCGACGCGCTCATTTTCCAACGCCAAAGGTAGTTGCTTGCGTCCCTCATTCAGACGCTGGAGCATGTAATTGGTTTCGGCCCAGCTCGCGCCGCGACTGGCGGCAGCCTCGATCATCTGCAAGCGTGCTTCGGCCTCGGCGCGCCGCGCTGCGCCTTCCTGTTTGAGCGCGTCCAGCCGAGTCCGATCGCGGGCCAGCTCTTCAAGCAACACTGCCGTGTCAGGCGCGTTCAAATATCTCGCGCGGCTGATCCGCCTTTCCACCAGCAGGAAATCGCGGCGCGCGCGCGAGGTCAGTCGCGAGGCATTCAG
>Ga0137358_10002442_pt1 | contig 10557 bp, 9 predicted proteins | sample Mad1_20_16metaG_FD_105551 | JGI IMG/M metagenome (GOLD analysis project Ga0137358, IMG submission 105551) | Vadose zone soil microbial communities from Angelo Coast Range Reserve, California, USA - Mad1_20_16 metaG | ecosystem: Environmental > Terrestrial > Soil > Vadose zone | place: USA... | reverse complement strand
GTCGGCGGGCATCGCCGCTTCCATTACGGCGGCTATTGGTTCGGTCTGGTGGACCCGTGGCCGGAATACTGGTCAAACGATTGGTACGACAGCGATGACGTATACGTGGACTACTACGGCGATGGATATTATCTGTACAACCGCAGATATCCCAGCGATCGCATAGCCATCAGCTTCTACTTGAACTAAGCGCTGATCGAGCGCGGTGCACCGACTATCCCGACCCGGCGCGGAAATCCGCTAAGGAACAAAAATGCCGCCGGGCGGGGAACTTGAATGTCACTGAATAGATTTACTTGGTAAGGAGAAAACAATGCTTGGAACTATCTTGGTCATCTTCTTGATTTTGGCTCTCCTGGGCGCTGTGCCGCGGTGGTCTCACAGCCGCCGGTGGGGCTATGCCCCGACAGGAGGCATAAGCCTTGTTCTCCTCATCGTTGTAGTGCTTGTGCTGCTCGGCCGAATTTAGACTTTGCCCCGGTAGGTTTAGAGCCGTGCGTGTCAGGCCGGAGGTGAGCTATGGATGATTCCAGACGCCGTGCAATCCAGTTTCTCGAGAAAGAAATCAAGACGTACTTGGCTCTTTCCCTGTTTTTGTCGAAGAAGGGCATCAGGGCAGATGTGCGTGTGGGAGCAAAAAAAGTCATCATCAGTCCCTCGTTTTACAAAGAGAGAATGAAGGAAGCGAAGAAACTTGTCTATGAGCTCAGAAAACCAAATTAGGACCCGACTTTTGCAAAGTGCCGCATCCCATAGCTGGGGCCGATGGGGAATCCGCATCGTGGCGGTTTTTCTCGTGATGCTCCTGTGCGCCAATGGTTCGTTTGCATACTCTGTGCTCACCCACGAGCAGGTCGTAGACCTGTTGTGGACCGATGAGCTCAGCCCTCTCCTTCTCAAGCGATTTCCAGCGCTCACGGAAGTGCAGCTCAAGGAGGCACACGGTTACGCCTATGGCGGCGCCGTCATCCAGGACCTGGGCTACTATCCTTTTGGCAGCGTGGAATTCAGCAATTTGGTGCACTACGTTCGCAGCGGCGACTTCGTCCGAGAGCTACTTTTGCAGAGCCAGGATGCAAATGAGTACGCCTTCGCTTTGGGCGCGCTCGCACACTATACTTCGGATATCACCGGCCATCCGGCCGTCAACCAGGCCGTTTCCATCCAATTTCCCAAGCTGCGCGCCAAGTACGGCAATTCGGTCAGGTACGCGGAGGACCACACCGCGCATCTGAAGACGGAGTTCGGATTCGACATGGTGCAAGTGGCGAAGAATCGTTACGCGTCGGAGCAATATCACGACTTCATCGGATTTCAAGTGTCCAAGTCACTGCTGGAGCGGACTTTCCCCATCGTCTACGGAGTGGAGTTGAAAGACGTGCTGACCCATGAGGATCTCGCAATCGGTTCTTACCGCTTCGCCGTCAGCCGGATGATCCCGCAAATGACCCAGATCGCCCTGCGGACCCACAAGAAAGACATGATGAAGGAGAACCCCACTTTTGCGAAAAAGAAGTTCCTCTACCGCCTGTCGCGCTCGGATTATGAAAAAGAGTGGGGAAAGGACTACACCAAGCCCGATTTCGGCACGCGCTTCTGGTCCGTGGTCTTGCGATACATGCCCAAAATTGGCCCGTTCAGAGCGCTGGCGTTTAAAAACCCCACGCCGCAGACGGCGGAAATGTATTTCAAGAGCATCAACACCACCGTCGATCAATACCGCATTTATCTTCAGCAAGTTGGTGCAGGCACTCTGGAGCTTGCCAACTGTGATTTTGACACCGGCAAGGAAACCAGGGCGGCCGAGTACACTTTGACCGACGAAGCCTATGCCAAGTTGCTAGGCCAACTCGCGGAGCGCAAGTTCGACAAGACTACACCGGAGCTGCGCGACAATATCCTGAGCTTCTATTCCGACCTCTCTCTTCCACTTGAAACCAAGAAAGACAATGCTCGCTGGCAAAGTGTATTGTTGTCCCTTGACCAGTTGAGGCTGGTTACCCCAACGCCGATTCTCGCTGCCAGCCCGGCAAAGTGACGCCAATTGTGAGGAGGCAGTAGATTCCAGATCGCCTGATCCCAACGCCAACAGCAGCCCACACGAATTAAGTCCGAAAAAACGCGTATGTGTACGTAAGTGAACAGCTTGAACAGATATTTTCGTCCAAGATGTTCCGGTAGGAAGAAAAAGCAGTCTCTCATGCAATCCAACCTATCTCAGATCGCCTGACTGTTTCGGACAAGTCCTACGCAAATCTGCAGTAGAAGAGTCACACCCTCTCAAGGAGGAAATTCGGATGCGCCCTTTCAAAGCATTGATCAGTTTATTTGCAGTTACGCTGTTGGCCGCCACAGTCCTGCCCAGCGCGCAAGCAGACACTTGGAACAAGAAAACCGTCGTCACCTTCAGCCAGGCCGTGGAAGTTCCCGGGAAAATTCTCCCCGCCGGAACGTACACCTTTCAACTGTTGGATTCTCAATCCGACCGTCACATCGTTCAGATCTTCAACGCGGACGGAAGCCAGATCCTCGCCACCATCCTCGCCATCAATAACTATCGCCTGCAACCGACGGGTGATACCGTCATGAAGTTCAGCGAACGCCCGGGTGATTCTCCGGAAGCTCTCCGCGCCTGGTTCTATCCTGGCGATAACTTCGGACAGGAATTCGTGTATCCGAAGCCTCGCGCGATTGTGTTGGCACAGACAGCCAAGGTGATCGTCCCAGCCGTGGCAGCCGACACGATTGACGACAGCGTGATCAAGACGATTCCGATCGTCGCCGTAACGCCCGACCTGAAAGAAGTAGAAGTCGCCAAGGTCATACAGACCACTCCCCCTGCCGCGGTCAAGGAAACTGAAGAGCTGCCGCAAACAGCAGGCTCTTTGCCGTTGATCGCACTGCTTGGTGGATTGTCCATCAGCCTTGCTCTCGGTTTGAAGCTGGTCCTGAAGCTCGCTTCGTAAGCGACCGTAACTCCCCGCGCCGCGGACGTGATCTCAAGGTCACGTCCTGCGTCGCGAGAAAGCCTCTTCGTGATTCTCATTCCAAGTTCCCGCAAACGTGACCTGGACGAAGTACACCTGCTCCTTGTTCCTTTGCTGCTCTTTCTTGGCATTCTCGGCTTCTCTCCATCTCTCGCGACGGAGCGTTCGCTGGCCGGCGTGGGTGCCCAGGGGAAGATTAAGGTGACCGCGGATCTTGTCTTGCTGCCCGTGAAAGTGACTGACACGCACGGAAAGTTTCTCTCCGGTCTTAAGCTGGAAGATTTTCACGTCTTTGAAGACGGGCAGCTGCAAAAACTCACGGTATTCGAAGAGCGCGACACTCCGGTTACTGTCGGGCTTGTCGTTGACCACAGCAGAAGCATGGGTCCCAAGCTTCCGGACGTTGTTACCGCGGTTTCCGCCTTCGCCCATTCCAGCAATCCACAAGATGAAATGTTCGTCGTAGATTTCAATGATGACGTTTCCATTGAACTCATGAAGGGAAAAGCATTCTCGAACGATCCGAAGGAACTCGGGGAAGCCCTCACGGCCATCTCGGCGCGGGGACGAACCGCGCTCTACGATGCTGTAAGTGAGGGTCTACATCACTTGCAGTACGGGCATTTGGAGAAGAAGGCGCTCATCATCATCAGCGATGGTGGAGACAATGCCAGCCATCTCAAGTATTCGCAGGTGCTGGCCCAGGCTCGCCAAACGCAGGCTTTGATCTACTCGATCGCCCTGGTTGGGTCGTTTGAGGAAGAAAACCCAGATCTCCTCCGGCGGCTCTGCAAGGATACCGGAGGAATCGCCTACTTCCCGCGCGCAGGCGAATCCACCGCAAGCGTGTCGGCAGAAATTGCTCGCGATCTTCGCGAGCAGTACACGCTTGGTTATGCGCCACAGAATGTGAAGGGTGCCGGCGTTTTTCGAAAAATCGAAGTGAAGGTCACTGCGGCTGGCCGTGGCAGGTTGCGCGTGCGAACTCGCCAAGGCTATTCGCTTGCCGGGGAGAAGCAGCCCACAGCACAGTTGGGGCCAGGGACGAGATGAAGCGGCTTTCTCAGCGAACGAAAGCAGTTTCGTCAACGCTAACGAACATCCTCCGTGCTGCGTGCTACGTTTTCCTCGCATTCGGCATTCTCGCCCTGGGCTACGCTGGCTTCGTTTTTGCGGATTCGCAAACTTATCAAGCCCTGGAAATGAAAAAATTCAAGCAAGCCGGCCGCCTCTCGGAGCCGCACATCTTGACGGAAGGTGATGTGATTGGAGAAATTCAAATTCCCCGCCTCGGACTTAACGCCATCGTGGTTCAGGGCGACTCGCCAACTAGCTTGAGGCGGGCCGTCGGCCACCTTACAAAATCGGCTTTGCCCGGCGAATGGGGCAATGTCGCATTGGCCGGTCACCGGGACACGTTTTTCCGCCCGCTCCGCGATGTTCGCCTGGGCGACGAAATCAGATTCATGACTCGAGAACGCAGCTTCCATTACCGCGTGGAGTCGATTGAAGTCGTTGCCCCCACGGACATTCGTGTCTTGGAAGCATCGACCGGTCACGATCTGACCTTGCTCACCTGCTTCCCGATTTACTACGTTGGTCCCGCGCCGAAGCGACTCGTTGTCCGTGCACGCGAAGTTGAACGAGCAACGCGGGACCAGCTTGCAAGAGAAAATGAAGTCATGGCGCCAGGCCCCCAGTCTGTCGTTCCTTCAAAACTTTGAGGCGGGCGCCTCGCAAGGAAGGCATCCCGCCTGGCATTGCCGCCCTCCCTTCATCCGTCCACGCCATCGGGAAATAGTCAAAGGTGTGCGTAAGTGGACAGACTCCTTGCCTGGCCGCATCTAAAATGATGTCGTAGGAAGAATCATTAAAGACTTTCGCGCAGGCCCCATCACCTCTTGTCTGATCGTCTCGGCCGAATCCTACATTCAGAGAATTAACTGCCCTTGGGCCTAACAAATCTTGTTCAGGGCCAGGGGTACTGACTTTAGTTTCGCTGGTGAAAAATATGAAACCGATTGTTTTGGCTGGAATTCTCTTAATTGTTCTGGGTGGCCTGGCCCTTGCCTATCAGGGATTCAGTTATACCCATCAAGAAAAGGTTCTTGATCTCGGGCCCATCCACGCCACTAGAGAAGATCACGAATGGGTTTCAGTCCCTCCCGTACTCGGCGGGCTGGCGTTGGTCGGAGGAATTGTTTTGCTTGTGGCTGGGAGCAAGAAAGGTTCATAGCTCAAAACTGCGATAGTGCCCGCTTGAGAGTCGGGTCACGCATAACCCTCTCGTGAAATGAACGGTGTTGAAGGTCCTTCAACCAGAGATTTTCGATGCAGTACAAAGTCTACAAGAGAAGTTTTGACCTTGGAGGTCAGCGATGAAGAAATATCTAGTTGCTGCAGCATGTCTTACGCTTGCTGCAGGTGCAGTGTATGCCGCGAACAAAGAACAAAAACGTCTCGAAAATTGCGGCGTTGTCATGCAAGAAGTAATCAACGTCCCAGACAATATTCCTCAAGAGCTCTTGGAAAAGGCCGAGTGCGTCATCGTGATTCCGTCCGTCCGGAAACTTGCATTTGGTGTAGGCGCAAGCTACGGACGCGGAGCGATGGTCTGCCGCACAGGCGAACACTTCCGTGGAGCCTGGGGAGCCCCAGCCATGTACGCGTTGGAAGGCGGCAGTATCGGCTTCCAAATCGGCGGCGAGGCGACGGACCTAATTCTGTTGGTCATGAATGACCGCGGCATGGAGTCGATCCTGAGCAGTAAAGTTAAGTTGGGCGCGGATGCTTCGATTGCCGGAGGCCCCAAAGGACGTGATGCTTCCGCAAATACCGACGCTTGGATGCGAGCCGAGATCCTCAGCTACTCGCGTTCCCGCGGTGTGTTTGCCGGAGTTTCCCTCGAAGGCTCTACGCTTCGTCCCGACGACGAGGCCAGCGAACAGGTCTATGGCCATGCCATTAAGGCAAAAGACATCGTCAGAGGCGAACATACAGGCGTGCCGGGCTCCGGCCGTCATCTCGTCAACGTGCTGCAGAAGAGCGCACCGCACAACGAATCCGAGCGGCGGGCTTCGAATCAGTAGTTAGGATTGGTCAGCTTGCCTGGATTTTTGTTATCTCGGCGAGTTGTCCGTCTTCAGAAAAGTGGTTCAGCGGAGTCTTCCGCTGAACGCCGCACAGAGGCCATCTGCAAGGGTCGCATTACCTGAACCATCCCTTGCAGTTTGGCCTCTAACCATTTCACGTCATCGGGCGCCAGCCATCCGCCTTGAGCGAAAGCTATTTAGGAGTGTGTGTAGCGAGGATTTTGTGGCAGTCCTGCCAAGGGATCATTTGTGACGCCGGTCGCCACTGTGTTCCGAATGCCCATTGGCGTCCAGCCAGGCCAGAAGACTGCGAATGCTGCCGTGCGCCAAGGCAATGCTGGAATCGGCCGCGCCGTAATAGAGATTGATTGTGTCCCCATCCGCTGCCACGGTGTAGCCGCACGGAAATACGACATCCTGGACATCTCCCTGACGTTCGTACTCCGCCTCGGGCGCAAACATCCAGGAATCCCCGCGGACTAGGCATTTTTCCGGTTCTTGAAGAGCGAAGAGCGCCAGCCCCAGCCGATAGATGGAACTCGAAGGCGTCCTTCGCACGCCGTGATAGATCATCAGCCAGCCTCTTGAAGTTTCTATCGGCGGAGGCGACATGCCAATCTTGTTGGCATCCCACCAGGCGCCACGGCGGGCTTCCAGCATGAGCTTGTGATTCCCCCAATGACGCAGATCGGGAGAGTAAGAGATCCACACGTGCGCTCCGAGTGGGGTCATGGGCCGATGAATCAAGGCCCAGAATCCATTGATCCTGCGCGGCAACAGTGCGGCATCCTTGTCGTCCGGCACCATGACGACACCAAATCTTTCGAAGCTCCGAAAATCCTCCGTGAGCGCCAAAGACACTCCGGGACCACCGCGAGAATAGGACGTGTAGGCCACGGCGTATTTTTTGAGTTCCGGAACGAAGGTGATGCGAGGATCTTCAATGCCCCATACCTCCTCGGGATATTCCTCCGGATTAGGCAGCAAGGTCGGTTCGCGATCAATCTGCCAGCCGTCCACGCCGTTCGCCGAACGAGCCGCGCACAAGTGCGAAAGCCCCCGGCGATCTTCCACGCGACAAAGCAAAAGGGTGGACCCATCCGCAAGCAAGGTTGCGCCGGCATTGAAGACGCTGTTCATGGAGTACGGCCAATCTTTTCCCGACAGGATGGGATTGGCGTGGTGGCGGTGAAATAGCGTCTCGTATTTCGACATCGTTGGCTTCATGGGTAAAATTGCAACACTCATCGAAGAAACTCCTCAAGATTCTGCTCCGGCCAAAAGGCAACCGCCTCGTTTGTCAGAGCGTGTTCTCCGTGCCGTCGGCTTCTTCCAACTTACGCATTTCCAGAAGTGCCATCAGAAAAGACAGTGTGGACTCCGCGCCCTGATTTTCATTGGCCCGGTCGGGATGCAGGCCGTCTCGACAGCCGCCGGTAGCCGGATCGTAGAGCGCGATTTGAAGATCGTTATCTCCCAAAAACCAGTTGAATGCGGTCCACGCCTCTTTCCGCCAACGGCCTTTTCCTGTTGCTCGGTAGGCCTGCAGGCAGGCCGCGACATTGGCGCATGCTTCCACCGGTTGTTGGTCAAAGCGGGCCTTTTCGGTTGTCTTCGAGTGAAAGCCCTGCGAACCGATAGGCACGAAATGACCTTTCACCTCGCAACGCTGAATCGTTACCAGCCAATCCAGGGCTTCGAGTCCCGCTGAAATCATCTCTTCGTTCGCCGCGCGCACGCCTGCTCGCATCAGCGCCTGCGGCAAGCGGGCATTGGAATAGGCGAGCCCACTCTCAAACCACTTCCAGTCATCCGATCGGTTGGAACGGTAGGAGTTCATAAGTCGATTTGCCAGCGCATCGGAGGCACCTAGGGCAGCGCGATCCCCCGGGAACGAGTCGAGATATTCCTGCAGTCCGAGTAGCGCGAAGGCGCAGGCCCGCGGGCTCCCAAACTCGACAGCCGCCGGTATGGCGAGTTCAAACAGACGGCCCGCAGCTCCCCGCAGCCCGGCGATCTTGGATCTGCCGAGAACCGTTCCCAATCCCCAGAGCGCTCGCCCATGACTGTCTTCCGAGCCTTCCGGCTCCTGCCAGTTGCATTCGTAGCTCAGGCAGTTTCGAAACCGTTTGGTGCTGGGATCGAAAGCGTGCCACAAGAAGGCCATATAGCGAGAGGCCAGGTCGACCGAGCCCGGCGGAACGCGAACTCCAAGATCTTCCAGAAGCGTGGTTACGATCAGCGCCCGGGCGTTGTCGTCGGTCGTGTAACCTTCCGGATAATTTGGCACCACGAAAACCGCGTGCTCCACCATCCCCGTGTGGTCGGTCATTCGATACAAGTGATCCAGCTTGATGGCCGGAAGCCGGTCCAGAGCTTTTTCCGTGTTCTGAGCCGAGAACGTGGCGCGGGGATTCCGCAGGCGCTCGTTGTAGATGCGTTCAAAACTTTGCATGTATTTCTGTGCCGCGCGATTCCAGACCATGTCTCGCGCGTATAAATAAGCTCGCTTTCGCATGGCGTGCCGTGCGGTGTCGTCGTCCAGGAGTGCCACCGTTTTTTCGGCGATGGCCTCCGGATCATCAAAGGGTACAAGGGCGCCGCGTTCGCCGTCCAGCAACTCGATCGCGTGCAAGTAGGGCGTCGAAATGATCGCCTTGCCGGCGCTCAGGGCATACGCAAGCGTCCCGGAAACTACTTGCGCCTTATGTCTATATGGCGTGATGTAGATGTCTGCCGCCCCGATTAATTCAATTAGTTCTTGCGGACTCACGAAACGATTGCGGAAGATTACATGGGCTTCGACGCCGAGGTCCCTCGCCAGATCCTGCAAGTAGACCCGGTATTTGTCGCCTTCGCGACGGAGGATATGCGGGTGCGTTACGCCGGAAACCATATATACAACGTTGCTGTGACGTGACAGAATTTTTGGCAGGGCTTTTATGACGTTTTCGATGCCCTTATTGGGCGAGAGCAGGCCGAACGTCAGTAAGACATCCTTTCCTTCCGTTCCGAACCCGTCCTTGTAAAAATTCGGGTCCGTAAACGGCAGATCGGGGATGCCATGCGGAATCAGATCGATCTTGTCGCTCGGAACGTGGGAAACTTCCTGCAGGATATCTGCGGACTGCTGGCTCATGACGATCAGCCGGTCCGATAGCGCCGCAATTTCCTCCATCACCGCGCGCTGGTCTGGATTCGGATCGCGAAGCACGGTGTGCAGCGTAGTCACGAAAGGCATGTGCAGGTGCCGCAGCAGCTCCAGGATATGCGCACCGGCACGGCCTCCGAAGATCCCGTACTCGTGCTGCAGGCAGACCAGATCGATATTGCTGAAATTGAGAAAGTCCGCGGCCTTCCGGTAGGAAGCCAGGTTATTTTCCGAGAGCTCGAATCGCACCCTGATGGGATAGTCGTAACCCTCTTCGGTATCGTTAACAGGAAGTGCCAGCAGCTCCGTCGCGCCGTACTCCGCGTGTAGCGCGTCGCACAAGTCGGTTGTGAACGTGGCGATTCCACAATGCCGCGGAAGATAATTCCCCACCACCGCGATTCTAGTGGGGAGTGCCGGGCGAGCGGGTACAGGCGTAAGTGCGACTGCCTTCTCCTCCAACTCGAGAGACTGCATCTCAATCAGCGCCACGGTTTCCACGAAAGGTATTATTTTAGGCGTTGCCATTCGATTTCCTGTGAATCCATGACTTGCGGAAGGATCACCGCGTGATCACCCAAAGAACCGTTCGCAGTGGGTGAGCGTTGGCTACCGGACTATTTCGCCGAATCCGGAACCCCATCCCAGATATCGGAGACGGCCGCGTTCGCTCTACTCGTGTAAAACGACCGATAACAATGACTTATTGACTTTGATTTTGCCGTTGTATTCGATGAAGCCCAGTTTTCTGAATTTGTTCATGAAAAAATTTACGCGCGAACGCGTGGTTCCCACCATGCTGGCCAGCGTTTCCTGGGAAACTTTCGGCAGTATGCGGTCCGGCTGATCTTGTTTTCCATAGCGCGCGAGGAGCAGAAGCGTGCGCGCCAGGCGCCTTTCACTCGAGTTGAAGAGTTGATCGATCAGATCCTCTTCGACCCGGATGTTGCGCGCCAGCATATACGAGATGAAATGGTCCGATAACTCATGCTCCGCGTGGAGCACGCGCAGCAGTTCGTTTTTCTCAATGACGAGAAGTGTGGTGGGTGTAACGGCTGTAGCCGTGCCCATCCGAATCGTCTGGCCCGCCATGCAGCCCTCGCCAAAAAAATCACTCGGGCCAAACATGGCAACTACCGCCTCTTTTCCCGACCCATTCACCACGGAAAATTTCACGCCGCCCTTCTGAACGTACATGACGCTCTCTGCGGCCTCGCCTTGCGAGTAAATGGATTCGCCTCGCCGAAACTCGGAAACCTTTCTAGCCACTCCTGCGGTATCGAGAAAGTCCTGCGGGTCGAACGAGCCGCCCTTTCCATTTTTCTTG
>Ga0137358_10002438_pt1 | contig 10566 bp, 6 predicted proteins | sample Mad1_20_16metaG_FD_105551 | JGI IMG/M metagenome (GOLD analysis project Ga0137358, IMG submission 105551) | Vadose zone soil microbial communities from Angelo Coast Range Reserve, California, USA - Mad1_20_16 metaG | ecosystem: Environmental > Terrestrial > Soil > Vadose zone | place: USA... | reverse complement strand
TGGCCTCGCTGCGTAACGGTGAGTCGCGCGTCGCCCGCAGCGCAAAGCCAAAGGGCGAGAACACGATGATCCGAAGCGCCGCGACCACAAGCGCGGCCACTCCAAGCGAAAGCCAGTAGAAATGCGAAGGCGGCGCCGCCCATCGCTCCGGCCAGACGCCGAGGATGCCGTTGTCGCCGCCGGTCACCGCGACCCACTGGAACGCGATCGACCAGACGATCTGCGCGAATGCCAGTGTCAGCATCGCGAAATAGACGCCCGACAGCTGGACCGCAAAAAATCCGAACACCGCCGCACCGAGGCATCCGAGCAGCGGGCCAAGCAGGAGGCAGGCAATCATCGGCAGGCCTGCGAGCTTGGCAAGGAACGCGACGCCGTAGGCGCCAAGCCCGAAATAGGCGGCGTGGCCGAACGAGGCGAGCCCGCCGACCGACATCAGGAAATGCAGGCTCGCGGCGAAGATCACGAAGATCGCAATCTCCGAGCCCACCGTGAGCGCGTAGTTGCCGCCGATCAGCGGCAGCGCCGCCGCGAGCGCCAGCGCAGCCATCGCCGTTAATCGTTCGCCCGACGTCAGCGGGCGCCATGGATTGACGGTCAGCCCGGGCGTGCGGCGCGCTGCGGCTTCCTGCTTGCCGAACAGTCCCCATGGCCGCACGATCAGGACGGCGGCCATCACCAGGAACACCAGGATGATGGAGATCTTCGGAAAAATCAGGATGCCGAACGCGTTCAGCTCCGACACCAGCACCGCTGCGACAAACGCGCCGATGATGCTGCCTAGACCGCCAATGACGACCACCACAAATACGTCGACGATGATCCGCAAATCCAGCGCGTGGTGCACCGCGTCGCGTGGAATCTGCAAGCCTCCGCCGAGCGCCGCGAGAAAAACCCCGAGCGCGAACACGCTCGTGAACAGCCACTTTTGATTGACCCCGAGCGCGGCCACCATGTCGCGGTCCTGCGTTGCGGCGCGAACCAGCACTCCCCAGCGCGTTCGCTGGAACATCAGCCACAGAACTCCGAGCACGACCGGACCGAGCCCGATCAGAAACAGGTCGTAAGTTGGAATGTTCTGGCCGAAAAAATCAACCGCGCCCTTAAATCCCGGCGCGCGGCGCCCCAACAGGTCGCTCGGCCCCCAGATCAGCACCACCAGATCCTCGACCATCAAAGTGAGGCCGAACGTCGCCAACAGTTGAAACAATTCGGGCGCATGGTAGATCCGCCGCAGCAGCACCATTTCGACCAGCACGCCGACGGCTGCCACGATCAACCCTGCTGCGAAAATGCCGCCCCAGAAGCCGATCGCGCCGGAAAATCGCTCGGTCAGCGTAAACGCGACGTAAGCGCCGAGCATGTAGAACGCGCCATGCGCGAAATTGACGATGCGTGTCACGCCGAAAATGATCGACAGTCCCGACGCCACCAGAAACAGCGACGCCGCGCTGGCAAGACCGGTCAGGAACTGAACGAAGTAAAAGGCCATTTGCGCATCCGCTCCAGCGCGCTTTTCAGTGCAGTGGCTTCATCCTTCGAGACGGCGCGTCGCGCCTCCTCAGGATGAGGTCTAGATCCTCATGGTGAGGAGCGCGGCAGCGCCGCGCGTCTCGAACCACACGGTCCCCGATCCCGGTCATCATTCTGACGAACCGGAATAGCTCTAAAGCCTCAATCCTTCGGGCGCAGCTTGTCGACCTCGGCATCACTTGGCAGATAGTCCAAGCCCTTGCGATAGACCGAATCCACCATGATGCCTTTGCCGTCCTTCAGCGCGGTCTTGCCGACGAACGCGCCCAATGTGGACTGATGATCGATCTTGCGGAAGGTGATCTCGCCGAACGGAGATGCCACCGACAGCCCTTCCGTCGCGGCGATCAGTTTTTCCGGATCGGTCGAATTTGCCTTGGCGAGGATCGCCGCGGCCGATTTGATGGTCTGATAGCCGACGATCGAGCCGAGCCGCGGATAGTCATTATACTTGGCCTGATACGCCTTCAGGAACGCATCGTGCTCGGGCATCTTGATGCCGTACCAGGGATAGCCGGTGACGATCCAACCTTCCGGCGTTTCATCCTTCAGCGGGTCGAGATATTCGGGCTCGCCGGTGAGGAAAGAGACGACCGAGCGACCCTTGAACAGTCCCCGGGTGTTGCCTTCGCGCACGAGCTTTACCAGGTCGGCGCCGAAGGTGACGTTGAGAATGGCTTCCGGATTGGCGGATGCGACGGCCTGCACGACCGGACCCGCGTCGATCTTGCCCTGTGGCGGCCATTGTTCGTCGACCCACTGGATGTCGGGCCGTTTTTCCGACATCAGTTTCTTGAATACCGCAACCGCTGATTGCCCATACTCGTAATTCGGCGCGACCGTCGCCCAGCGTTTCGCGGGCAGTTTTGCCGCCTCTTCCACCAGCATGGCGGCCTGCATGTAGTTGGATGGACGCAGGCGGAAAGTGTAGCGGTTGCCTTTGGCCCAGGTGATGGCATCGGTCAGCGGCTCGGCCGCCAGGAAGAAAACCTTTTTCTGATTGGCGAAATCGCTCACCGCCAGACCGATATTGGAAAGGAAGGTGCCGGTCAGCATCACCACATTCTCGCTCGACACCAGTTCGTTGGCCGCGGTCTGCGCGTCGGCGGGCTTGCCGCCATCATCCTTGGAGACGACGACGAGCTTCTTGCCGTTGATGCCGCCGGCGGCATTGACTTCTTCGAGCGCGAGCTGCCAGCCCTTGCGATAGGGCTCGGTAAAAGCAGGCAACAGCGAATAGCTGTTGATCTCGCCGATCTTTATCTCGCTCTGCGCCACGGCGGAATGCGCCATGCCGCCAATCATGATCGCCAGTCCCGCGCCCAGAAAATATCTGCTCCGCCGCATCCCTTACCTCCACTGTTGAAACTATCGTAGACCGTCCTCGCCCTTGATTTCCGCAATCGTCAGGCCGCCGACACGCGGCAGCGGCCTGCCGCTGTCGGTAATCGCGACCGCCACCATGATCTCGTTGGCGCGCGGGGCATCGTTAATCTGCACTTCCATGCCGTCGAAATGGCTGCGCACGAAGGCTGCGTCCTTGTGGCCAAGCGGGATGTCGAGCGTGGTGCCCGGCCCGCTGCGCTTCTTCGATGACGGAATCAGCGCCGCGCCCTTGCCCAGCACCTTGCGCACCGGCGCGCCCATCTTCGGATGCAGGATCGCGGCCGCATGTTCGAGCTCGCCATTTTCGCCGACGGCCGCCGCCTTGCCGTAGCTTTGCGCCTTGGCGCCGTCGATGCCGAGCGCGGCGACCGCCTTTTTCGAAAGCAGCTCGCCGAGTTCCTCACCGATCGCAATAAGCGGTGAAAGGTCTTCGACGTATTTTCCGGCGAATGGATTTTCGATCACGGCGATCGCCGCCGCGCGCCGGGTCGGCGGGGTGACGGTCTGACCCATCTCCCGATGCGTCTCCTCGACCACCGTGACGATCTTGCGAATGATCGCGCTCATCGTTGTCCGCCCCGCTGTCTGATGTAGGTGAGCTTAAACATGCATCGCTCTTTCCATGGCGTGCCCGCGCAGCCGCGCCTGCGCGTTCGACATCTCGATCGTCCTGGTCGCCACCGTGACCATTTCGCCATGCAACCGCAATGCGGCACCGTCGATCAAGCCAGCGGCAAGCAGCTTTCGCGCGCAAGCCGCGCCGGATTCGAGCGCAACCTCAATCTCGTCGGCTGACAATTCGCCGACGCCGCGGGTGACCAGTCGCGCGCCGAGATCGCTGTCGGGTTGCAGATCATGAGCTGGACAGCGGACTATGGCGGGATGTCCGGGCAAATCGACGGCATTGGCAATAATGGTGGCGGCGGCGTCGGCTCGCGAGGCGGTCCGTGCCAGTACGGTGACGGCGTCGGCAATGCCGAGCGAAAAACTGCGGCCGTGGCGGCCGCTGGTGGCAACCCCTCGGGTGGGATCGTCGGCATGAATGACCATGGTTGGCATCGCGCCAGGCTCGTCGGGCCGCTCCGCCAGACCCACCGTAAAATGTTCCCCGTCGTCAAGATGCAGCGCGATGTCGCCGCCATTGTTGACGTAAGCGCGCCCGAGTGGTGCCTTCTGCAGCATGGCGCCGAGAATTTCTTCCGCGACGGAGCCCGCGACCGCCGCCATCGGCGTAATGAAATGTTGTGACGCAAACGGCGCTACCGCTGCATGCATGCGGCGCGCGACCGCGCCTTGCAGCGGGCACCGCGCCGGATCGGCCGCCTGGCGCAGCAGCGGCAACTCCTCGCAGAGCTCATCGAGCAAACCGGTAAAACGCTGTACCGCGGCATCATAGGCCGCGCGCACATTTGCCTCGCTGCCGCGCGCCTCCACGATCAGATCGATCGGGCCGTCCTGCAGATGAAGCCGCCTGCGGTCGGCCAGAAGCGCAATTTGGGGCGCCCTCGTCATGCGCGTTGTCCTGGAGAAGGTTGCAGCGAAGGCGTGTGACGGAATTCGCTATTGTCTTTCAACGACGCCAGGGGCCGCACGTGATCCATGTGGCCGCCCAGTGCCGCATAGTCTGACAATTTTAGCGTAAACTCGATCGGCGCCACCAGCGCCGGCGTCGGCACGTAGCCGAAGGCGCCTGCCGGCAATTGCGTGACATCGACCATGAAGGTGATGCCGCCGCCGGGCCAGACATAAACCGGCGCGCCGCCGCTGGTGACGCGCGTCAGTGCCTCCTTGACCGATCGCGTCAGCCGGACCGGATTGTCGGTGACGCCGGCCCGCAGCGACCCGCCCGCCCCGCCCATGAACAGCACAGTACACAGTGCCGGTTCGCAGTTCTCCTGGATCCGCTCGACCGAGTGCTTGAGATCGGCCGGCATCTCTTTCTCGACGGGTTTGAGCGCTTCGTCGAGCTCATAGTAAGCCGCATGCTCCCCGGTCGTTGAGACCATCAGCATGGTCATGCCGGGATGCGCCTTCTTCGGATCGAACGGACCAAGCACCGAGAGTGGATCGGAGATCTTGGTGCCGCCCCAGCCAGTGCCGGGCTCGGCCACCTGGAAATAACGGCCAGGCGTCGACCGCCGCCCTTTCATCTTGATCCCGGTGTCGGGAATATCGAGTAGCTTGCCGGCCCGATGTTCCGAAAGAACGCCGGTGATGTGGTCATCCACGACAACAACCTCATCCACCTTGCCGTGCCATTGCTTTGCGAACATGCCGATGGTCGCCGAGCCGCAGCCGACCCGCATGCGTTCCTCGGGAACACCGTTCACGATCGGCGGATATCCAGCTTGCACCACCACCGTTGCACCGCCGTCGATCGTCAGTTCAACCGGCTTGCAGTTGCTCAAATCCATCAGCGTGTCGCAGGTGACGCGGCCTTCTTTCTTTGAGCCGCCGGTGAGATGATGCACGCCGCCCAGCGACAGCATCTGCGAGCCGTATTCGCTGGTGGTAACATGACCCACGGCCTCACCGTGCGCCCGCACCATTGCCGTCTCCGGACCGAGATATCGGTCGGTGTCGATCTTCACCTTGACGCCGCAGTAGCTGAAGATGCCTTCGGTCACCACGGTGACCATGTCGACCCCGTCGATCTCCGACGAGACGATGAAGGGCGCCGGCTTGTAGTCGGGATAGGTGGTGCCGGCGCCGATCGCGGTCACGAACACGCTTGGCTCGTGGACAATCTTGCCGTCCCAGTCGCCGCCGGCCTGGAACGGCACCAGCCGTCCGCCATGCGACACGGTTCGCTCCAGGACGATATGAGGGTCGACGCGCACCAGTTCGCCATTGTGGTTGGCGTAGCGATCGCAGGCGCCCGCGGCCCCCGGCTTGATGTAGCACATCACCGGACAAGCATCGCAGCGGATCTTGTCGTCGACGGGAGCGGTTGTCGTATCAGTCAGCATGAACACGCTCTCAAAGCCAGCGTCAGACTGTCGGATAAGCCAATTGGCAGCAACGTATCATCAACGAGAGTTCAGGCGCTTCCACAATATCATATCTCTCGCCGCCAGCATTTTGTTCGTATACAAACGATGTTGCGCGCGTGCCGAAAAACTGTCAAGCGTGTTTGGAAGCGAAAGAGCCCGCTGCCGAATAAAAGTTCAATTGCCCTGCGGCAATGTGTACAAACCGGGCAGACCGCTTCGCTCGGGATGGCCGGCTTGCACGTTTGTATGCAAACGGTATCTTCGCGAAGGGTTTATCGCGATGTTTTGCAGCGCAACCAGCGGGCGGGGAACCAACAGCATGAGGCAGCCCACGATCCGCCTGACCGTCAACGGCGGCATCCACGACGTCAACGCTGATCCCGATACCGCGCTGCTTTACGTGTTGCGCAACGATCTCGAATTGAACGGCCCGAAATACGGCTGCGGCCTCGGCGAATGCGGGGCCTGCGCGGTGCTGATCGACGACGTCGCGGCACGTTCCTGCGTCATCCCGATCAGCGGCTGCGTCGACCGCGACATTGTGACGCTTGAGGGCCTCGGCTCGCGCGATCATCCCGACCCGGTGCAGCAGGCCTTCATCGCCGAACAGGCCGCGCAATGCGGCTACTGCCTCAACGGCATGATCATGAGCACCAAGGCACTGTTGCTGCGTAGCCCTCACCCATCGGAGACCGAACTGCTGGAAGCGCTGCGCTACAATTTGTGCCGATGCGGCGCTCATATCGAAATCATGCGCGCGGCAATGCGGGCGGCAGGCGCTCTCGCCGAGGCGCAAGATTGATGGCGCCAGGGCTTGCCGACAATCGTGAGGTTCGGCCCGGATCGCTGTCGGTCGTCCGCCCGGTTGCTTCCGGCGCGCAAGGCTCGCTCGAAACTTTTGTGAAAATAACGGCCGACGGTTCGGTCATTGCGTTCAACGGCCATGTCGATCTCGGCACCGGCATTCGTACCGCGCTTGGACAGATCGTCGCCGAGGAACTCGACGTGTCCTTTGCGCGCGTCGTCGTGGTGCTGGGCGATACCTCGCGCGTCCCCAACCAGGGCGCGACCATCGCCAGCGAAACCATCCAGATCACGGCTGTGCCCTTGCGTAAGGCCGCTGCACAGGCGCGGCATTTCCTGGTCGCTCGCGCGGCGGAACGGCTCGAGCTTCGCGTCGAGGATCTTGCGATCGAGGACGGCCTGATCCGCGGGAAGGACAACCGCAGCGTCAGCTATGGTGAATTAATCGCCGGCGATACCATCCGGCTTGAATTGGCCGACGACGTTCCGGTGAAGGCGGTTAACGCCTACACCATCGTCGGGCAGTCGGTGCCGCGCATTGATCTGCCGGCGAAGGCAACCGGCGAAACCGTCTATGTTCATGACGTGCGCGTGCCCGGTATGCTGCACGGCCGCGTCGTGCGCCCGCCCTACGGCGGCGTCGATGCCGGCGCCTTCGTCGGCAACAGTTTGATCGCCGTCGATGAAGCTTCGGTGCGCGATATCCCGGGGCTGGTCGCGGTCGTCAGGATCGGCGATTTCGTCGGCGTCATCGCCGAGCGCGAGGAGAACGCCGTCAAGGCGGCGGCGCAGCTCAGGGTGAGCTGGAAGCCTGTGCCGACGCTGCCCGATCTGAAGGACGTCGAGACGGCGCTCCGCGCCAATCCGTCGACGCCACGGACGTTGATCGACAAAGGCGACGTCGATGCGGCGATCGCCGCCGCCGCAAAGCCGATACATCGGACCTATGTGTGGCCCTACCAGATGCATGGTTCGATCGGCCCGTCCTGTGCCGTCGCGGACTATCAAGCCGGCCACGTCCGCGTCTGGTCCGGAACACAAAATCCCCACCTTTTGCGCGCCGACCTCGCGCTATTGCTGCTGCGCCCGGAAACAGACATCGACGTGATCCGGATGGAGGCCGCCGGCTGCTATGGGCGCAACTGCGCCGACGACGTCTCGGCCGATGCAGTTCTGCTGTCGCGCGCGGCCGGCCGCCCGGTTCGCGTGCAATTGACGCGCGAGCAGGAACACGCCTGGGAGCCGAAGGGCACCGCGCAGCTGATGGACGTCAAGGGCGGACTGCGCGCCGACGGCAGCGTCGCCGGATATGATTTTGCGACACGCTATCCCTCCAACGGCGCCCCTACCCTGGCGCTGCTGCTCACCGGCATGATTGAGCCGGTCCCTGCCGTGTTCGAGATGGGCGACCGCACCGCGATCCCGCCTTACGACTACGAAAACATCCGCGTGGTTGCGCACGACATGCCACCGATCGTGCGCGCATCGTGGTTTCGTGGGGTCTCGGCGCTCCCAAATACATTCGCGCATGAATCCTACATCGACGAACTGGCCACCGAAGCCGGCGTCGATCCGATCGAATATCGCCTGCGCTATCTCAAAGATCCGCGCGCGATCGATCTGGTCAAGGCTGTGACCAAGCGGGCCGGCTGGATCCCTCGCTCGGCATGGAAAGAACCTGTCGCCGAAGGTGACATCGTCCGCGGGCGCGGCTTTGCCTACGCGCTCTATATCCACAGTCAGTTTCCGGGCTACGGCGCGGCGTGGTCGGCCTGGATTGCCGACGTCGCCGTCAACAAGGCGACCGGCGATGTCAGCGTGACCCGCGTGGTGGCCGGCCAGGATTCCGGCCTGATGATCAATCCCGACGGGGTCCGCCACCAGATCCATGGCAACGTCATCCAGTCGACCAGCCGTGCGCTGATGGAGGAGGTCTCATTCGATCGCAATTCGGTGACGAGCCGCGAATGGGGCGCCTACCCCATCATCACTTTCCCGGACATTCCCAAGATCGACGTCTTGATGCTGCCGCGGCAGGATCAGCCGCCGCTTGGCGTCGGCGAGTCCGCTTCGGTTCCGAGCGCCGCGGCGATCGCCAATGCAATCTTCGACGCGACCGGCGTGCGTTTTCGCGAATTGCCGTTCACGCCGGAGCGAATCCTCAGGGGATTGCGCGGCGAACAGGATGCAGCACAAGACGCATCGTCGTTAGCGGCACCGAAGCCCCCGGGCCCGATCGACAAATGGAAAAATCCGCTTGCCGGCCGGCGTGGTGCGCTGGCAACCGCCGCAGCATTATGCGCCGCGGTGGTCGGAGTCGCCGCGGCCGTATTGCCGTGGCGCTCGATCGCGCCGATCACGCGGCCCGATGCGTCGGTGTATTCGGCCGCCACCATTGCCCGTGGCCGACAGCTTTCCGCACTCGGCGACTGCGCGGTTTGTCACACCGAGGCGAATGGTGCTCGCAACGCTGGCGGCCGACCTCTCGCGACGCCGTTCGGGATCATCTACTCAACCAACATCACACCCGATCTCGAGACCGGGATCGGCGCCTGGTCCTATCCCGCATTCGAACGCGCCATGCGCGAGGGCATCCATCGCGATGGAAGGCATCTCTATCCGGCATTTCCTTACACGCATTTCGCCAAGGTAACCGACGCCGACCTGCAGGCGCTCTATGCTTACCTGATGGCCCAAGCGCCGGTGCGCGCGGATACTCCAAGCAACGCGTTGGCGTTTCCGTTCAACTGGCGTCCGCTGATGGCGGGTTGGAACGCGCTGTTTCGCCAGCCAGGTGTGTTCGAGGCTGACGCAACGAAGTCGGCAATGTGGAACCGCGGCGCCTATCTGGTCGAGGGTCTTGGCCATTGCGGCGCTTGTCATTCGCCCCGCAATGCGCTTGGCGCAGAAAAGGCAAAAGCCCATTTGGCCGGCGGTTTAGCGGAAGGTTGGGAGGCCCCGCCGCTGACCTCGCTTTCGCATGCACCGATCCCCTGGAGCGAGGATGAGCTGTACGCCTATTTGCGGACAGGCGAATCCCGCTTTCACGGCGTCGCCGCGGGTCCGATGGCGCCGGTGGTGAAGGAGCTTGCGGCGTTGCCTGACGAAGACATTCATGCCATGGCGATTTATCTCGGCTCATTCAACGACAACGCGATCGGTGAACCAGCGCAAGCCGCGCTCGCCGGCAAACTTGAAAGCTTGACCGGCACCAGAGTGGTTTCAGCATCGGCGGTTGGCGCCCGTCTTTATGAAGGCGCCTGTGCGGTCTGCCATGCGGTTGGCGGTGCGCCGCTGTTCGGCAGCCGGCCGTCGTTGGCGCTTAACAGCAATTTGCACAGTGCCGTGCCGGACAACCTGATCCAGGTGATCCTGCACGGGATCACGGCACCCGTCTCGAGCGATCTCGGATACATGCCCGGCTTCAAGGACAGCATGACCGACGATCAGATCGCCGAGCTTGTGTCCTACCTGCGGCACCAATTCGCAGCCGAAAAGGCGCCCTGGAGCGGTGTACACGCGGCCGTGAACCGGGCCAGGCAGCGCGCATCACCCTAACCTCTACTCACGACTGCGTGAAAAGCCGCGGGCGGATGCACGCCGGAAACGGCTGGCGCGTCAAACAAACGAATAAAGCAAAAATCAAGATTCCGTGGAGGTTGCGCGGAGCCTGGCTTGAAGCGCCGGGAGCCAGTTTGAGCCATATTCCCCCTCCCTCAAATCGGCTCAAATTCAAAATCGAGAATACTGATGGTTAATATTTTTTCGACCTTGATCGGTGCGCTTCATGAATCACGACGCCGCCAAGCGGTGCAGATTATTCGCGGCTACCCACATCTTTTACACGATA
>Ga0137358_10002431_pt1 | contig 10574 bp, 11 predicted proteins | sample Mad1_20_16metaG_FD_105551 | JGI IMG/M metagenome (GOLD analysis project Ga0137358, IMG submission 105551) | Vadose zone soil microbial communities from Angelo Coast Range Reserve, California, USA - Mad1_20_16 metaG | ecosystem: Environmental > Terrestrial > Soil > Vadose zone | place: USA... | reverse complement strand
CATTTAATTTTCTATCCCGTTACCATATTAATATTATAAAGTACGAGGTGCCATGTGCTATGTGTGGCACCAGTACATGGGAGTGAAAGCGCAATTGGTCCACACATTTCGGGAGTGCAGATATGTCACACATCACAGACTATACCCATTCAATGAGTGGTTTTCAACTCAACCGGATCAGACCCACTCAGCAGCGCGCGAACCGAACCTCAATGGTGGTCGCAAGCGTTCACTGGCACGTCCTTTCATGCGATTCCGCCACGTCGAAAGACGTCCCCCTGGCTATAGTGATACTTTGTGTCGCGGATGGCGGCGCCACTGATGCAACATTCCGTTAGCTATCCCATGCGTCAGAAAACGTCCCGTGCAGTGACCTGGAGAGCAAGTTGATGCATTGTATGTTGACATACGGGGAATACAATTACAGTACTTAGTATGGTTGTGTTAAACTACGCAAACTACTGTCATTCACATGTGCTACAAACTTTACATCTTGCGTGAACGTACCGGAAACAGGCCTGGCACGACCTGGAATGGGGCATCCTCGTAAATGGAAGTCGGAGACACCAGGGAAGATAGTAGGTCGCAGCATGGCTGTACTAGTAAGGACGGGCGGAAAGCCCTGAACCGGCAGGTCGGTCGATGCGATGCAATTATCAACGCCGAGCCGAGGAAGGTGCCAATTTTTACTTATACGTCCAATGGATTATGACTCACCTAACGCCGGCAGAGGGGGGCGCAGAAGAGAAGCAAGCCGGAACAAGAGCAAGAAACGAACCAACACTTTGTGAGACAGGCTGTGAACCACTGAACCTTCGCACGCCTGATGGTGGCACAACTATCTCGTAACCGCGCGTAGCGCCTGGGAGGAGCGAGCGATCGGACGAAATCGACGACAACAAGAGAGAAAGAGGAGGGGAAAGGACAAGCTGAGTGAAAGCGATACCGTCATTTGGGAATAACGGCGGAACGAAGGGAAACGTTGGAATAAATGAGAGATGTGGAAGTTTGTGTGTATGAGGGAGGGAGGGGACGTAGGGGGCGCCGTCATCACGCACTCTCGTATTCGTTATCTCATTGCTTGTAGCTATTGTGCCTTTGCGGACACACACGCAAGGATGGGATGGGGTAGAGAATGCTTCACCAAGGTTAAGAACGAGAAGAGCTGTAAAATCGATGAGAGAAGAAACCACGTTTGTGGGGTGGTATCAAGGATAACACATCGAGACGGAAGAGCGCATGTGGAAAGCGAGCTCTTCCGGTAATCATTGTATGGTCCTAAAAAGCTCCACACAACACATAGAAATTGCCCTGAACATCTGATCATTCTTATGCCGTAAACTTGAAAATATGTGTGGTTTACTCACCCACACAAGCCCGTTCGTTGCGCATTTGCCTCGATGATGGTCAACAGGGTCGCTCGGCCGTGCCCCAGGACTGCCCCAGGATCCTAGGAGAAGTTCGAGGTCCGACATACAACATGATGTGTGAGCCAGACACCAGGCGCCAGGTATCCTTAGTTGGAGTCGGAGTTCGTACTACATGTACAGTAGCTGTAGCCATGCCAGTCACGGACAACCAGTCTGGCACCCCGAACTGATGTCGTCTTCACTCGGCCCGAACTGGCGATGACCTTGTGCTCACTGTCACTGCCCCTGCCTGTGCTTCGCCCTCTGGAATCATTCTACCGTTTCAATCGCTTAGCTCAATTACCCCATTTTAGTAATTCAATGCTCATGAACTTAAGATACGCCGCGTATGCGTCTTGACGTCACATGCAGACAAGTCTGGGTCGCGGTGTCGTGTGACACATTGTGACAAACACTGCGGGCAGACCACTATATAATTCAATTCAGTCGGCTAAATACTGCAATCTGATTGGTCAGTCAAGTGCAACTGAATTGAATTATATAGTGGTCTGCCCACAGTGAAAGTGACAAGGTGTGATTTTTGTGACCACTTCTGGCGCTTACCGTCGTTACAACACGAGGCTCGTACAAAGAAAGACGCACAGTAATAATCCTCTCTGAGCTGTTCTCAAATAGCCGAGTCCCCACGCTCACTTCCCAATTTCTTGTGTCAATCATACCAAATTGCTTGCCACTGTCACGGTTTTACTACCGTAGTAGGTTACCAGTATTCTGTTTCTGACACTCTTCAAGTTCTGCTCTTCCACCCCACTCAAGACCCACCTCCGAGTCGTTCCACCTTCGGTGAGTCGGTGACTCTTGAGCCTTGCCAATAATCCTCGACTAGCCCTTCTAGAACACCATGGCTCGGGTGCCTGCTAGTTCGTTCTCCTCTCTTCTTCCCTTTGTGACTTTGTCTATCGTTCAAGTTCCTGGAACGGAATCACCCGAGCCCATACTGTTCGGTTGACACCGTCATTGTAACGCACAGCAAGATTAGAGTCTTCAAAGTGTATGTTCGACGAAATATGTCACAACAGTGCAATTAGTGCGCGTCGGTATAGACGAGTTGATGGTATTAATCCGATTTAGATCCAATACAAAGATAGGTGCCGAAACTGAAGCCAATCCAAGGAATCTCGAGTATGTAGCCGCATTGCCAGAAACCATCGCCTGAGATCTGCTAACGCCCTGTATCTGCGATCAGCACGCTTAATGAGTAACGCGAAGCGGAAAATCCACCTTGGCCAACGAAGAGTTCAAGCAGGTGTGCGATTGAGGTATTCCATCATCGGTTGAAAGTTAATAACGAGGACCGTGTCGTCTCCAGTGAGGAGGGCAAGCCGATCATGGCCGATGCTACTATGCGTCCTTACGCCCCACTTAGAGCTGTATTCCTCGGGAATACAGCACACGCGCTGGCCCACATTACTGAGTACCCAATGCCCGAACGAACTCTTATTGTGAACTTCGAGATGCGCGATGGTATGTTTTATCTTCGCTTCCTCTGCCACGACAGGTGCGATGGTGTCCGTATTCCATATCGTATACCGTGGCGGTTTATTCCATAGGCGGCTTGCAATTTCCAGCAGCGACGAGCTCTCGGTTTCTGTGAATTTGGCGTAAAACGTGACCAGCTTATACGGGTCGCTGCTGTAGAGGTTATGCTTGACCATATCGTCGAGATTCCCCAGGTCGATTTTCAACACGTCTCTCGTCCTAACCACGATCAGCACTTCGTCTTGCAATGAGCGGGCCGCCAGGGGTCGCAACCTCCCGGGAAGTTGCTTCCACCGCAACGAGCCATTCTCGAGGTCGCACACGCAGATGTACGACGACTCGGCGAGGAAGAATACCATAGCGATGTATCTACCTGTCGCGGTAAACTCCATGCCACAGATTTCCCAGTCGGTGAAGCTATCGTGGAGAGCCAAGGGCCACGTCGTGGTAGGACGCCTTCTAGAGTTCACGTTCGCAACCTCCAGGATGCCATGCTGATTCATTCCTTGGTAGAAGCTCAGAGCGGCAAGCCTGGTTCCGTCCGCCGACACGGCGAGCTGTGTAATCTCGTGCTCCCTAAGCTGTGTTATATCTTCGAAGGTGCCGTCATCGTGCACCAAAGCTACCCATTGTTCCTTCTCACCCTTCACGACGTAGCACTTGTCGGTCATAATCACTCCGGCAGCCTTGATATCGGGGATCTTGTCCGGGCGCCCGAGGGGAGATTGCATCAAATCCTTGATGTGAACAACGTCGTCATCACAGACGGCAAGCAGACGACCGTCAGGAGAGATCACTGGGAGGCGGTCGAGTCTGGTGCTGTCGATTCCTGACAGGCTACGCTCTCCCAAAAGACCGTATGTCACAGTGCTCAATAGAAGGAGCACCCCATCGCAGATGATCGTCAATACGGAAGCATCTGAGGAAAGGGCAAAGACCGGATATGAGGATGAAATAGAGCTGAAGATATTATTGCCCCTTTGGTCGCCCGACGTCAACACGTAGATGTCATGATCGTCGGCGTTGTCGACTTGGAACGAAATTGCACACGCCCACGATGCCTCAGAAGAAGCGGCAAATGCCAGGCGGATGTCGCGCGCCCCCGTCAACCATCTCGGCGTCAGTGTGAGCGTCTCCTTCGTAACATCATCTCCGTGCTTCGAGGCGTCGTCGTATGGGCCAATCTTCAGTTCCCGTTGCGAGATAGATGCCAATAATTCGGAAGCGGCGGCAACGCAAATAATGGTGGATGAATGAGAGTAAGGAAAGCCACCACTTTCTGGCTCCCACCGACGGCCGTGCAACCTCCACAGCTGGATGCGGCCATCGCTACACCCTACGCACAGGGTATTCACATCTCGATCGAACGCGGCGCACGTGATTGTTTGTGTATGCATCGACGGCAATTTATCCGCGGAAATGGGCGGAAATGAGAGTTGGATTTCTTTCAGTGAGCGAGCATTGGCGATCCTGAGTAAGAGGCCGGATGTAATTGAGTTCGAGAATTCCCCGCGGCATCCCAGCGCGATGGGCATCTCAAATACAACGGTGCCGGTACTGCGCAGATCTCCTAATCCTAATCTGTATTTCCCAAGCTGAATGCCGGTAAGGGGTGATGCTGCGACTACATGTGTCGGAGTGGAAACATGGAGGCGAGTCGAGTCTGCCGAGAAGGCGAGATGCCGCGGCGTGCGCTTGTTGCCGTTCAGGTTACGAACCGTACACAGCTCTTCGGGCCAAGATTCGGGGTAGCCGAGCGTAACACGGGGTATGTCCTTATATCGCGCCGAGTAGACGCGGTATAGCGTCGTACCCTGCGGCGTGAACGGTAGTGCAGAGAAATAAAGGTGTATGACGCTCTTGTTCAGGACGCTTCCGAAACGGCCAACAAATCGCAAGGCATCCTCCAGGATCTCGATGCCATATGCAGATGTAGTACGTTGCTGATGCGCAAAACAAGGAGCTACGTAAGTGGGTCGCAGAGAGGATACGTTAATGCACGACATACCTGGTTGAAGATTGCTAGAGCGTGCTGCATTAACTCTACGGCCGTATCGAGAAGTCCCATCAAGGTCATAGCCTCCAACCATTCTAGGAGTTTCTCCATGAGGAATGTCTCCAACATGCGTAGATTTTCACTGTCGCCTTCTATATGAGCGAACGCATGGTTGCAAGCGTATTGAAGCCCGGTAACAATGAACTGATAAACCGTCCCTGGGGTTACTAGTACGTCCTTGTTCGCCACTGAAGGACTGCCCATCCTACATATGTCCCTCCTCAAGGTCGTCGCCATCACGGAAAAACACCGCGAGCCAAGCTGGACCGAGGCTAGGTGCGGATCGATAAACCAACTTGGTGGACACCGTTCTTGCGAGGTGACATAATCACGGAACGATGGATGCCCGATGCGTACCACGAGGACCCCGGCCCGGATACGATGAACGACGAGGACGCATCCGAGATTCACTAGGAGTGTTTGAATGGCACCACCGGCCCCGTCGCTGTCTGCTTTGAGGAGGAAACAAATTGCTGACACGGTGAGTGGCCGCTTGGCCGCCAGGATTGTACCGACGACCTGATGGTATAACTGGCCAAGATTGACATCATTGGCCACCTCAGGAAGCGCAATGTGCAGTGCTTCCGTATACAATGCATCAAGGCTAACCTCCGGCGTCAAGGACGTTTCGACATTCAGAATGCGCGAAATAACGTCACGGGGTTGAACTCGATTGAGGAGTAGCGAGGACAAGAGCCAGGCCCACTGAAATAGCCCACCAGCTTTGGAAGCCAGTGCACTAGCGTCTCTTTTGATCTGCGACGCGGACCAAGTTTTCTCCAGCCTTGCCACCTTGCTGACCTTTTCTAGCTCGTGTTGCAGAAAATGTTCAACGTCGCCGTCATCCAAGCCGACGCCGACGGTCATGGGAATTCTCAGAGGCTCTAGATCCTCCAGACATTGGCGCATATCAACCCGTGGGCGACTGGTGAGGTAAACTTTGACGGTGGGAGGCAGAAGGGGGACTCCCGAGGATATCGCAGATAGAAAGGAGGGTCGGATGTCCGCAGGGCACTCGTCCACGCCATCGACTACAAGTACGACGGTAATCAAAGGGCAGATGGACGCGAACTCCTGGAGGGGGGTGACGATGAAAGAGGAGAACTGTTCCTCCATGGTGAGATTGACTCGGGTATCATTGGATTGTTCCATTGCTTGAATGATGAGTTCGCGCAGACCGGAGACGAACGACAGACCGTAAGCGAGGAGGCGGATCGCTGACAGGGCCATAGCTCCGTCATCATGTCGGAAAAAGAAACAGCTGTATGGCCGTCGCTTGGCGTGTAGAGTTGCTGCGAGTTCGTGGCTGATGGCACTCTTTCCAGATCCCGCAATGCCGTTGAGCCAGCACAACGCTGGCCCTTCAGGGCTACGGATCCATTCCCAGATGCGATTGATGTAGCGCGTTCTCGTTCCCGGAAGGCATCGGCGATCGGAACGCCAACCACTAGTGTCCAAGCCCTCCAAGACTCGCGTTCGGACGACGTCGTCGCCTAGTACAAGTTCATTCAGCAGGCTGTGGAGGGCATCAAATCAAGCACAACTTACGAAGGAATTTGACATCTATACCGGTTGAAAGCTGAGTCCCAAGCTTGAAAAAGGATAAGTCAACTGGGTGGAGGGATTACTGTGTCAGCACTGACATACCATGAAATTATTGATGCATTCGTCGACCTCCTCATTCAAGTCGTGGATAAGATCTGCATCTGCGACGCGGTTGATTGCGCGTCGCAAGGCATTCTCCTGTGCGAGGTCGGAGAGTTTACGAGAAATGTCTGCGAGCGAACTGTTGTCCCAGTCAGCAGATCACCGGAGAACTTGAAAGGGCAGTGATTCACTTACACCTCCAGAGCATCAATGCGTATCCTTAAGCCCTTATCTGTATCAATCTCATCATGTCCCTTGACCTCGGCATGTGCAACATCAAGGAGTTTGTTAATTTTAACGCAGATGTCATAACAAACTTGTTTGTTGTGTTTCGCCCCCTGGTCCGAGTCCCGCAATTAGAGGAGATCAGTACAGGTGCCAGATAGCAACTGACCTCGACGATGTCCATGATACTCGTCACCGTGCCTATGATGGCTTCGAGACCAGGCACCGGAGATATCTTGACCGCGCTCGCCATTATCTCTAGAGAAGCCTTCAGACCGTTATATACCTCATCCCGTCGCTTTCGTGTAAGGCTTTCGGAGGACATCCCAGGGTGGTATCAAGTAGCCTTCGTAGTCCGAGGCGCTTGTGGGTGGTGTGATTATTAAAAGGGCGCATACAGTAGGTCTTTCGCAGTACGGCAAAGTCACGGCACTATCACCATTACGGGACGGCGAAAATGAATTGAATTTGATAAAGTATTGTACTACGTAACGTGTAACACGCTGATATAGGTATTGCCTTCTTTCTAAGAGAGGGCGGATATAAATAGAGAATAAATAATGGGGAGAGAACATTGAGCTATGCCGAGCGCACACGGCGTTTCAAAGCTCCCATGACCCAACTAGACAGCCTCTTCAAGCGCCTTTGCCGCATGGGAGCATGACAAACCACTTCCTTGACACAACTAAATCCGTCAATCCATGATACAAGAGGCGCACAGCCTTCGAGAAAACCAAAGACTTGCTGGCGACGTCCACATGCGCGGGAGAGTGAACCAGGCGTGGCACGGAAAGCGAAGCAGGGGAGAGGATCGTCGCCAGCAGTGTACTGATCCCCGGCGCATATGATAGGCTCTTGGTAATGTACTCCGGCCTGACGAGTTGAGATAAGACGCGGGACCCATGGGGGTGTGAGCGAACGAGAAGCAACGCTCGCCCAATCACTGCAAGGGAGGTAGGGTTAGTGTTACGCACTTCCATGATATGTAGGGTTACCTACATTGGTCCAAAGAAGGGATGCTTCTTAATTTCCGTGATATCGGACAGACGAGAATCACGATCCTTTCTCAGCAGCTGATCAAAAGCGTCAAAACCAATTCGAATGGCGGGGAAAGAGAAAACTCACTTGGCTCACTAGGTCAGTTACTTCTTCCGTCATCATCGGGCTCTCAAAAATGACAGGTTCGTCGCATTTGATATGTTCAGATAAGTGATGGACCCAGGTAGGATCATCAGGCGAGACAGTATCGGTTTTGAATGCCTCCTAAGGATTTGAATGAGGAACGAGGCGTAGATAGAAAAGTGATGGCCACTCACCCTACCGCTCAGCATTTCGTACAGGATAACACCGAAAGCCCAGAGGTCGGCTTCGAAGCCGTACTCATGTTCAAAGAGGACTTCGGGGGACGAGAATGCTGGTGTACCAATACGGCCGCGCGTGAATTGCGCTTCCGGAGTACAGTCGCTGAACAGCCAGGCAATACCAAAGTCGCCGAGAACAATGTGTCCGTCCGTATCGATGAAGACGTTCTCTTGTTTTATGTCTCGATGTATGATATTTTGGGCATGAACGTGCTCGATAGCAAGAAGCTATGTTGCCAGATTAGAGGAGGTCAAATCATCGACTCGACAGCGGGGCTTACAAGTTCTGCCATATAGAATCGTACTGCGTCCATATTAAGTGTTCGCGATGTGTGTAGATCTTGCAGGTCACCTCCAGGGAGATAGTCCTATTCCACCATGAGTTGAAAAAACGTGCATTGGAAAACCTCTGCGCGTACCGTGACCAGGTACCAGCACTCGGTATCGTGGAAGCATGCATGAAGCGGAAGGATAAAGTCACTTCCGTTAAGCTTAGTGAGAGCAGCTTGCTCATTAAGGACCGTGCTGGAGGCGACTTTTCTGCCGGCTTCGGTGTACTTTTCGACGGCTTTCAGAGCATACAAGTGATGCGTGTCCTTCTCTCGCACGAGGTAAACGATCGCATTTGCTCCCTTACCCAAGGTGCGCAAGACCTCGTAATCATCGAGGCAAGGGGTGCCTTTGACTGGCTCCGCACCAACGGGGCTAACAGCTCGCTAAGAAAGGGGGGAGGGGAGGGCGTCGGGGCCTATTCTAAACCGGACCAGAGAAATGACCAGGACTCACCTCCACCGAGTGTGCCCGCGAATGAACAAGTGATTGAACGTGAGATTGAAGCTTTGTGTTAAGCATGTGGTAGTCGCAGAGTGAGAGAGGTGGGAGACATGGCACAGTACTTATGGACGAAGAAATGACAGGGGTATTATGACGAGGGCAAGTTAGAATGAAATGGAACAAACAATTCCTGCTTACCGAAACAGGCAACTGCAACTGGCCTTCCCAATGAACTCCGTCCTCCGCCGTTCGCTACGTCTGCCCACCTCTTCAGTCCGCCAGCGACAACCTCGGACATCTAAGGCATTTCGTCAAATAACCCACCCGCATATATGTGGCCGTGCAGGGTGGAGGCAATACTCGACTCATAACCCGGATGGTTTCAAAGACAAGTCTGCTGTCGGGGTAAGTCATCCACACAACTCGCCTCCTTTTGCTGCCCTGCTCAATGCACTTCCGGAATGTAGGTGTTTACCCCTAAGGCCGCAGCTCTCTTCATTCTCGCCGGTACCGGTCTCTATTTTTACTTTAGATCGGAAAAGCAACGGCTGCAAGAGCAAAAGCGTCAGTCCGTCCGTGTCATCTCTACCCTTTGGTTATGTTCTTAAAACTTGGAGCAGAAAAGGAGATGGAGTCACGCTCTGTTGGTCGTGCTCACGTCGGTGGGCCGTTTGAAATGGTGACACACGATGGCAAGCTGTTTACAGACAAAGATCTTCTCGGAAAATGGAGTCTCGTCTACTTTGGGTTCACAAACTGCCCAGACATATGTCCAGAAGAGCTGGACAAGATGAGTGCCGCTGTGACTGAGCTTGGTGCGCACCCAATTCTTTGCACGTCGAACTTTGCTCTATTAAAACATTGTGTAGAGAAGACGTATGGACCCATCGTTCAGCCAATATTCATCTCAGTCGATCCTGCACGCGATACCCTCCCTCAAATGGCCCGTTATGTACGCGACTTCCACCCTCGCCTCATCGGATTGACAGGTGATTACGCGACGACCAAGGCAACGTGCAAGGCATACCGCGTATATTTCTCGACGCCACCAGGTACCGAACCGGGTGATGACTACCTCGTCGACCACTCCATATTCTTCTATTTCATGAATCCGGACGGAAATTTTGTCGATGCCTTTGGAAAGTCCAACACGGAGGCAGATGTAGTCGAAAGAGTGAAGCGGGAGTTAGAGGAGTGGAAGGCGGAAAAAGGTCATTTGGTTTGATGACCGCGCGATGACTGAGACCGTACGCTATATAATACTTGCATACTATCATGATTATCATTACCACCACTCTGCAATGACTATTTGTATCTTCTCCTGAGTCAGGAATTGCATTGGGGTATGTCGAAGGTAATACACGATGCACGTCTATTACGAGTCTGCCGCGGCCTCCCTCTCTCGGAGTTTCTGCTTTGACAACGCCTTCATCCTGCGGATGTAACTAGACACGGGACGCGCTCAGAACTCTAAAAATCGGTTCAGAGGTGGAAGAAAACCTACTCGTCGTATTGACACCTGGGATCGAGAATTTAACGTCAGGAATGCTCAACAGAAAAACGACGACAGAACGTACTTCTCATACGCGTGCCTCTCGTTCT
>Ga0137358_10002427_pt1 | contig 10577 bp, 7 predicted proteins | sample Mad1_20_16metaG_FD_105551 | JGI IMG/M metagenome (GOLD analysis project Ga0137358, IMG submission 105551) | Vadose zone soil microbial communities from Angelo Coast Range Reserve, California, USA - Mad1_20_16 metaG | ecosystem: Environmental > Terrestrial > Soil > Vadose zone | place: USA... | reverse complement strand
GAGGGCTGGAGGACAAGGCCCCCCGCGCGAGGCGCGAGCGGCGTGCCCGCCGTCGGCTCGGCCGGCGCGGGCCCCGGCCGGTCCCGGGAGCGAGGTGTCTCCGCCGGGTGGCGAGGCCCGCCGCCGGGCGCAGCCCAGTGACCCTCCGGACGGAGTCGAGGCCCACGTTTTCCTTCGGGGCCGAATCCTTCGTTGCTACCCTGAAGACGTTGCGCGAGCCCGCTCTCCTAGCCTTCAAGGGATCGCTCTCGGCGCTGGTGAGCGGGGGACTCTTGCTCCTGGCCGCCGCCGGCCTCCTCGAGTCCCCGGCGCTGCAGCTCCGGCTCGCGAGCCTCCTCCCCGGCCTGACCTGGGTCATCATCGGCGCGGGCGTCCTCCTCGCGTGGCGCTTCGACCGGATCCGCGTGATCTTCGCGCTCGCGGTGATCGCCCTCACCGCCTGGAGCGTCTCCTTCTTCCCGGCGGGCGCGGCCGAGCGGGTCGGGCGCGGGGGGATCGTCTGGAGCACCCTCGTGTTCCTCCTCCCCCTCGACCTCGCCGTCTTCGCCTGGTTCACGGAGCGCGGGCTCCTCTCCCGGGCCGGACGGCTCAACGCCACCCTCATCCTGACCGAGCTCGCCGCGGTGCTCCTGCTCTGCGCCGACGCCTCGGTCGGCCCGCCCCGGCTTCTCCTCCGGATCGAGGACTACGCGCACCTCGCCGGCCCGGCCTTCGCCGTCTTCGCGGCGGCGTTCGTCGTCACCGCCGCGCGCTTCGCGCTCCGACGGGGGGCCGTGGATGCGGGCTTCGTGTGGGCGCTGGTCGGCGCGTTCCTCGCGCTCCGCGGCGGCGGCTCGCCGCTCTCGACGGCTCTCTACCTCGCCGCGGCGGCCCTCATCCTCGTCGTCTCCCTGATCGAGGAGTCCTACGCACTCGCCTACGTGGACGAGCTCACGGGGCTCCCGGGCCGCCGGGCGCTCAACGCGGCACTGCTCAAGCTCGGGCCGCGCTACACGCTCGCGATGGTGGACATCGACCACTTCAAGAGGCTCAACGACACCCACGGCCACCTCGTCGGCGACCAGGTCCTCCGGAAGGTCGCCGCCGCCCTCGCGCGGGTCACGGGGGGCGCGCACGGGTTCCGCTACGGCGGGGAGGAGTTCGCGGTGATCTTTCCCGGCTGCTCGGTGGACGAGACGCTGCCCCACCTCGAGGGGCTGCGCCAGAGCATCGAGGACTCGGCCTTCGTCGTCCGCGCCGTCGACCGGCCCCGCCGGAAACCGAAGAAGGCCATCCCGGCCCGGCGGCCCCGGAAGACGCTCCACATCACCGCGAGCGTCGGCGCCGCCGCGCCAAACGGGCGCGTGGCGACGCCGACCCAGGTCCTGGAGGCGGCCGACGGCGCCCTCTACCGGGCCAAGCGGGCCGGCCGGAATCGCGTGGCCAGCTGACGCGTCGAGGGCCGGAGGCGACAACCCGGAGGCCGCTCACCGGGGATCCCGAGGGTGTCGACCACGCAGCGACCGAGATCGCGGTCGGCCGGCCCCCTCAGCCCCGCTGAAGCCATTTGTACTTGAGCCGGTGCGGCTGCTCAGCCTCCACCCCGAGCCGCTTCTTCCGGTCGGCCTCGTACTCGGCGTAGTTGCCCTCGAACCAGAGAACACGGCTCTCGCCCTCGAAGGCGAGCATGTGAGTCGCGACCCGGTCCAGAAACCAGCGGTCGTGGCTGATCACCAGGGCCGAGCCTGCGAAGGCGAGGAGCGCGTCCTCGAGGGCGCGGAGCGTGTCCACGTCGAGATCGTTGGTCGGCTCGTCGAGCAGGAGCAGGTTGCCGCCGGCCCGGATGACCTTCGCCAGGTGCACGCGGTTGCGCTCGCCACCGGAGAGGTCGGCGACCCTCTTCTGCTGGTCGCCGCCCTTGAAGTTGAAGGAGGCGACCCAGGCGCGGGACGGGACCTGGCGGGGGCCGAGGGTGAGGGTCTCCTCGCCGCCGGAGATCTCCTCCCAGACGGTCTTCCGGCCGTCGAGGGTGTCGCGGCTCTGGTCGACCCACGCGAGCTTCACGCTCTCGCCCACGCGGAGCAGGCCGGCGTCGGGCTGCTCTTGGCCGACGATGAGTCGGACGAGCGTCGTCTTGCCGGCGCCGTTGGCGCCGATGACACCGACGATCCCGCCTCGCGGCAGGTTGAACGAGAGATCGTCGATCAGCAGCCGGTCGCCGTAGCCCTTGGCGATGTGCTCGGCGCGTAGTACCAGGTCACCCAGGCGCGGCCCCGGCGGGATCGCGATCTCGACCGCCTCGGCTCGGTCCTCCTGCTGCTGCGCCAGCAAGGCCTCGTAGGAGGCGAGGCGGGCCCGGCTCTTGGCCTGGCGCGCGCGGGGCGCCTGGCGCACCCACTCGAGCTCGCGCGCGAGCGTGCGCTGGCGCGCGGATTCGGCCTTCTCCTCGTGGGCCAGCCGCTGCCGCTTCTGCTCGAGCCACGAGGAATAGTTGCCCTCCCACGGGATGCCCTTGCCCTGGTCGAGCTCGAGGATCCAGCCGGCGACGTTGTCGAGGAAGTAGCGGTCGTGGGTGATCGCGACGACCGTGCCCGGGTACTCCTTGAGGAAGCGCTCGAGCCAGGCGACCGACTCCGCGTCGAGGTGGTTCGTGGGCTCGTCGAGCAGCAGCAGGTCGGGCTTCTGGAGGAGCAGGCGGCAGAGCGCGACGCGCCGCCGCTCGCCGCCCGACAGCGTCCGGACCGTCTGGTCGCCGGGCGGCACCCGGAGGGCGTCCATGGCGATATCCACGGTACGGTCGAGGTCCCACCCGCCGACCGCCTCGATCTGGTCCTGCAGCCGCGCCTGCTCGGCCAGCGCCTTGTCGAGCGCGGCGTCCGCCAGGGGGGCGCCGAGCCGGGCGCTCACCGCCTCGAACGCGGCCAGCAAGGCGCGCGTCTCGGCGACGCCCTCCTCGACCGAGGCGCGCACGTCCTTGTCGGGATCGAGCTCGGGCTCCTGCGGGAGGTAGCCGATCCGCACCCCCTCGGCGGGAACGGCCTCGCCCAGGAAGTCCTGGTCGACGCCGGCCATGATCCGGAGGAGCGTGCTCTTGCCCGCGCCGTTCGGGCCGAGGACACCGATCTTCGCCCCGGGGTAGAACGCGAGCCAGATGCCGCGGAGGATCTCCCGCTTGGGCGGCACGACCTTCCGGAGCTCCTTCATCGTGAAGATGAACTGGTGGGCCATCGCCCTACGCGCGCCTCACGGCGTGCGCTCGCCGATCCGCTGGCCGACGATCACGAGGTCCCGCTCGATGCCGTCGAGCTCTGCGACGCGTGGGAGCCGGCCCCACCGCGCGAAGTCCAGGGCCTCGAAGAGCCTGAGGCTCGGCGTGTTGTGCGCGAAGACCAAGCCGAGCAGCGTCCGGAGCCCAAGCGCCGGGGCCCGCCGGACCGCCTCGCCGAGGAGGCCGCGGCCGATGCCCCGGCGCTGGACGCGCGGCGCCACGTACACGCTGACCTCCGCGGTCGCATGGTACGCCGGGCGTCCGTAGAAGGACTGGACGCTGAGCCAGCCGACGACCTGGCCGTCGCGCTCCGCCACCCAGACCGGGCGCCGCGCCGGCGTGTGCGCCCGGAACCAGTCGAGCCGCGTTTCGACCGACACCGCGTCGACGTCCGCCGTCGCCATCCGGCCGGGGATGCTCGCGTTGTAGATGGCGACGATCGCCGGCAGATCCGCTTCCAGGGCGTCGCGGATCGGGCGCGGCTCCGCGGCCGACATCGGCGCTCAGAAGATCGCGAGCGGGTTCACCGGCGAGCCGGTGGCGTTGGCGAGCCGGAGCGGCGCGATCGCGAGCATGAACTCCCACCGCTTACGCGCCGCGCACGCCCGCGCCAGCTCCTCGAGGTTGCAGTTGTCGATCAGCCACAGGCCCATGGCGACCAGACAGGCGATGTGCAGGGGGTGCCCGACGGCCGGGTGCGTGGTCGGGCTCACGTCGTTGTGGGTGTCGGTGCCGAGCATGGCGACGCCGCGCGCGCGAAACCACGGCGCGCACGCCACGTGGGCGGCGGGGGAGCCGTCCCGGAGCGGGTGCCGCGGGCCGTGGGCCAGCCGGCGTCCGTAGTAGCCGGTGCGGATCAGCAGCACGTCGCCGGGCTCGACCCGCACGCCGGCGGCCGCCTCGGCCGCCTCGAGATCCTCCGGCATCACCCCCTCGCCCGACTCGAGCCACCGCCCGCGCACGGCGGCGACGTCGAGCAGCACGCCGCGCGAGACGACCCCGTCGTGCAGCAGCTCGACGGACTCGACCTGCGCGCCCTCGCGCGAGGTGACGAGGTTGCAGGACCGCCCGTTGTAGATCTTGCCCTGCCAGAAGAAGTGGGCGGGCGTGTCCACGTGCGTGATCGTGTAGCCGTGGAAGACCATCCCGATGAACTCGGAGGCGCCCCGCCGCTCGAGCGCGCGCGCGGGCGGGCACGTGTCGCGCCCCTCGCCGCTGTCCACCATGAAGCGCAGCGTCTGGAAGGTCGTGTCGGCCGTCAGCTCGGTCGCGATCGGCCGCGCGCACGTGACGGTGACGCCGTCGCGGACGAGGGCGGCCGCCCGCACCCGCGTCGCGGGCGTGACGAGGTTCAGGGTTCCGAGCTGGTCGTTGGTACCCCAGCGCCCCCAGTTGCTGAGCGTGTCCATCAGCCGCGCAAAGTCCGTGTCCGTCGCGATATCGGCCATGTGGGTTCTCCGGCGTTCTAGAGTGCCCCCGGGAGCAGCCGGCGATGCTCCGGCATCATGCAGCGATCCTGGACGACCCGGATGCCGGCGCGGGCGAGCCGCTCGGCGGCGGCGGCGTGGGTGATGCCGAGCTGGAACCAGACGACCGCGGGCGGCGCCGGCATCGCCAGGATCTCCTCGGTGTGCGCCGGCAGGTGCCGCGGCGCCCGGAAGACCTCGACCACGTCGGCGGGCTCTCCGAGGTCGGCGACGCGATCGACGGCGGCCGCGCCGTGGACGACCCGCCCGCCGAGGCGTGGATTGACGGGCAGGATGCGGTAGCCCCGGGCGGCCAGGTACGCCGGCACGTCGTAGGCCGGCTCGCCGGACCGCGCCTTGGCCCCGAGCACCGCGATCGTCCGCGCCTCGGCGAGGATCAGGCGGAGACCGTCGTCGTCGACGATGAGGTTGGCGCGCCAGGCGGCCACGGCCGACAGTATACGGGAGCCCGCGGGGGACGGGCCGGGAAACCGGCCCGGGCGGCGGCCGACCCGGGCCTACTTGATCGCGACCGCTTTGACCTGCTTGTAGTCGGTGACGCCCTTGAGCGCCTTCAGGATGCCGTCCTGGAGGAGGGTCGTCATCCCCTCGGCCTGCGCGGTGGCCGCGATCTCGGACACGCGCGATCGAGTCTGGACCATCTTCTTGATGCCGTCGCTGGCGATCAGAAGCTCGTGGATGCCGGCCCGGCCCCGGTAGCCGGTCTGGTTGCAGTTGGCGCAGCCGCGGCCCCGGTACAGCATGAACTTGTCGTTGTAGTGCACGCCGACCTTCTCGAACTCGCGCTCGCCATAGCCCATCACGAGCCCGATGAACTCGTCGATCTCGGGATGGTACGCCTCCTTGCAGCTCGAGCAGATCCGCTTGACCAGGCGCTGGGCCATGATGCCGAGCAGCGCGTCGGCGAAGTTGAACGGGTCCAGGCCCATGTCGAGCAGCCGCACCACGGTCTCGGCGGCGCTGTTCGTGTGCAAGGTCGAGAAGACGAGGTGGCCGGTGAGCGAGGCCTCGATGCCCGCGTGGGCGGTCTCCTCGTCGCGCATCTCACCGATCATAATCACGTCGGGGTCGGCGCGGAGGAAGGAGCGCAGCGCCGCCGCGAACGTGAACCCGATCTTCGGCTGGACCTGCACCTGGCGCAGGCCGTACTGCGTGATCTCGACCGGGTCCTCCGCGGTCCAGATCTTCCGGTCGGGCTTGTTGATGAAGCCGAGGGCGGAGTGCAGCGTCGTCGTCTTCCCGGATCCGGTGGGGCCCACGCAGAGGATCAGCCCGTAGGGCTTGTTGATGATCTCGCGGAACTCCCGGAAGTTCCGGTCGGTCATGCCGAGCTTGTCGAGCGGGATCGGCTCGCTCGCGGCCAGGATCCGCATGACCACGTCTTCGTTCCCGCCCGCGGTGGGAATGCTGGCGACGCGAAGCTCGATCTCCTTGGAGTCCGGCAGCTTGAACTTGATCTTGCCGTCCTGGGGCTTCCGGCGCTCGGCGATGTCGAGACTCGACATGATCTTCAGACGCGCGACGAGCGCGCGCTTGAAGCTCGCCGGGACCTTCTGGTACTCGATGCACCCGCCGTCCACCCGGTACCGGATCACCGTGTCGTTCTTGGCGTGGTAGGGCTCGATGTGGATGTCCGACGCCCCCGCCTTGTAGGCGTCGACGATGATCTGGTTGGCGAGCCGCACCACGGCGCTGTCGTTGAGGTCGAGCTCGCGGTCCGCATCCTCCTCATCCTCCTCCGCGCCCGCGACCTCATCGGCCAGCTCGCCCAGGATCGAGGCGATGGAGCCCCCCTCGCCCTGGCCCTGGGTGGCGAAGTCGATGAACTGCAGGATGTCCTGGCGGAGGCCGACGAAGAAGCGGACTTCGTGTCCGGCGTAGACGTGCTTGACATTGTCGACCTTCTGGACGTCGTGGGGGTTGTCGATCAGGACCTCGACCGTCTTGCCCCGCTGCGCCAGCGGCACCCAGAAGTTCTTCCGGAGGTAGTCGACCTTGACGTTGGCGAGGAGCTCGGGCGGCACGATCAGCTTGTCGCTGAACTCGACGAACTGGCACTTGTAGAACATGCTGAGCGCGACGCCGATGTCCTCTTTGCGGATCCGGTATTTGCTGACGAGGATCGTCTCGACGTCGGTCTGCTGGCGGCGGGCCTCGGCGACCGCCTGGTTCAGCTCGTCTTCGGTGATCAGGTCCTGGATGCGGAGGTAGTCGAACTTGCCCGGCCGTCGCCGCGAGAGCCGTTGCAGCGTGTGGAGCGCGGTGGCGAGGCTGCCGGCGATCTCGGAGACGTGCTCCTCGTCCTTCCGGGTGAAGTGCTCGCCGCGCTTCTTGTTGAGGAGCTGGATGACCCCCATCATCAGCCGGTTCTCGTACATGACGGGGACGGCGAGAATCTGCCGGGTGCGGAAGCCCGTCTTGCGGTCCCACGAGGCGTCGAACGAGAGCGTGTTGTCGATGCGGGCGAGCTCGGCCTGGTTGTAGGCGTCGGTGACGTTCACGCGCTCGCCGGTCTTCGCCACGTATCCGGCGACGCTGGTCGGGTTGATGGGGACCCGGATTTCCTTCACCGTGTCGACGTCGAGGAAGCGCGAGTAGATCTCTCGACGCTCGCGGTCGACCGCGTAGAACGTCATCCGCTCGGCGTCGAACAGATCCAGCATGTCCTGCTTGAGCTCGATGAAGAGGCTGTCGAGGCTCTTGGCGCCGTGGATGCGATTGATGATCCGGACGAGCTTGTCGCGGTAGGCGACTTCCTGCTTGAGCTCGTCGACGGGCTCCCCCGCCGGGGCGGAGGTGGGGCTCGACGGGGGCCGGAATCCCCCGAAGGGTGTGTTCTTCGGGCGCTTATCGCCGATCGCCATTCAGACGGCCACCGGCCGGATCGCGACCAGGGGGCAGCTCTTCTATCGTACAACGGAAGGCCGGCCGGCGGAAACCCGGCGGCCGAGCGCGTCCGAGCGCGCCCAGCGGCGGCTCGGGCCTACTGGCGAGGGCCTGTGATGATCAGGCGCTCCCGGCGCCCGAACAGGCTCCGGCCGAGCCCCTCGCGGACCGCCTTGTGCCGCTGCTGGAGGTAGGCGTTCCGGACGGCGCTGTAGAGGTCGAAGACGCTCTCCTCGACGTTCTCGTAGAGCTCCAGGTTCAGCGACCGTTCGTTGACGGTTCTCTCGCCGGTGACCCCCACCACCGCCTCGATCGGCGCGACCCACGTGAGCGGATCGAGCGCGGTGTCGAAGGCGAAGCCGACGGCGTCGCGGAGCGTGAACGGCGGCAAGAACGGCAGGACCAGGTACGGCCCGGGGCCGGCGCCCCAGACGCCGAAGGTCTGTCCGATGTCGGCCGTCGTCTGCTCTTGGACGCCGAAGCTCGGCGCGGCGTTGACGAAGCCGCCGAGCCCGAACATCGTGTTGATGACAAAGCGGCCGACCTCCTGGCCCATGTCGTTGAACCGGCCCTGGAGCGCCGTGCTCAGGATCCGGCGGAACGACCCGACGTTGTTGAACATGTTCTTGAAGGCCCGCTGCACCCAGTTGGGCACGACCTTGTCGTAGGCCTTCGCGGCGGGCTTGATGACGTGCGAGTCGAGGCCGTGGTTGAACGCGAACGTCTTCTCGTTGAACGGCGCCCAGGGGTCGTACTCGACGAGCTCCCCCTCGTCCCGATCGAAGGGGCTACGCAGGCTCTCGCCGGCCGGCGGCTCTCCGGATCCCTTGGAGTCGGTCGTCGACACGAACGAGCCCGCGAAGTCGGCCGGGTCGAGAACGCCGGGCGGCTCCGCCCCGGCGGCCGGCGCCGGGGTTGCCGCGGCGGGGTCGGCGGTGGGGGTGGCGGCTGGGGCGCCGGCTGGGTCGCCGGGGGACTCCGCCGGGCTGACGGTCGGGCCGCCCCCGGCCTCCGTCCGGACAGGCGCGGCGGTTTGGGCACCGGCCGGCGCCACGCGCCAGACGATCGAGAGGGCCACGGCAACGGCGAGCAGGACCGGTCTCGACTGCACGATTGTCACCCCCGGGTTGCGCGGTCTTCCCCGGTCGGACGGCCCCCCGGGGCGTAGTGGGAGCAGTATATCCAAGCCGCGCCCGGGCGGGCGGGCCAAATTGGCCGCGCGGGGGGAGCCCCCCGCGAGCGGGCCGCCGCTCGGCCCCGGTCAGGCGCGCGGCAGGATCTCGCGCAAGAGCGTCCGGACCTCGTCGGCCGCCCGGGACGTGAGCGTCACGCTCACGACCGAGGCATCGCCCGACGGCGTCTTGATCGACAGATCGAGCGCGAGGCCGCCACCGGGCATGGGCTTCGCGGTCACGCGTGAGACGGACACCGTCATATCGCCATCCTCCTGGGGCTCAGTGCGGTCGACGGCAGGAAGATTGTACCGGGAAACGTTCCGAATCGGCTAGGATACGATCAGCGGTGGCCCTCCGACGATCCCGCTCCGGCGCGAAGGTCGTGTCGCGGCCGCGCCGTCCCCGCGTCACGTCGGTGTGGCGCCGGCAGGTGGCTCTCGGCTTCGTCGCCGGGCTCGTCTTCGGTGCGTTCACGACGGCCGCGTCCGCCGCCGGGCTCTTCGGCCTCCTCCACGCCGGCGCGCTCCACCTCCTCGGCTGGTGGACGTACCTGACGCCGTCGCCCCAGATCGTCGTGGTCGGCATCGACGACCGTTCCTTCAGCCGACTCCGCGCGCCGCAGGCGATCCCGCACGACTACCTCGCCAGCCTGATCCGGGGCGCCCAGCGCTCCGGCGCCCGCGTCATCGGCCTCGACGTCGACCTGAGCGCGACCGCCGGCGGCGGCCGCGACCAGGCGCTCGCCGACGCGGTCAGCCAGGCGGCGGCTGGCGGCGTTCCCGTTGTCCTGAGCTTCGTCGCCCAGCCTGTCAAGGACGCCCTCGGCCAGTACGCGCGCCCGCTGCTGGCCGTCGAGGGGGCGCCGGCCGGGTTCGTCAACGACCCCGCCGACGCCGCCGGGGTGGTCCAGCAGTTCCGGGCGCTCCTGCCCGGCGCCGGGGACGCGCCGCTGCCCTCCTTCGCGCTCGCGCTCCTGGCGGCGACGGGGGAGGGGCTGGCCCCGCTCCGGCCGGCCGCCGACGGCGCGTTCTCCCTCACCGCGCTCTCTTGGCGCCTCCTGGTCCTGTCTCCGGAGCCGCCCGCCCCCGCCCCGCTCCGAGTCACCGACGAGTGGAAGGACATCAACTACGTCGGCCCGAGCGCGACCTTCGTGACGGTCCCGAGCGACGCGGTGGCCGCCGCCGTCGACGGGACCGAGCTCCCGCGCAACCCGCTCCACGGCAAGATCGTCCTCGTCGGGCCCACCTACGCCTCGAGCGCCGACCGCTTCGAGACCCCGAAGGGGCAGATGGCGGGCGTCGAGGTCCACGCCAACATCGTCCACACGCTGCTCACCCGCAGCTGGCTCGGGCCGCGCACGTGGGCGTGGGGCCTCGGAGCGCAGGCCCTCGTCAGCCTCGGGGGCGCCGCGCTCTTCGCCAGCCTGCATCCCGTCGAAGCCGGCCTCGTCGCGCTGATCGCGGTGGCGGGGGGATTCGTGCCCCTCGCCGACCTCGTGTACGGCAGCGGCGACTTCTGGATCGACCTCGCGCTGCCGCTCATCGCCGTCTTCATCCAGGTGCGATCGATCGACCGCCTGGCGCAAAGGCGCCTGCAGGTGAGCTTCGCGCGCTACGTCAGCCCGGAGGTCGTCCGGCAGGTCCTGAGCTCGCCGGACGCCACCCTCCGCGCCGAGCAGCGCGAGGTCACGATCCTCTTCTGCGACCTCCGCGGTTCGACGGGCCTCGGCGAGAAGCTCTCGATGAGCGAGCTGATGCGGCTCCTGAACCAGTACTTCGAGAT
>Ga0137358_10002426_pt1 | contig 10580 bp, 6 predicted proteins | sample Mad1_20_16metaG_FD_105551 | JGI IMG/M metagenome (GOLD analysis project Ga0137358, IMG submission 105551) | Vadose zone soil microbial communities from Angelo Coast Range Reserve, California, USA - Mad1_20_16 metaG | ecosystem: Environmental > Terrestrial > Soil > Vadose zone | place: USA... | reverse complement strand
TTCCTGCGCAGTTTCTGGGCCACGGCGATTCCGAGCATAACCGTGCCGCTCGCCCTGCTCGGATCGTGCGCGGCGATGTACATGTTCAACTTCAGCCTCGACAATCTGTCGCTGATGGCGCTCACCATCGCGGTGGGCTTCGTCGTCGACGACGCCATCGTGGTGGTGGAAAACATCTACCGCCACATCGAGGATGGGGTTTCGCCCTTCGAGGCGGCACTTACGGGCTCGCGCGAGATCGGCTTCACCGTGCTTTCCATCAGCCTCTCGCTCGTTGCGGTGTTCATCCCGCTCCTGCCCATGGGCGGCATCATCGGCCGCATGTTCCGCGAATTCGCGCTCACCGTCACGGCCTCGATCGCCGTATCCGCGCTCGTCTCGCTCACGCTGGCGCCGATGCTGTGCTCGCGCTTCATGCATCGGGAATCGCAGAACCACGGGCGCGTCTATCGCCTGATCGAGGCCGGCTTCAATGGCATGCTGTCGTTCTACAAGCACACGCTGGATATCGTGCTGCGCCACCGGGCGATCACCCTTGGCGTTTTCTTCGCCACGATGGCGCTGACTGGGGTCATGGTGTTTCAGATCCCGAAAGGTTTTTTCCCGATCCAGGACACCGGCGTGATCCAAGGCTTTGCCGAGACCGCCCAGGATGCACCGCCGGACCAGATGATGCGTATCCTGCGCGAATTCGGCGCGGTGCTCCTGCGCGATCCTGATGTCGCCGGCTTCGGCTCGTTCACCGGCAGCACCGGCGGCGCCAATACTACCAACACCGGGCGATTCTTCATCGTGCTCAAGCCGCGTGACGAGCGCGAGCTCACGGCCTCGCAAATCATCGACCGGCTGCGGCCAGAGCTCGCCAAGGTCCAAGGCGCGACGCTCTTCCTGCAGCCGTCACAAGACATCACTGTGGGCGGCCGCGTCTCGCGCGCCAGCTTCCAGTACACGCTGCAGGATTCCAACGTTGCCGAGCTCAACGAGTGGTCGGAGAAGCTGCTCGAAAAGATGCGCACGCTGTCGCAACTGGCCGACGTGTCGAGCGATCTCCTCGCCAATGCGCCACAGCTCAAGGTCACGATCAACCGCGACCAGGCATCCCGCTTCGGCATCTCGGCGCAGATGATCGACGATACGCTCAACGACGCCTTCGGCCAGCGGCAGATCGCGCAGTATTTCGCCCAGCTCAAGACCTATTGGATCATCCTCGAGATCCCGCCCGAACAGCAGCGCGACCTCACCTCGCTCGACCGCCTCTACGTGAAATCGCCGCTGACCGGCGGCACCGTTCCGCTCTCCACACTGGTCGACGTCGATACGAGCAAGGTCGGTCCGCTGTCGATACAGCATCAGGGTCAATTCCCCGCAGTCACGCTGAGCTTCAACCTGCAGCCGGGAGTGGCGCTCGGGGAAGCGGTCGAGGCGGTGACCCAGGCCGCCCGGGACATCGGCATGCCGCCGTCAGTAATCGGCACGTTCCAAGGCAACGCCCAAGCGTTCCAGTCCTCGCTGTCGAGCGAGCCGGCGTTGATCGCCGCGGCGTTGATCGTCGTCTACATCATCCTCGGCATACTCTACGAGAGCTTCATCCATCCCCTGACGATCCTGTCCACATTGCCGTCGGCCGGCATCGGCGCGCTGCTGGCGCTGCAGTTCGGCGGTATGGACCTGTCGGTGATCGGGATCATCGGCATCATTCTCTTGATCGGCATCGTCAAGAAGAACGGCATCATGCTGGTGGACTTCGCGATCGTCGCCGAACGCGACCGCCATATGCCGCCGATCGCGGCGATCCGCGAAGCCTGTCTGTTGCGCTTCCGCCCGATCCTGATGACGACCGCGGCCGCCATGCTCGCCGGCATACCGCTCGCGTTCGGCCACGGCACGGGCTCGGAGCTGCGCCAGCCGCTCGGTTACGCCATGGTCGGCGGTCTCGCGCTGAGCCAGCTGCTGACACTCTACACTACGCCGGTTGTCTACCTTTATCTCGACCGCGTGCAGGTTTGGCTCAGGGGCGATAAGCGGCACGCAGCCCCCGAGCCCGAAAGAGTCCACGTGATTGCGGCAGAATAGTTTCGTCGCGACCTGTTCATCCAACTGGCGCGGCGAGGACGTCGCCAAGGCACACAGCAACGCATCTCATCATGAATTTCGATCACGCCGAGAATGACCGTGTGATACGGTTCCCGCCGCGAACGGGTACGACAAAAAGCCACCCACCTAGGCGTCATTCCGGACGCGATTACTCACCGGTCCGGGATCTCGCAAAATACGAATGCCCTGAAAGCGACGATGAGTATTGGCATCGGATGGCCATCAATGCGGGCGCGCTCGTTTTCACCAGCCTATTGGTTCTGGCCGGCTTGTGGCTTGCCAACAACATGATGGTGCATGCCTGAGCCCGCGGACTAGTCGGGTCGCACACGCGAGCACCTGCGCGCCGTTGCGATTAAGCGACGGCGCGCCGATCCGGCGAGCTTATTTCTTGGCCTCGCCGTAGGGGTAGATCAGATTGCCCGATTTGTATTGCGGCGGATCGATGATCACCTCGGTCGAGAGGTCGCGAAACTCCTCGATGCGGTTGCCCTTGATGTTCTGGAACTGGACCAGCAGCATGCGATCTTCCGCCCACTCGCCCTTGGCGCCGAACTTCACGTCGCCGACCACCGTCTTGAACGTGGTCTTGCGGATGTAATCGGCGAGCACGTCGTCCTTGGTGCTCTTGGTCGCCTCGATCGCGTCACCAAGCACCTGCAAATAGGCGTAGGCCCACACCGGCATGTAATAGCCGAGCGGATCGACGCCCTCGGCGGCGGCGCGCGCCTGATATTTCTCGAGGAGCTCCATCGAGCCCGGGAATTGCAAGGTCGAGGCCGGGATCCAGGTCTCGTAATTGACGATGCCGTTGAGCAACGGCCCGAGCTGCGTCTTGAACACGCTCGCCTGCAGGCCGACCATGGCGCCGCCGAGCATTTTTGGCTTGAAGCCGATTTCGTTGATCGCCTTCACCATGCCGACCGTATCGAGCGGATAGGAGCAGATGATCACGAGATCGGGATTGGCGGCCTGGATCGCGCGCACGACCGGCGAGAAATCGGTCGTGTTCGGCGGGTAGGTCTTGTCGTAGACGATCTTTACTCCGGCTTTTTGCGCGTTCTCCCTGGCGCCGTCCGATGCGTTGCGCCCGAATTCGGCGTCGGCCGCGACGATGGCCACGCTCTGAGGTTTCGGATTCTGCGCGAGCGCCACACGGAAGAAGCCCTTGGTAAAGGAGGGCTTCGGTGTCGGCCCCGTCGGCAGCATCGAGAAATATTTGTCGTAGTTGAATTCGTCGTTGATCCCGGTCCCGAACAAGCTGACAAACAGCCGTTTTCTCGCGATCATGATCGGCATCGCGGGCGCGATCTGGGTCGACGCATAAGGGCTCACGGCAAAGTCGACCTTGTCGACGTCGAGCAGCTTCGTGTAGATGCCGGGCACGGTCGAGGGATTGCTCTGATCGTCGTAATAGATGAGCTTTACCGGGCGTCCGAGCAGCCCACCCTTGGCGTTGACGTCCTCCTCCCAAATCTTCATGGCCACAAGCGACATCTTGCCGTTGGGCGCGAGCGGACCGCTGAGCGCCATGCCGAAGCCGATGGTGATGGGATCGGCGGCTTTGGCCGGTGCCCAAGCGAACACGGCTGTCGCAGCGGCGACGGCGAGGGCGCCGGCGACGCTTCGCCGGTTTAATCTTTGAGCCATATTGTCCTCCCTTTGAGCTCGGGACGCGAGCCGAGCAGATTTTCGCTCAGTATAGCACATCGCGAAAAATAGCGCAGCGTCGCGACCTGTCCGCTCATTCCCGCGCAAGCGGGAATCCAGACCCGCCTGCTCACGACTCGCGATCTGGGTCCCCGCTTTCGCGGGGACGAGCGGATGTTGCGTGTACTCACAGCACGCTACAGCGACACGGGCGTACCCATGAAATCGCGCTTGCCGAGCTCGATGCCGCAATGGCGCAGGATGTCGTAGGCGGTGGTGCAGTGGAAAAAGAAATTGGGCAGCGAGTTCGTCAGCAGCAGCGATTGCCCGGTGAAGTCGCGCGTCGCCCCGCTCGGAAACGTGATCTTGATCGCCTTGTCCTCGGTGCCGTCGATCTGCGCGGGTTTGAGGCCCTTGAGGAAGTCGATCGTCTTGGCGATGCGGTCCTTGAGCTCCGGAATGCTCGCTTCCGTGTTGGCGAAGCTCGGCATGTCGGCGCCGGCAAGCCGCCCGCAGGCGTTGATCGCGTGGTCGGTCGCCGCGCGCACCTGCCGCACCAGCGCAAACATGTCGGGCGCAAGCCGCATATTGAGAAGCACGGATGGCTCGATCTTCTTCGCCTCGGCATAGGCCGCCGCCTTGTCCAGCACCGCGGACAGGCTGGTCAAAAATTGCACGAAGATCGGAACCGAGGTTTTGTACATGGAAATGGTCATGGTTTTGGCCTCGCGTTTGATGAGGTGAGGTTAACGGGCTTTGGCGACCGCTGAAAGCACCGCCGAGCGTTTTTGCTTTCCGAGTCGACGAAGCTCGTGTTGAAGCTCCGTTCATTCCCGCGAAAGCGGGAATCCAGGAGAAACCGGGTCCCCGCTTTCGCGGGGACGAACGGACGGGATCGTAAGCGAACATCTTCAAAATCAATCCGACACCTCCAGCGCGGCGCGCAGCAGCGCGGCCTCGATGCGTTGCATCGGCCCTAAGGGATCATCAAGCCCCATGCGGGTAAGACACTCGCGCACGTCGCGCGAGGGAGCGGAGGAGAGAAAGCCCCGCGCCAGCAGGGCTGCGAGGCGCAGCGGCGGCGCGTCGCGCAACAGCTTGAGCGCCGGCATGAGCCGCGCTTCGGCCGCGGTGAAGTCGCCGCCGAAGGGAAGCGGCGGCAGCAGCCCTATTTCGCGCGCGCCCCCAAGCGCTCGCGCGATGCGCTCGGGCGTGTTGTCGCGGCTTGCGGCAGGAAGCTCGAAGCCGCGCTCGATCTTGCCGGCATCCTTCGCGCGCCGCAGCAGTTCGTCCTGGAAGCGCGAATCGGCGATCGCGAGCATCGCGGCGATCACATCGCGGTCCGTCTTCCCGCGCAAGTCGGCGATCCCATATTCCGTCACCACGATGTCGCGCAGATGGCGCGCAATGGTGGTATGCCCGTAGTTCCACAGGATGATCGAGGTCGTGCGCCGCTTCGCGGTGCGGGTTGCGCGCAGCGCGATGATCGATCGCGCGTCGGCAAGCGCGAAGCTTTGCGCGATAAAGTTGTATTGCCCGCCCACGCCGCTCACCACCTGGCCGTTCTCCAGCGCGTCCGAGACCACCGCGCCGAGCAGCGTCGCCATCATCGCGTTGTTCACGAAGCGCGCTTTCACCCGCGCGCGGCGCTTTTGCGCCTCTTCGCCATAAAGCTCGTTGACGAAGGAGACCGCGCCCATGCGAAGCTTGGCGAGCTCGCTTTCCGGCATCTCCCGCAGCGCGCGGTAGAAGCCGCGCGAACCCAAGAAGAAGGCCGCGTGCAGCAGCGCGCCGTCGACCTCGCGCTTGAGCACGCCGGCACGCATGAGGTCGAGAAAGCCCTCGACGAACATCTCGCTCACGCCGTAGAGGCCGAGCGTGAAGGGCGCGCTTTCGCGCAGACCCGCCGGCGCGCGGTCGTCCGGATCGAGGCGAACCACGAGTTCACGAAACGCCGCGTTCTGCCGGTGCCGTAGGATGAGCGCCTGCGTCACCGCGTCGCCGAGCAAGCCGATACCGAGCTGCAGCGTGCCGCCATCGGCGGTGGTGCGCGCCACGTTGAGCCCGATGGCGTATTCGGAAAAATCGATCGGCTCGCGCGGCGGCGCGAACAAGGGAAAATCGGTCGCCGGGCTCTCCAGGATCAGGTCGAATTCGCCCGGCGCGATATCGCCGTCCCCCGGCATGAAGGGCAGCTCCGAATTGACCTGCCCGACGAAGACGAAATCGCACTCCCCGCGCGCGCGGCAGGCCAAAAGATCGAGCGTGAGGTCCGGGTTGCAGCTGAGACTGAAGCGCGTCTCGGAGCCGCGCACGCGCTTGGCGACGAGCTGCGCGACCACATTGACGCCGCGATCGAGCACGTAGCGCAGCGCATGGGTGTAATTCGCGCTGATGTAATTCTGCTGCGAGGCCGCAATGCCGAGACGCGTGCCCGCCTCGAAGAAGAATTCGTCGACGGCGATATTCTCCGGCAGCGTGCCCGCGTGCAGCGCGAGCGCATATGCGAGCTCCGGGTAGCCGGCAAATAGGCGTTTTTCGATCGGCGCAACGAAGCGCCGTTCGAGATCGCTCTTGCCGCGCGGCGTCTCCAGCGTCAGCGCGGTGAAGATGCGCAAGCTGATCGACGGATCGGCGGCCGCGCGCGCGAACAGCGCGTTGGCGACGTGATTGGCTTTGCCGAGCCCAAGCGGCAGCGCCAGCGTGATCGACTTGCCGACGCGGGCGATGATCTCGTCGGCCAGCCGATCTGCGTGCTCGAACGAGACCGGAGCGCCAGCGCGGCGCGTCATACGGACCCTTTGCGCCGGTCATTCCGGCCGAGCCGCGATAGCGGCGAGAGCCGGAATCCATAATCACCGGCAGTGGTTATGGATTCCGGGCTCGCGGGCTTCGCCCGCGCCCCGGAATGACCAGAGCTCGGCGTCATGTCAGGCGGTCCCAGCCCGGGTCGGGCCGAAAGCGCTCGCCGTAACGTTGCGCCAGCCGTTCGAGCTCGGCGCGGATGTTTGTCGCGCCGCGCGTTCGCGCGTAATGCATGGGCCCGCCGCGGAACGGCGCAAAGCCGGTGGCAAAAATCATCGCGGCATCGACCGTATCCTCGTCCGCGACGACGCCTTCGCGCAGGCAGCCGACGGCGACGTCGAGCATCGGAAGAATGAGGCGATCGGTCATCTCCTCGGTGGGCTGCGGCGCATCGCGGTCCTTCACCGCCTTGCCGTAGCGCCACTCGTAAAAACCTCTGCCGGTCTTGCGCCCGAGGTGGCCCAGCTCCACCTTGCCGCGCAGCGCCTGCGACACGTCGGGCATCGGCCGCTCAAGCGCGGCTTTGAGCGTCTCGGCGACATCGAGGCAGATGTCGAGCCCGACGGTGTCGGCAAGCTCGATCGGCCCCATCGGCATGCCGAAGCTTTCCGCCGCGGCGTCGATCGTCTCGCGCTTGTAGCCTTCATTGAGCATCAGCAGCGCTTCGAGCATGTAGGGCGTCAGCGCCCGGTTGACCAAGAATCCCGGCGCGCTCCTGACCGGCGCCGGGAGCCGATCGATGCGCCCGATGAAGGCGCGCGCCTTCGTCAAGGCGTCGGGCGCGACCTCGTCGTGGCTCACCACTTCGACGAGCTGCATGCGCGACACCGGATTGAAGAAATGCAGCCCGACGAAATGATCGGGCCGCCGCAGCCCGAACCGCAGCTCTTGGAGCGGAATGCTGGACGTGTTGGTCGCGAGAATCGCATCGGGCTTCATCTTTGCTTGCGTCGCGACATAGACCTTGCGCTTCAATTCGAGCGTCTCCGGCACCGCCTCGATGATGAGATCGGCGGAGCGCACGCCTTCGCCGGCGAGATCGGGCGTGAGGCGATCGAGCGCATCGCGCGCGTCGATCGACTTGTGGCCGATCTTTTTGAACAAGTCGGCCGCGCGCGCGATTGCCTGCGCAATCGGCTCGGGCTTCATGTCGGCGAGCGTGACGGTGAACCCATGCCACGCGCACCAGGCGGCGATGTCGCCGCCCATGGCGCCCGCGCCGATGACGTGCACGTGGCGCGGCGACCAGTCGCCGTCGGCGAGCCGCTTGAGCTTGTCGCGCAGGAAGAAGACGCGCACCAGGTTGCGCGAGGTGTCCGTCACAAGAAGCCGCGCGAACGACGCGATTTCCCCGCGCTGCATGTCCTGCGGGTTGCCGCCGTTCTTCTGCCAAAGATCGATCAGCGCGTGCGGCGCCGGGTAATGTGCGATCGGCGCCTTCTTCGCGGTTTCGCGGCGCATGCGTTTCGCCGCGAGCAGGCGGGCGTAATAGCTGTTGATGAGCGGAACGAGCACACGGCTGCGCCGCAGCTTTAAGTTTCCCGTAACGGCGGCCGTCGCGGCAGCCCTCACGTGCCGCTCCGGGACGACCGCGTCGACGAGCCCGAGCGAGCGTGCGCGGCGATCGCGCACATTGCGCCCGGTCAGCATCATGGTCATCGCTTCGAGCGGATTGATCAGCCGCGGCAGGCGCACCGTGCCGCCCAGCCCGGGATGCAGGCCGAGCATGACCTCGGGAAAGCCGAGCCGCGCATCCTCGACCGCGATGCGATAGTCGCAGGCGAGCGCGATCTCGAGCCCGCCGCCGAGGCAATAGCCGTGGATGACGGCGACGCTCGGCGCGCCAAGCCGGTCGAGTCGGTCGACCACCGCGTGCGCCTCGCGCAGGCGCTCCTCCACCATCGCGGCGTCGGTCAGGCCGCGAAATTCGCCGATGTCGGCGCCGGCGATGAAGCCCGACGGCTTTGCGGAGCGCAGCACCAGGCCTCTCGGCAGATTTTTCTCGAGGCTCGCGAGCACAGCGTCGAGCTCGCTGAGCACATCGACGGAGAGCGTGTTGGCGTTCGCGCCCGCCTTGTCGAGCGCGAGCCAGGCGATGTCGTCCTCGTCGCGCGCGAGCCGCCAGTTGCGCCAGGGCGAGCTCTCGCCGGCAGCCGCGGGCGCGGCGAGCGGCCCGAGCTCGAGATTGCGCGGCGCCAGCGTGTCCCAGACTTTACCCATCAGCGGATTCTCGTTTGTGCTGGATGCATCATCGGGCCGCGCACTCGGTGGGCTCCCCTCCCCCTTGTGGGGAGGGGTCGGGGGTGGGGGTCGTCGTTGTGGCGCGAGTGGCGTGCCTCACAACGACCCCCACCCCGCCCGCCTTCGCTGCGCTTCGGCGGGCGACCCTCCCCACAAGGGGGAGGGTTCGCGGGGCGAGCGGCGATCCGAAAGTTCGATTTGTGAGTCTGCTCACGACACCGCCTCGATCGATCACGACACCGCCTCGATCAACATGGCGCCGCCCTGGCCGCCGCCGATGCATTCGGTGGCGATGCCTTGGCGCACGCCGAGCCGTTTCATGGCGTTGACGAGGTGCAGCACGATGCGGTTGCCGCTCGCGCCCACGGGATGGCCGAGGCCGATTGCACCCCCGTCCACGTTAAGTTTGTCACGATCGATGCGGCCGGCGGCGCCGGCAAGGCCGAGCACGTCGCGGCAGAACGTGTCGTCCTGCCAGGCGGCGAGGCAGGCCAAGACCTGCGCCGCGAAGGCCTCGTTGAGCTCCCAGAGCCCGATGTCGCCGAGCGCCAGCGAATGCCGGCGCAGGATCGCGGTCGCGCACAGGACCGGACCGAGCCCCATGATGGACGGATCGAGCGCCGACCACTCGCTGTCGACGATTTTCGCGCGCGGAGTCAAACCATGCGTCTTCATCGCGTCCTCCGACGCGAGGATCACCCAAGACGCGCCGTCGGTGATCTGCGAGGAGTTGCCGGCGGTCACCTTTCCCCACGGCCGCTCGAAGGCCGGCTTGAGCTTGGCGAGCGTGTCGACCGTGCTGTCGGGGCGCACGCCGTCGTCGTGGTCGTAAGCCTTGCCACCACGGCTAAACGCCGGCTCGAGCTCGCCGTTGAACCATCCTTCCTTCTGCGCGCGGGCGAGCCGCTGCTGGCTCTCGGCGGCGTATTGATCGGCGTCGCGCCGCGAGATGTGGAAGACGTGGGCGAGAACTTCTGCCGTCTGTCCCATATTGAGCTCGACGATGGGATCGGTGAGGCCGCGCTCGAGCCCGATGACCGGCTTGAAGAAGGAGGGGCGAAAGCCCGCGAGCGCGGTGAGGCGCGACCAGAAATCGCGAGCGCCGAGGAGCCGCGCGTACCAGTCGACCGCGCGCTTGCGGAAGAGAAGCGGCGACCAGCTCAGCGCATCGGTGCCGCCGGCGAGCACGAGATCGGATTTGCCTTCGCGGATGTGGTGGTAGGCGGTGTCGATCGACAGCATGCCGGAGCCGCAATTGATCTGCACCGTGTAGGCGGTCATCGCCTCGCCCATGCCGAGGCGCAGCGCCGCAATGCGCGCGGGATTGGCTTCATCCGCGAGCACGACGACGCAGCCGAGGATCACTTCGTCGAAGGCGTCGGATTGGAACGGCTGGCGCAAGAGCAGCGGCCGCCCGCAAGCGACCGCGAGATCGACCGGCGTGAACGGGCCCGGCCGCCCGCGCGCGCGGATGAACGGCGTTCTGCTGCCGTCGATGATGTAAACCGGCCGGCCGCTCATTCTGCGGCCATTTGTCGAGGCAGAGTTTGCGATGAGAGTTCTCCTTTAGTGCCACGCGCTCGGTATGCTCCCCTCCCCAACCAAACCCCGGCTTGCCGGGGTTTGGTCACTTTAAGATTTGCCGGAAGCGGGCAAGCCCGCAGCCGACTGGGGAGGGGTTGGGGGTGGGGGTCCGTCGGCGGATCACCGCACCACCCCCACCCCGGCGCAGCGCAGCCAAGCTTGCGCAGGCTGCGCAAGCTTGCCTGCGTGCGCCGACCCTCCCCACA
>Ga0137358_10002425_pt1 | contig 10581 bp, 9 predicted proteins | sample Mad1_20_16metaG_FD_105551 | JGI IMG/M metagenome (GOLD analysis project Ga0137358, IMG submission 105551) | Vadose zone soil microbial communities from Angelo Coast Range Reserve, California, USA - Mad1_20_16 metaG | ecosystem: Environmental > Terrestrial > Soil > Vadose zone | place: USA... | reverse complement strand
TCGCCGAAGCTCTCGGAGAAGGCGATCGCGAACTTGCCGCGGGCGCGGAACGCCTGGACCGCGTCGCGCAGCTCCTGGACCTTGGCGAGCCCGAGCGAATCACCGTCGATATGGGCATAGAGGCCGCGGACGCGCGAATCTTCGGCGGCGCGCTCGATCGCATCGAGAAAGCCGCGCATCGTCTGTTTGCGGCCGGTGAGCAGCTCGCTCACCTCGTTCTGGCGTGGGCCTTCGAGGAGGTCGCGGCCGAGCTCGGCGGTCAGGATGATCGATTTCGGCAGGGCCGGCCGGCTCGACGCGATGCGCCAGACCGCGATCCCGGTGCCAAGGACCGTGAGCGCGGCGATAATGCCGATCGCGGCAAAGATACCCAGCACAATGCGACGCATGACGAATCCACCCCCAGCTGCAACGATGACCGGCGCGCCTGGAGGGGCGCTCCGGACGTGTCGAAGGACGCCTCAGCCTGAGGTCATCCCGTTGATCGCATTAATGGAATTTCCTCATCCCGAGGGGCGCGCCCAGCACGCGCCGCGACCGAGACCGGCCGCGCCTCCCGTCCAGACTGAGCCATTGCAGGAGGGCGTTCAAGATCGCGGCGGGGGGTGCTACATAAAGGACACAAGAGGAGGTGGGAAGATGGAAGACAAGACCCGCACCGAGCTCGAAGCGGCGACGTTCCGCGCGCTGGTCGCGCATCTGCGCGAACGCACCGATGTGCAGAACATCGATCTGATGAACCTCGCCGGCTTCTGCCGCAACTGCCTGTCGAAATGGTACCGAGCCGCGGCCGAGGAGAAGGGCGTCGCGCTCAGCGATCCCGAAGCGCGCGAGATCGTCTACGGCATGCCCTATGACGAATGGCGCAAGAAGCACCAGAAGGAAGCGAGCGCCGAGCAGAAGGCCACTTTCGCCGCGGCGCAGCCGAAGCATTGAACGGAGCGGCGCTCAAGGCGCGGCGCCGGTTCTGATTTTTCGTTTTTTTCAACGGGGGGATTGGATGCCCGACATCGGGGGGATTGCCGGCGAGCGCTTGCGCTCGTTCATCGAGCGGATCGAGCGGCTGGAAGAGGAAAAGCGCGCGCTGAGCGGCGACATCAAGGAGGTCTTTGCCGAGGCCAAGGGCAACGGCTTCGACACCAAGATCATGCGCCAGCTGATCCGCATCCGGCGCATGGACAAGGACGATTTGGACGAGCAGGAAACCCTGCTCGACGTCTATAAGCGGGCACTCGGCATGCTGCCGGAGCAGCCGGCCAGCGCGGCGGCGGATTAAGCGAAGGCGATAGGAATCCCGGCGAAAGGCCGGGATTCCATCCTCAGCGTCCGTGAAGCGACATCGACGGTCCCGGCCTTCGCCGGGAACCTCAATCTCGCCGCGTCGGGAAACAGGGTTAACCTAAGGTAACAATCCGCATTGCCCGGTGTTCATCTCGTGCGGTTTCCGCGTGCACGAGTAGGGACTTCTCGCGATGAACGACATAGGGCGCCAGGTTTTCCGGTCGGGCGCCTACGCCTTGCTGGCGGCGGCGTTTGTTCTGGCCTGTTCGCTGTCGATGCCGGCCGAGCAGGCGGGCACACAGATGGCGAGCCGGGTTCACCCCACGGATCTCCCCGCCTACTCCGGTTCGGCGCGATATACCGTGCCCGAACCGGGCGCGGGCGATGAATAGTGGCGGCGCCGCCAACGGCGACGGCGCGAGCCCGGACGCGCCGGAGACATCCGCCGCCTTTCTGCGCCGCTTCGTTGCGCTAGCGGCGCCCTATTTCACCTCGGAAGAGCGCTGGGCGGCGTGGCTGCTGACGGCCGGCGTCATCGGCCTGACGCTATTGCAGATCGCTTTCGCCGTTCGCCTCAACATCTGGAACCGCGATTTCTTCAATGCGCTCGAGGGGCGCGACTGGGACGCCTTTCTCTATCAGATGGGCCTCTTTACGCTGCTTTGCGCGGCGACGATGGGGGTCGCGGTCTACCAGACCTATGTCAAGCAACTGCTGCAGCTGCGCTGGCGGAAGTGGCTGAATGCGAAGCTCGTCGAGCAGTGGCTCGCTGACGGGCTGCATTATCAGCTGACCTTTATCGGCAGCGGCATCGACAACCCGGACCAGCGCATCTCGGAGAACGTCAAGCACGCGACCGAGAAGGCGGTCGAGTTCTCGCTCGGCTTTTTCGAAAAGGCGGTCACCCTCGCCTCCTTCATCGGCATTCTGTGGACGGTCTCGGGCGCGCTCGACGTCACGCTGATGGGGCAGAATTTCGAGATCCCGGGCTACATGGTGTTCGCGGCGCTTCTCTATGCGGGGGTGGGCTCGGCGCTGACCTTTTTTGTCGGCAAGCCGATCGTCACCGCCAATATGCGGCAGAACGCGACCGAGGCCGATTACCGCTTCTCGCTCGTGCGGCTGCGCGAGAACAGCGAGGCCGTCGCGATGATTCGCGGCGAGCGCGACGAGAACCGAACGCTCGCCCGCTATTTCGGCGATGTCATGAGCTCGACCATCGGGCTCATGCGGTCGCAGCGGCGGCTGATGTGGCTGACCAGCTTTTACGCGACGGTCGGCATCGTCTACCCGACGCTGGTCACGAGCCCGCGCTTCTTCGCCGGCGCGATCACGCTGGGCGTCTTGATGCAGATCACCGCCGCCTTTGGGCAGGTGCAGAACTCGCTCAACTATTTTGTCGACAATTATCCGCGGATCGCCGAGTGGCGCTCGCATGTCGAGCGGCTGCTGGAATTCGAGGACGCGCTCAATTCGAGCGGCGAGGCGACGCATGAATCGGGCGAGGTGACGACGATCGTACTGACCGACTGCGCTGCGGAGGAGTGCGAAGAGCAGCTCGATTTCGAAAACCTGCAGATCACGACGGCCGAGGGCAACATCGTTATTGAGGACGCCAACACGAAGATCGCCAAGGGCGAGCGCGTGCTGCTGACGGGCCCCTCGGGCAGCGGCAAGAGCACGCTGTTTCGCGCCATCGCCGGGTTATGGCCGTGGGGCGCCGGGCGGATCATCGTCCCCGAGCGTCGCTGCATGATGTTCATGCCGCAGCGGCCGTATTTGCCACTCGGCCCGCTGCGCGGGGCACTGACTTATCCGGCATCGCGGCGCCGCTTCCCGACCGAGGCGCTCAAGAAGGCGCTGCGGCGCTGCCATCTCGAGCATCTCCTCGACCGGCTCGACGAGCGGGAACGCTGGGACCGGGTGCTGAGCGTCGGCGAGCAGCAGCGCCTCGGCTTCTGCCGGCTCCTGCTGCACAAGCCCGACTGGGTGTTCATGGACGAGGCGACATCGGCGCTCGACGAGGAGACCCAGCAATCGATGATGACCCTGTTCGACAAGGAGCTTGCCGGGACGACGGTTGTCTCGATCGCGCACCGCCCCGGCATTGAGGCGTTCCACAGCCGCACGATAAAGCTCGTCATGGCGGCCGAGGGCGCCCGGTTGGTAACAAAGCGCGTTCCCCGCCTGCCGGGCCGGGCCAAGACCAAACGCCGCCGCCGGCAGCCGCTGACGACGATGATGCTGCGGCCGTTCCGCTCGGCGCGCTGAGCGCGCGTCTCAGCTCGCGGCGCTTTCAACGGCCTGGCGCTCACCCGGCCGGCCGAAAATCGGGATCCGGCGGCGGCGGCAACCGTCGAGCACCGGGGAGGCGCTCTTTAGGCCGCCTATCGAGCGGAATTGACCAAATCTTTACCCGGTGGGGATTAAGTCGAATTCAGCACAGATTGCCGGAATGCCGGCAGAAGTGCGGGCATTTCAAACGGAGTCGTCATTGCTGGGTGTGCCGAAACGGCTCTCGCGTACCAGCCGCCGCCTCTCCCTGACCGGGTTTCTGCTGATCGGCATCACGCTCGGCGGCGCCGCGCTCGTGATCTGGGATCGCTACGCCGACACGCTGGCGCACACGACCGACGAGACCGACAAGCTCAGCCTCGTGCTCGGCGAGCAGACCGCGCGCTCGATCCAGGTCATCGATCTCGTTCTGCAGGAGGTGCAAGCCAAGGTATTGGCCGCCGGGATCAGCAACGCCGACGAGTTCCGCCGGATGATGGGTACGGAGGCGATACACGTTTTCCTGTTCGACCGACTCAAGAACCTGCCGCAGGCGCGGGGGATCGGCCTCGTCAGTTCAGATGGATGGCTTGTGAACGGCTCGCGCTTGTGGCCAATCCCAGCAGTCCAACTGTCCGACCGCGACTACTACATGCATTTTCGCGAGCATGACGACCATGGGCTGTTCATCAGCGTCCCGGGGCGAGAGCTCATGTCGGGCCGCTCGACCTTTTTTCTCGGGCGTCGCGTCAATGGCCCGGACGGCACCTTTGCCGGGATCGTTTTAGCCCTCGTCGATGCGCAGTACTTCGAGGATTTCTACCGGGCCATTTCAACGAGCGACGGCGATGCGATCGCGCTGTTCCGCCGCGACGGGACGCTGCTGACCCGGCACCCGCACCTCGAAGAAATGATCGGCACGAAGATGCCCGGGCAGTCACCCTGGTTTGCAACGATCGCCAGAGGCGGCGGCACCTATCGCACGCCCGGCTTTATCGGCGGCATACCAATGATCACCTCGGCGCGACCGTTGGGCGAATACCCGCTCGTCGTCACGGTCGGCGTCACCGAAAGCACCGCCTTCAGCGCGTGGCGCCGCGAATCCGTCCTGATCGCGATGGCGGCGCTGTGCGCCTCGATTGGCATTGCGATCCTGTTCGCGGTGTTGGCGTCACGTTCGCGCCGGCTGGAGCGGCAGGCGGCCGAGCTTGGCCAAGTGGCGCAGGCGCTCCGCAAAAGCGAGGCGCGGTTCCGCGATTTCGCGACGATCACCTCGGACTGGCTGTGGGAAACCGACCCCCAGAACCGTTTCACCTACGTGTCTGAGAGCATCCGCCGCTTCGGGCAGAACCCCGACCACACAATCGGCCATACCCGTTTCGAGATGATCGCCGAAACCGACCGCGATCCCGAAAAATGGGAAGAGCATCGCGCGATGCTCGAGCGGCGCACTCCGTTCCGCGATTTTGTGTACACGCGGAAATTCATGGGAGACCGCGAGCAGATCGTGTCGATCAGCGGCATTCCGGTGTTCGACGACAGCGACACGTTCGTCGGCTATCGCGGAACGGCGCGCGACGTCACGGCGCAAGTTCTGGCCGAGCGCCGCCTGCGCGACGCCAAGATCGCGGCAGAGGCGGCCAATGTCGCGAAGTCGCAATTCCTCGCGAATATGAGTCACGAGCTGCGCACGCCCTTGAATGCGATCATCGGCTTCTCCGATATGCTGGCGCTCGGGCTGACCGGCGAATTGCCGGCGCATCGGCTGGATCACGCGCATCAGCTCGAATACGCCCGCATCATCAACCAGAGCGGCCAGCACCTGCTCGATATCGTGAACGACCTGCTCGATCTCGCAAAGATCGACGCTGGCAAATTCGTCGTCGACGCCGGTGAGACCGACCCTTACCAGCTCGCCAATCTCTGCGCCGAGTTCGTCAGCGAGGCGGCGCAGGCAGCCGGATTGCGCCTCGTCATCGAATGCGAGCCGGCGCTGCCGCCGGTTATTGCCGATGAGCGCCGCCTGAAACAGGTGCTGCTGAACCTGTTGACCAATTCGATCAAATTCACTGGGTCAGGAGGATCGGTCGTGCTAGCCGTGCGCCGCGCCGAGGATGGCGGCATCGCGTTCGATGTGCGCGACACCGGCATCGGCATGACGCCCGAGGAGATCAGCATCGCGTTGCAGCCGTTCGGCCAACTCGACAGCGGGCTCGACCGGCGCCATGAGGGCACCGGCCTCGGCCTGCCGCTGGCACGCTCGCTTGTCGAATTGAATGGCGGCACGCTGGAGATCCGCAGCGAAAAGGGCCGCGGCACGACCGTGACGGTGCGGCTCGCGGCGGGCCGGAGCGGCGGAACCTCGGCCGCGACGCTGCCGATCGTGGCGAAGGCCGCGGCCGCATAAGATCAAGAGGAAGCGGATCGCCCTAGCTCGGATCCGGCCAGCGCGCATCCCCGCCGAGATAGTCGGCGGCGCGGATCGCGGTCGCCAGTTCCGCCGGGCTCGCCATCGGCGGTTTCGGCACGCCCTTAAGCCCGACGAGCGCCACGCGGATGGCATGCACCGTGGCGGCGAGGATCTCCTGCGGATAGACGACGAGGCGGATGCCGAGCCGCTGCAACCCGGCATTGTCGGGCATGAAATGCTTGCCGGCAGGCGAGGTGACGGCGAGCGCCGGCTTGCCGTTACAGGCCGCCACGCTCTCGCGCATCTCGGCCTCCGATTGCGGCGAGTCGAGAAACAGGATGTCGGCACCGGCCGCGGCAAATTCCTTGAGCCGGGCCAGGGCTTCTTCAAAGCCGCGTGAGACGCGCGCATCGGTGCGGGCGAGCAGCAGGATGCCTTCCTCGCGGCACGCCTCGACGGCGGCGCGGCAGCGCAGGATCGCGGCGTCGCGCTCAATGACGAGCTTCGCCCCCTGATGCCCGAGCGGGCGCGGCCACGCCTTGTCTTCGATCAGCACGGCCGCGGCGCCGCGCCTTGCATAGGCGCGGATCGTCTTCTGCACGGCGAGCGCGTTGCCGTAGCCGGTGTCGCCATCGGCGAGCCACAGCACGTTCGGCGCGGCGGCGATGCAGGTCTCGACCGCATCGGCCATCTCCGGAAAGGTCAGGAGGTCCATGTCGGGCATCGCCAGGCGCATCGCCGCGATGCTCGAGCCGGAGATAAAGCCGATGCGAAATCGGGCCTCCTCGATCAGCCGGGCGCCCATCGCGTCGCCGCAACCGGGCATCACCTGCAATTCGGGCTTGTCGAGAAGCTCTTTCAACGCGGCAGCCTGCGGACGCATACATTTCTCCTGTTCACGAGCATGTCATTCCGGGATCGCCGAAGGCGAGGCCCGGGAATCCATGAACACCGGCCTCTGGAATATGGATTCCGGGCTCGCGGCTGCGCCGCGCCCCGGAATGACGATATGTGACTGGTTGTCTAATACCCGCGGTCCCAGTCGATGACATTCTGGAGCGCCTTGCCGTCGAGATAGGCGCGCAGATTCTCGCAAAAGAGATCGACGCCGCGGTGACGCTCATCGTCGCTGGCGCCCGACACATGCGGCGTGATCACGACGCGCTTGTCGGCCCATAGCCGCTGTGGCGGCAAATGTTCGAACTCGCCCACATAGACATCGAGGGCCGCGCCGCGCAGATGGCCCTGGTCGAGCGTGTCGGCGAGCGCGTCCTCGTCGACAATCTCGCCGCGCGCAACATTGACAAAGACACTGCCCTGCTTCATCAGCGCGAAGCGCTCCTTGTTGAAGAGACGCGTCGTCTCCGGCGTCCATTGGCAGCACACGACAACGAAATCGCTCTGCGGCAGCAAGCGGTCAAGCTCCGCGGCCCCGGCTAATTCGCTGAAGCCCGGCGGCAACGGCTCGCCGGGACGCGGCGCTGTGCGGCGGGTGCCGACGACCCGCATGCCGAGCGCGGCACAGAGCCTGCCGACATCGAGCCCGATGCCGCCCGCGCCGACGACGCAGGCGGTCTTGCCTTCGATCAAGAGCGGGCGATAGGCGCGATGGTCGAAGCTGCCGGCGTCGCGGTCTATGACGGCGCGGTCGAGCCCTTTCGCAAAAAACAGCAGACCGGCGATCGCATACTCCGCCATCGCGAGCGTGTTGCCGGCGCCGCGCGAGGTCGTCACCGCGACATCGCTGCCCCAGAGATCGCCGAGCAAGAGATTGCTGGCGCCGGCCGGGCGCTGGTGAAACCATTTCAGCTTTGGCGCGCGGCCGCGCAGATCGAGCGGAAACGGCCAACCGCCAAGGATCACGTCGGCTTCGGCGAGCAGGCGGTCGCGCTCCTCGCGCGTCCCCTCCCCCATCGATTTCGGCGACAGATAGCGCGCGACCGCGTAAGCCGGCCAGGTCTCGCGATATTCGCCGTCGAACCAGCCGCCTGCCTCGATGACGCGCACCCGCGGGTCGACGGCTTTGATCTGCTCCAGATCGGCGGCGCGCAACCGCTGAATGACGAGGACGTTGATTCCTGCCATGTTCAGCGCTGGCCGGCGCCGATATGCGCGACAGCATTGATCTCGACCTTTAGCGACGGAGTGGCCAAAGCCGCCACCTGCACCAGCGTCGAGGCTGGAAAATTGCCGGTGAAGAATTCGCGGCGCGCCTGCCACACCTTCTCGCGCTGGCTGATGTCGGTGACAAAGATCGTCACCGTGGTGATATCCGCCATCGTGCCGCCCGCCGCCTCGACCAGGTGACGGATCTTTGTGAAGATCGCCTTCGCCTGGGTGTATTCGTCCGTCAAATCGCCGCCGCTTGCCGTCATGCCCGCAACATAGGCGATGCCGCCGGCGACAAGACAATTGGACCAGGTTTCCGGTTGCGGTTCCGGCACCGCGTTGGTCATTGCGCGGGTGATGCTGCTCATCGACCTTCTCCCTTTTTCAACATTGCATGATTTCGATGCTGACCCCGTCGGGCGCCGCGACATAGCATAAGAGACTCCCGCCGACGCCCTCCTTCAATTCGACCGGAAAGTGGACGCCCTTCGCGCGCAACTCGGCACAGAACGCGGTGAGATCGCCCTGGTACAGAAACCCGAAATGATCCGTGCCCCACCCATTGTGGCTGGAAAAATCGGCATATGGCCGGATCGGCCGCGCCGGCGCCGGATCCTCACCCGGGCGCTTGCCGCGGATCAGGACCGTCATGCCGCCCAGCTCGACAAAAATCTGCGGCGCGCCTCGCGCGACGGTATCGCGAGCGATTCGCGCGCCGAGCATCTCGACATACCATCGCGCCGAGGCATGCGGGTCCTGGCTGATGATGTGGACGTGATCGAATTTGAAGGCAGGATTGCTCATCCCTTTGCCCCGATAGGAGGCCCAGCGGCCGCACGAGCCGGTATCCTGCCAAGCGCCGGCTATAATGACCACCACAACGCTTCCCGACCTCGACGCCGGAGCCGAGGCCGTCGCGATCCAATCGATCCTTGGCGCATGAAGGTTGGGGGCGGGACACCAGCATCGCCGAACCGGTGGAACTGAAGACGAATTGATCCGGTCGGCCGCGATACGTGGGAGTTGTTTTTTGGGCACACCGGGAGCCGATCCGATTGATCGAGGTTAGGTTTGCCTAACCTAAAGGTTGTAGACCCTCGAGATCATGTGCTCTTATCGGGCATCTGCGCACTTTTGCGCGCTAACGTCGGGGTCGACCGATGATCAGCGTGGGATCCCAAGCCCGCTTCGCGACGCCTTTCAAATCCTTCTTCCTGACAAAGATCGCAGCGCCAATCGGGCTAGCGGCTTTCCTGTGCTGGGCGGCGCCCGGCACCGCGATGTCTCAGCCGGTCTCGCCCGCGGTATCTCCGGGTCCAGCCACATGCCGGACTCCCGCCGTTGAAGCGCGAATACAAGAGCTCAGGAAGGAAGTCGCCGATCGCGAGCAGGACGACGAAGGCGCGCAGAAAGTCGTTACATCGTACGCATTGAAGGGCGCCTCACCCAACCCAGTCTATAAACGGTACTATGATTTTCTGCAGGAATCGCTGAGGCTGCGCCAGGAACTGGCTCAGCTGGAAGGGCTGCCACCCTGCCCGCAACCGGTCGCCGCTACCCCGATCACCGGACAGTATAATTCGCCGTTCAACGACAGGTCGGGCTATACCGGCTATCGGCCGTTTTACTATACACCGGGCTATACCCCCGCTCCGCCGGCTTACAATACGCCCGGCTACACCAGCTATCCGTCCTACTACAATTCGCCGTTTTACAACGCGCCGGTCGCGCCGCCGCCTCCGGTCATCGGCTATTCGCCGTTTTACAACGCGCCCGTCTACAACGCCCCGTGGGAGGGTGGCGGGTTTTATTTCGGCCCGACGGGCAGCGCCTCGTTCTTGCAGGATTCGGACCTGATCAAGCGAATCGAACCGCGGACGACGGACAGCTTGTGGTCGATGCCCCGCTCGATAACCGGCACCTCAACCAACTGGGCCAGCAGCTCCGGTTCTTTGCGGTCCGGCTCCGACAGCTGGCGCGGCCTGAGCGAGGGCGGCAGCAAGACCAGAGTTCTAAGCTCCAGCACTGGCTATAACGTCGGGGCCCGCGCCGGCTACCAATTCGGTAATGTCCGAATCGAGGGCGAATTCGATTACGCCAACAACAGCGCGGATACGCTTGAGAACCCCCGTCGGGAGATTTCGACCGACTTGTTCCGCAGAGACGACTCGCTCCGCGGCAGCACGACGGGGATGACCTTTCTCGGCAATATGATCTACGACTTCAACGTGCCCGGCTTGAGCGGCTACGGCGTGACGCCGCATGTTCTCGGTGGGATCGGCGTCGGGAGAATCAGCACCGACCTGAAATGGGGCGACCGCACGATCGTCAATTCGAGCGAGTGGAACTTCGCCTATCAGCTCGGCGCCGGTGTGCGGTACCAAGTGATGCCGAACTGGTCCCTCGATCTCGATTATCGCTATCGCGGAATCATCGATACAACGCTTCGCAACGACGTCGAGAAGATCACCGTCCCCTATCGCAGCCATAACTTTGTCGCGAGCCTG
>Ga0137358_10002417_pt1 | contig 10591 bp, 9 predicted proteins | sample Mad1_20_16metaG_FD_105551 | JGI IMG/M metagenome (GOLD analysis project Ga0137358, IMG submission 105551) | Vadose zone soil microbial communities from Angelo Coast Range Reserve, California, USA - Mad1_20_16 metaG | ecosystem: Environmental > Terrestrial > Soil > Vadose zone | place: USA... | reverse complement strand
TGCCGAGGTCGAATACCACGACCATACATCGACAACCATCTATGTGCGCTTTCCGATCCTGACATCGCGCGATCCCATCTTCGGGGGTGCCGCGGCGGTGATCTGGACCACGACGCCCTGGACAATTCCCGGTAATCGGGCCATCGGCTATGGCGAGGCGATCGGGTATCTACTCATCCAGGCCGAAGCGGTGAAGGAGGGGAGTGCGGTCAAGCCAGGCGATAAGTTCATCGTCGCCGGCGAACTCAAAGCTTCGTTCGAAGAAGCGGCCGGCATTGCGCAGTCGGTTTCGCTCTGGTCCGGCCCGGGTACCCGCCTCGCCGGCACGGTGGCGCGCCATCCTTTCGCGGGCAAGGGCTATGAATTCACCGTGCCCCTGCTGCCTGGAAATTTTGTCACCACCGAACAGGGCACCGGCCTCGTCCATATCGCGCCGGGCCATGGCGCCGACGATTACGATCTCGGCCGCGCCCATGATATCGAGGTGCCCCAGACCATTGATGGCGACAGCCGCTATTTCCCTCATGTGCCCTTGTTCGCCGGCAAGCGGGTGCTGAACCCCGGCGGCAAGAAGGCCGATGCCGATCCGGCGGTGGTCGCCGCGCTGAGGGAGGCGGGCCATCTGCTAGCCGAAGCCAAGCTCACCCATAGCTATCCCCATAGCTGGCGCTCCAAGGCGCCGCTCATTTTCCGCAACACGCCGCAATGGTTCATCTCGATGGACAAGAACGAGCTGCGCCAGAAGGCACTGGCCGCAATTGACGAGACCGCCTTCATCCCGCCCCAAGGGCGCAACCGGCTCTATTCCATGATCGAGAGCCGACCCGATTGGTGCATCTCGCGCCAGCGTGCCTGGGGCGTGCCCATAGCGGTTTTCGTGGACAAGCGCACGGGCGAGCCCTTGCGCGACCCCGCGGTCATCGAGCGAACCGCCACCGCTTTTGCCACGGAAGGGGCGGACGCCTGGTTCAGCAGCCCGCCGGCCCGATTCCTGGGCAATGAGCGCAACCCGGAGGATTACGAGCAGATCCGCGACATCGTCGAGGTCTGGTTCGAATCCGGCTGCTCTCACGCCTTCGTGTTGGAAGCCGATCCCGATCTCGCCTGGCCCGCCTCCCTTTATCTGGAAGGCTCGGACCAGCATCGCGGCTGGTTCCATTCCTCGCTGCTGGAGAGCTGTGGCACCCGCGGACGCGCGCCCTACGAGGCCGTGCTGACCCACGGCTTCGTGCTCGACGAGCAAGGCCGCAAGATGTCCAAGTCCCTGGGCAATGTGGTGGCCCCCCAGGAGGTGATGAAGCAATACGGCGCGGATATCCTGCGCATCTGGGTCGTGGCGTCAGATTATTCGGACGACCTCAAGATCGGGCCGGAGACGCTGAAGCATCATGCCGAGGCCTATCGCCGGCTGCGCAACACGCTGCGCTATCTCTTGGGCGCTCTCGACGGTTTCAAGGCCTCCGAGCGCGTGGGAGAGCGCGACATGCCGGCACTCGAGCGCTGGGTGCTGCATCGCTTGTGGGAGATGGACGCCGAGGTGCGCCGCGACATCGAGGCCTATGACTTCCACAGCCTGTTCACGGCGCTGCACAATTTCTGCGCCGTCGATCTCTCGGCCTTCTATTTCGACACGCGCAAGGATGCGCTTTATTGCGACCGGGCGGACAGCCCGCGCCGGCGCGCCTGCCGCACGGTGCTCGACCATCTCTTTTCCTGCCTGACGGCGTGGCTTGCGCCCATCTGCTGTTTCACCGCCGAGGAGGCCTGGTGGGCGCGGGGCGGCGGGGCGGAGGAGAGCGTGCATCTGCGCCTGTTCCCCAGCCTGCCCGCCGGCTGGCGCGACGAAGCGTTGGGCCGGCGCTGGAATCGCCTGCGCGATCTGCGCCGGGTCGTGACCGGCGCCATCGAATTGGAACGCGCGGCCAAGCGCATCGGTTCCTCGCTTCAGGCTCATCCCACTGTCTATGCCCCGGCGGTCTATGCCGAGGCGCTGGCCGGGCTTGACCTGGCGGAACTTTCCATCACCTCGTCCGCGAGCCTGCGCGTCGAGCCGCCTCCGGAAGGCGCCTTCACACTGCCCGACGTGGCGGATCTGGGCGTCGTGGTCGGATTGGCCGAGGGCGAGAAATGCGAGCGCTGCTGGCGCGTCCTGCCCGAGGTGGCCCTGCCGAAAGCGGACCATCTCTGCGCGCGCTGCGCCGAGGCGGTGCGGTGAAAAGGATTCGCCTGCTGGGCCTCGCCGTCGCCGGACTCGTCATCATTTTGGACCAGATCAGCAAGCCCTTGATGCGAGATTGGCTGAGTGGGGGCGATATCGCGCTCACCTCGTTCTTGAGCCTGGTCAGCGCCTGGAACCGCGGCGTGGGATTCAGCCTGCTGACCATGAACCTACCCAGCGGGCCCTATATCCTGTCGGCGCTGGCACTGACCATCGCGGCGGTCATGCTGGTCTGGCTTTTCCGAGTCGCCCGCGCGATATCCGCCCTGGCGCTCGGCCTCATCATCGGCGGCGCCTTGGGCAATGTGGTGGACCGGCTTCGCCTGGGCGCGGTCTTCGACTTCATCGATGTCCATCTGGCGGGGTATCACTGGCCTGCCTTTAATTTGGCGGATTCAGCCCTCAGCATCGGCGTGGCCCTGCTGATTATCGATGGGTTGTTTGATGGCGGCGGAAAGAGTAAGAATGCCGCCCATCTGGAGGGGTAGCATGAAGTTACACACCTTGCTCTCAATACTGGCGGTAGGCGCCGGGCTGACCGGCTGCGAGGCGACCAAGCAGGCCATCGGCCTGGGCAAGAATCCGCCCGACGAATTTCAGGTCGTGTCCCAGGCGCCCCTCAGCATACCGCCGGACTTCAATTTGCCGACCCCGATGCCGGGCGCGCCGCGGCCCCAGGACGGCACGCCCTCGCTCACGGCGGAAAACGCGCTTCTGGCCAATTCCACGACCGGCGCCCAGAGCGGGCAGCCAGCCGCATCTCAATCCTCAGGCGAACAGGCCCTGCTCCAGACCGCAGGGGCCACCGGCGCCGATCCCGGTATCCGCACCGTCGTCAACCAGGAGGCGAGCGCGGAGACCGCCGCGAGCCAAAGCCTGCTGGATCGCCTGGTCTTCTGGCGCGCGCCGGAACCCGCGGGCACTATCGTCGATCCGACGGCGGAGCAGCAGCGCCTGCAGCAGAACGCCGCACTGGGCCAGCCCATCACCACTGGCGCCACCCCGACCATCAAGCGGCGCAAGAAGGCCTTGCTCGAGGGCATATTCTAGTTTCCCCGCTGACGCACAGCCTCGCGGGCCGACTGTGGTCGGCGCTCGCGCTCGGCCTGACCTTGGCAGGGATTTGGGCGCTCCCTGCGCGCGCGGAGCTATTCGCCGCCGAGAGTTTCACGCTGGCCAACGGCCTGCAGGTGGTGGTGATCGAAAATCACCGCAGCCCGGTGGTGGCCCAGATGCTGTTCTATCGGGCCGGGGGCGCCGATTCGCCCATGGGAAAATCCGGCATCGCGCATTTCCTGGAGCACCTGATGTTCAAGGGAACGCCCAGCGTGCCAGACGGGGATTTCTCGCGTCGGATTTCGCGCCTTGGCGGCCAGGATAACGCCTATACGACCCAGGACTACACGGCCTATTACCAGACGATCGCGCGCCAGCACCTGCCCACCATCATGCAGATGGAGGCCGACCGGATGACTCATCTTATCCTGCGCGAGGGCGAAGTGCTGTCGGAACGCGACGTCATCATCGAGGAGCGCCGCCAGCGCGTCGACGACGATCCCGCGGGCCGCCTGGACGAGATGATGCAGGCGTCGCTGTTCCTTAATCATCCCTATCGCCTGCCCGTGCTGGGCTGGGAGCATGAGATGCATGGGCTGAACCGGGCCGACGCCATCGCCTTCTACGGGCGCTGGTATGCGCCCAACAATGCCGTCCTGGTCGTCGCCGGCGATACCACGCTGGCCGAGGTCAAGGCGCTGGCCGAGCGCGATTTCGGCCCGATCCCCGCCCGGCCCCTGCCGGCTCGCGCACGTCTCGGCGAGCCGCCCAGCTATGCCGCGCGCCGGATCGTCCTGCGCGACCCAGATGTGCAGCAGGCGACATGGCAGCGCATATATCTAGCGCCCACGGACCGGGAGAAGCCGGCGCAATCCGCGGCCCTCGACGTGCTGGGTGAAATCATAGCCGGGGGGCCAACCAGCCGGCTATATCGCCATCTGGTGATCGAACAGGCTCTCGCCGTGGCGATTTACGCCGGCGATGACGGCCAGGCCCTCGACTATGGGCAGTTCAGCATTTCCGCCGCCCCGCCACTGGGTGCCGATACTGAGAAGCTGGAAAGCGCCATCGATAAGGAAATCGCCGCGTTGCTGGACAAGGGCGTCGGCTCCCAGGAACTGGCCGATGCCAAGACGCGGCTGGCCGCCGATGCGATCAAGGCACGCGACAGTCTGGGCGGTCCGGCGGAAATCGTCGGCTCCGGCCTGGCCACCGGAAGCACCCTGGCGCAGATTCAATCCTGGCCGGAGCGGATTGCCGCCGTCGGCGCCGAGGATGTCCTGCGCGCGGCCAAGGACGTGCTACAATCCAAGGACAACAGCGTGACCGGCATTCTCCTGCCCGAGAACCAGCAGGGTGCCGCTGGGGGCCCGGCGCCGCTGCCCCATCAGCAATCACCCGCGCACGCCGTCCAATGAACCGCCGAATAGGTGCCATCGCCATTGCCTTTCTCGCATGCCTCGCGGTGACGCGTCCGGCGGGGGCCGCTGTGGAACGCGTGGTCAGCGCCGGCGGTATCGAAGCCTGGCTGATCGAAGATCACAGCAATCCCCTGATCTCACTGGCCATAGGATTTCACGGCGGATCGGCGCTGGATCCGGCTGACAAGCAGGGTCTGGCGCACCTCGCCTCGGGCCTGCTGGACGAAGGGGCGGGCGATCTCGATTCCAAGACCTTTCAAGCCAAGCTGGCTGATCTTGCCATCGATTTAGGTTTCGATGCCGATGACGACAGTTTCGTCGGGCGCCTGCGCACGCTGACGGCCCACCGCGATGAGGCTTTCGGCCTGTTGCATCTGGTCTTGACCAAGCCGCGCTTCGATGCCGAACCGCTGAGCCGGGTGCGCAACCAGGTACTCTCGTCCATCGCCGCGGATGCCAGCGATCCCGGCAGCATCGCCGGCCAGGCGTGGTTTCGCCTGATGCTGGACGGCCATCCCTATGCTCGGCCCAACAAAGGCAATGCCAAGACCCTTGGCGCTATCACGGCCGAGGATTTGCGGCATTTCGCCGCCGCGCGATTCGGCCGCGATCAGATGCGAATAGCCGTCGTCGGCGATATCACGGCGGCCGAACTACGCCCCTTGCTCGACCGCAGTTTCGCCGATCTGCCGGCCAAGGCCGCCTCCATCGCGCTGGCCGAGGCACCGGCGCCGGGGCCGGGCGGGATTGCGGTGATCGATCGCGATCTGGGGCAAAGCATCGTCCTGTTCGGCCATGCCGGCATCAAGCGGGCGGATCCGGATTTTTACGCCGCGGCCCTGCTCGACGACATCATGGGCGGGGGAAATTTCGCCTCGCGCCTCCAGCGCAGCCTGCGCGAGAAGCGCGGGCTGGTCTATTCCGTCGATACCGGCCTGATCACCCTGGATCATGCCGCACTTGTCTCGGGCAGTTTCGGAACCAAGAACGCCTCCGTCGCCCAGGCCATCGAATTGACCCGTGGCGAATGGCGGCGCATGGAGGAGGGCGGGCCCACGGCAACCGAACTGACCGACGCCAAGACCCATCTGATCGGCGAATATGCGCTGCGTTTCGACAGCACGCGCAAGGCGGCCGATTCGCTGCTCGGCATCCAACTCGCTGGGCTACCCATCGATTACGTGGACAATCGGGCCGAATATTTCGACAAGGTGAGCCTGGCCGATGCCAAGCGCGTCGCGGGCCGCCTCTATCACGCCGCGGAATTGCGCTTTCTCGTCCTTGGGCGGCCCATCGGCGTGACGGGCGATATGACACCCCCGCCTATCGATTGAGAGCGTGGGCGCCAAAAGGCGCTGCGACCCCATCTCGGCGCAGCGGCGATGGCGAATACAAGGCCGTTCTGGTAGTTTTCCCGCCATGGCGATTCGCCTTCTACCGCCCGACATCGTTAACCGCATCGCGGCCGGCGAGGTCGTCGAACGACCCGCCTCCGCGGTCAAGGAGCTGGTGGAAAATTCCATCGACGCAGGGGCGCGACGCATCGACGTCACGCTGAACGATGGCGGTCGCGCTTTGATCCAGGTTGTCGACGACGGCAGCGGCATGACGGCGGAAGAATTGAGCCTCGCGGTCGAGCGCCATGCCACCTCCAAACTGCCCGATGACGATCTGGCTCATATCGCCACATTGGGATTTCGCGGCGAGGCGCTGCCCTCCATCGGTTCGGTGGGGCGACTGGCGATTGCCAGCCGCAAGCGAGACGCGGCGAGCGCCTGGAAGCTCAGTGTCGATGCCGGAGCCAAGGGCCGGGTCGAGCCGGCGGCGTTGACGGCCGGCACGCGGGTCGAACTCGCCGATCTCTTCTACGCCACGCCGGCGCGGCTCAAATTCCTCAAATCCACCCGCAGCGAATTCGGCCATGCCGAGGATGCGGTCCAGCGCCTGGCCATGGCCCATCCGGAAATCGCCTTCAGCCTCAGCGACGGCGAGCGCGTGGTGCTGCGCTATGCGGCCACACCCGGCCTGGTCGAGGATTTGGCCGCGGCGCGACTGGAGCGCCTGGCCGCCATCATGGGCCGCGAATTCGCCGAGAACGCGCTGCCCATCGCCGCCGAGCGCGAGGGCTTGCGCCTCACCGGCTTCATCGGCCTGCCGACGCTGAACAAGGCCACATCGACCCAGCAATTCCTTTTCGTCAACAACCGGCCGGTGCGCGATCGTCTGCTGCAGGGCGCCGTGCGTGGGGCCTATCAGGATTTTCTCGCCCGCGACCGCCACCCGCTGGTGGCCTTGTTCCTCGACGTGCCGGCGGAGGATGTCGATGTGAACGTCCATCCGGCCAAGGCCGAGGTGCGCTTCCGCGATCCTGGTCTGGTACGCGGCCTCATCGTGGGCGCCGCCAAGCATGCGCTGGCTGCCGCCGGCCATCGCGCCTCCACGACGGTCTCCGATGCCGCGCTCGGCAGCTTCCGCCCGGCCACGGGATCGCCGGTCTGGCCGACGCCGTGGCGCGGGTCCGCTGGCCATTTGCCGCGCGGCGTTGCCGAGGCCGTGGCCCAGATCTACGCGCCCTTCGAGGGTTTCGATCGGCCCCAGGCAGCAGGCCAGCCGCCCGAGCAGACCGCTCCGTCGGCGCTCGCCTATCCCCTGGGTGCCGCCCGCGCCCAGGTTCACGACACCTACATCGTGGCCCAGACAACCCAGGGCATCGTCATCGTCGATCAGCACGCCGCCCATGAGCGGCTGGTCTATGAAAAAATGAAACAGGCGCTGAGCGATGGCGGGGTGAAACGCCAGGGCCTGCTTATTCCCGAAGTGGTCGAGCTGGACCAGGCAGCATGTGAACGCCTGGTGGCCCGCGCCGGCGAACTCGCCGAACTCGGATTGACGCTGGAAGCCTTCGGCCAGGGCGCCGTGGTGGTGCGCGAGGTGCCCGCCTTGCTGGGCGAGGTGGACGTCAAGGGCCTGGTGCGCGATCTCGCTGACGAGATCGTCGAATTCGGCGCGGCCCTCGGGCTCAAGGAGCGCCTGGAAGAAGTGTGCGGCACGCTCGCCTGCCACGGCAGCGTGCGCGCCGGCAGGCGCCTCAATCTCGCCGAGATGGACGCGCTGTTGCGCCAGATGGAGGCAACTCCCCATTCCGGCCAGTGCAATCACGGCCGTCCCACCTATGTGGAACTGCAACTCGCCGACATCGAGCGCCTGTTCGGCCGTCGATGAGCGAGCATCGGGGCGCGGTCGAGCCCGCGCCGAAGCTGCGTCAACTTCCGCGCGTTATCTGGGTGCTGGGTTTCACCAGCCTGTTCATGGACATGAGCACGGAGATTTTGCAGAGCCTGCTGCCGTTGTTCATGGTCTCCGTCCTCGGCGCGCCCGTCGCCCTCGTCGGTCTGATCGATGGGCTGACGGAGGCGGCTGCCTCCTTCACCAAAATCCTGTCGGGCGCCATCAGCGATCATTTGGGCAAGCGCAAGCTGCTGGCGCTTGCCGGGTACAGCTTCAGCGCGCTGGCCAAGCCGCTGGTGCCCCTCGCCGGTGGCCTGTTGACGGTCTTCATCGCCCGCTTTCTCGACCGCGTGGGAAAAGGCGTGCGCGATGCGCCGCGCGATGCGCTGGTCGCCGATATCGTCTCGGCGCGACAGCGCGGTGCGGCCTACGGCCTGCGCCAGGGCCTCGACACCCTGGGTGCGCTGGCCGGCCCGCTGATCGCCGTCTGCTTGATGGCGCTGTTCGCGGGAGATTTCCGCACCGTCTTCTGGTTTTCCTGCATTCCGGCGGTCGCCTGCGTTCTGACTCTCGCGCTCGGGGTGCAGGAGCCGGCGCGGGCGCATCCCGTCAAGCGCGAGGCCTTTCCCCTGACGCCCAGCCAATTGAAACGCCTGAGCGCAGATTTCTGGATTCTGATCGGGGTGATCTTCCTGTTGCTCCTGCCCCGGTTCAGCGAATCTCTTCTGCTGCTGCGCGCGCAGAACGTCGGGCTTGCCCCGACCTGGGTCCCTCTCGTCTTCGCGGCGATGAACCTGGTCTATGCCCCGATCGCAGCACCCGCCGGCCTGCTCTCCGACCGGTTCGGCCGGTGGCGCATGATCTTCGCCGGTTTCGCCATGCTGATCCCGGCCCAGCTCTTGCTCTATGCCGCCGACCGGCCGGCGCTGGTTTTCGCCGGCGCCATCTTCTGGGGCGTCCAATACGGGTTGACGCAAGGCGCGCTCGCCGCGCTTGTCGCTGACGCCGCGCCGAAGCAGCTGCGCGGCACGGCCTTCGGCGTGTTCCATCTGGTTTCGGGCCTTGCCATCCTGATCGGAAGCGCTGCGGCCGGGATGGTCTGGGATGCGCAAGGACCGCCCATGACGTTTCTCTACGCGGCCATCGTGGGCGGGATGGGACTTCTTTGCCTCTTGTTCGTTCATCATAGCCGTCGATGATCGCCGCCTAGACCTATCCTTGGCGCCGCGGAAAGATGCGGTAGACCCCCTCGTTGACGAAGGGAGCCTCGAACGTTATGTGGCCATCGAGGTGCTTGTAGCGAACGATCATGGTCACGTTGTTGCCGGTGAAGTGCTCGATCTCGATCGAAACGGCGTCGGCTCTCCTATCGGCGTCTAGCTCCAGAGCCATGAGGTCTTGGATGATCGCGCTCGCGCGCAGTTCGCCCCCGAATAGCAAACGCCTGGCGCAGCAATTCCGCCACAGTCAGGGTGTTGGCCTGATCGATTCCTGCGGGCGCCGGGACGTGTTGGGCTTCGCCGTCGAAGCCGATCTCGGCGCCCATGGGAAAGAATTCACCATAGCGCTCGAGCAGCAGCTTGGCCGTGGGCAGCAACTCGCCCATGAGTCGTTGTGAATCTTCCATCGGGTCGACGGGAAGGTTCAGCGGCTTCATCGCAAATCCTGCCCACCGCCGCCGCCGGCGTAGGTGTTTTCAGGAGCCTCCCCGAATTCAGTCGAGATTGGACGGGCTGGCTTGTAGAGATCAAACAAGGTCCGAAGCTCCGCATAACTGCCCAGATCGTTACCGGCAGCTATCTTGGCAAACTGCTCCTCGGCCAGGAACGCGGCCTGCCCCAGACACAGATATCGGATCGGCAGCCTCAGCTTCTTCGCAGCGGCCTCGATCTGCGCGGGCGTGTAATCTGCCGACGAGCCATAGTCATGCGAGAGTTTCGGGCCAAGCAACCGGGCGTATTTTCTGGCCGCCGCGCGAAAGCGCAATCGTGAAATCAAGCGATCGAACATGACGCGCTCCCAAACTGACAGCGCCTGACCCTCAACTTCCAGTTTAGATATAGGCAGGCGACTCACGCCAGCAAGATCAGACGACTGATGACGATCGATACTCACTGCCGGCAAGTAAGGCGTGGATGCCCATTTCGCGGGCATGACGAATTGAGAAACCCGGTGTTATTCCGTCATGCCCGGGATCGGCCGAAGGTCGAGGTCTGGGCATCCACGGCTTCTACTGCCGCTGCCGATGATGTCGGTGTTGGTTTATTTGGCGATCCGCGCGGCTGGTCGCTGCAGGCTTAAGCCTTTGCCCGCAGCAACAATATTCTCGCCTTGCCGTAGCGTCGCTCGTCGATCCGCGGGAAGCCGGATGGCGCCTCGAAGGTGGAAAGCTCGCGCCCCGACATTTCGATGCTGACGATCGCGCCGGGCGCCATCCAGCCCGCAGCGAGCAGAGCCGTGAGCGCGGACGCGCCGAGATTGGCGCCATAGGGTGGATCGAGAAAGATCAGATTGGCCGGCTTGCGCGAGCGCGGCGGATTCGTGGCATCGGCGAGAATGAAACTGCCAGTGGCGCCCAGCGCCTTGGCATTCGCTCGGGCGCAATCGAGCGCATCCCGGTTGGAATCCATGAATGTGGCTTCCGCAGCACCCCGAGAGAGGGCTTCGA
>Ga0137358_10002416_pt1 | contig 10596 bp, 7 predicted proteins | sample Mad1_20_16metaG_FD_105551 | JGI IMG/M metagenome (GOLD analysis project Ga0137358, IMG submission 105551) | Vadose zone soil microbial communities from Angelo Coast Range Reserve, California, USA - Mad1_20_16 metaG | ecosystem: Environmental > Terrestrial > Soil > Vadose zone | place: USA... | reverse complement strand
TTCCTAGCGCGAGACTGAAGATGATGGCAGTGATGGAGGCCAGCACGCCAGCTGCGCCGTTAATCCCCCAGAACCAAGGCGTAGGCCTAGAATCGATGGAAGCGATGAGCCGCATGCCCGTAGGGAAGCCAAACCCCAGCAAGAACCCCGCTGGCATGATGGACACCACGCATATAGCGACCCGCAGGATTAGCGTCGCATCATCGAAACCACCAAATAACTCGCTTAAGACAAAGGGCAAGATGACCAGGTAGCCACCCGTCAAGATTGCCCAGGCTGTAATCCTAGCCCGATTATGCAAGGTAAATTTTTCTGAAAGGAAACTGCCAATACCCGTTGTTAGTATTAGGGTGAAGAGAAGAACGCTAAGGGAATAAATGGGATGGCCAAGAAAGACAGTCATGCGTTGGAGCAAACCGATTTCCACCATCATAAAGCCGGTACCGATTAAAGCAAAGTACAACGTCCCTCGAGTCGCCACCGCGACGCCAACGTCTTTAAGCGCGGGGCGCAACGGAAGAACGACCGCTGCGATGACGAATATGAGTGATATGGAAAACAGAACGAGCAAGGTAATAGTGGCGACGAGATTGCCTTGCCTTACGCCGCCCCCCTGAGGTCCTTTTGCAAGCATGGTTTTCGCATAGGCAAGCGCTTGGAACGGCCGGGAAAGAGGCAATTGATTGAAAAAAAAAGGTCGGTTATCTGTCGGTGGCGTCAGATCAAACTCAAGGCTTGACGTATAATTGTTGAGTGATTTTCGATCAGCGGAGGTTATTATCCGAAACAGCGTATCGGAACCGGGCACCCGGCCGGGACTCATCAATACGTGATGCTGGTATTCTGCCGCTGCTCTCTCCAGATTTTCGACGTCGCTCGCTGAGAACGGCGATTTAGACAGGACTAGAGTAGCGATGGTCCCTTGCGAAGCGAGAAATACATGGCGGCTGGGATCGGCGATTCCCATCTCCATCAGAGTTGCCGCAGCCAAACTGATCAGTCTTCCGGTTTCATCGGGGACTGAAGGGTCATACCAGCGGCTGACGGTCAAAACTCCCTTTGGGGTTAGCCGATTCAGAAAAGTTTTCCATGCCTGAACAGTGTAGAGGCCATTTTCGCTTAAGGTAAAAGCCCCTGCGCCCGTCGCGGCCCAGGTGTCAACCAAACTCATTTGGATAATGTCGAAAGAGTCCCGGCTTCGGGCGAGCCAGCTTCTTCCTTCATCCAGTACAAACTGAACTCCAGGCAACGCCGCCACGTTGTTGAAATCGAGAAAGTCGGGTTCTCGAGTCAAAAGCTGAACGAAAATAGGATTGATCTCCACCCCGGTAATTTGCTTTCGTCCGAAAAGAGCCGCGGATAATATATCTCGCCCGGCGCCGACGCCAATTACAAGAACCCGTTCGCGATCGGGAAGAAAATAGGCAAGATTCGTGACATCGTATCTTAGAAACGCCACCTCATCCAAATTGCCGGTAAAGCGATAGGCGTAGGTGGCGGCGTCGCCGTCAATGTTCAACTCCGTTTGATAAACGGACCATTTATTGTCAAACATCTTAGGCGATGGGCCCCACATTTCCGGTATGCCTCGCTTTACTTGCCCCACAACGACCCGCGAGAAGGAGTTCCATTGCTTGAATAGGTGCGATCCCGGGAATTCGATTTTTCCTTTGACAACTATAGGCTGAAGACCTTGGTCCGTGTGGGGATTAATCACAGCGCATAGGACGAGGACGGAGATAATCCAGTAGTGATGCCGCAGGCATGAATGCAGAGGCGGATTTTGATCAGGCGCCTTACCGATGCCGGAACCGGCAAAAGCAAGGGCACCTGATGCTACAAAGGCTGCGACCCACAAAACGGCCGATGGACCATCGGTGAAATTCAGCAGCAGTAACGCCCCCAGGCAACCGATGGCCGCACCTAATAGATCGACTCCGTAAACACGTCCGACCCGAAACGGGCTTCTGGTTAGCGCGAGACTCAATGCCACACCGGAGAAGAAAAAGGGGATGGACAAACAGATGGCAAGCTCCGTCCATATCCAGATCGTCGTCATCGCCCCGCTAATGACGGGTGCCAATGTCATTTGCACAGCTAGGCAAATCGCAGTGGCTAAGGCAAATAACCCGCTGAAATAAGATAAGTCGTAGGATAAAGTTGTTTCCGTGAATCGGCCTCGGCGCAGGTAGACCCAAACGGCCCCTGCCGTCAAACCAAACATAGCTAGACTAATCACGAAAAATGCCAAGTGGTACCACACCACAACAGAAAGAATACGCGTCTGGATGATCTCCAGCATTAAGGTGGAAGCGCTAATAAGGAACACACCTGCATAGAAAAAAAGCGGTTTCATTGGGTTTTCTTGGTTAGAACTGGTAGTGCTGTGCGGTTAAAAACGCAGACTAGCCGAAGTCCGAAGCGGATATCAAGGACGGAACCGATTGCGCTGAAGGGCTACTTATGGATCCGGAACTCTCTGTTATAATCCCGGCGTATAACGAGGCCGGAAGAATTGCGCCGACGCTGGAGCGAATCAACAATTATTTAACGGGAAGCTCTTTCAGTTCTGGATATTGGTTGTTCTCGACGGACCGACGGATAACACGCTTGAAGTAGTGCGTAAAATCGCGGCAAAGGCTACACGGTTAGAGAAGGGATGTTGAAGGTATCAGGGCGATTGCGGCTTTTTTGCGATGCAGACAATTCTACTGACATAGCTCATTGCGACAAGATGATACCTCTTTTCAAGGGAGGTTATGACATCGTCATTGCATCGCGCCATTCCAAAGACGCTTTGGGCGCACAACAAGCTGTTCCGCAAGCGCGATATAAGCGGATCATCGGGCAATTGCGCAATATATTTATCCAGTTCGGATTCAAGGCTTTTCACGCCGAAGTGGCAAAACGAATTTTCTCTCAAACTACGATCGAGGGGTGGGCTCTTGATGTCGAGGTGCTAGCCCTGGCTCGTGCCTTCAATTACAAGATCGGGATTATTCCCGCTTATTGGGTAAACGACGCCAGAAGCCATGTTCGACCGTTCGACTACCTAAAGGTTCTTCGGGATACAGTAAAGGTGAGAACAAATTTTCTGGCTGGTGGATACAACTTGAAATCAGACTCGCCCCTGCAGGAGTGATGCTCTTAGATTCTCATCGACAAATAAAGATAAATGTGAGGGAAGCCATAGCTTTCCGATAATCGTTGAACCCAACCTAGAAGCCTATCAGAGGTAATGAAGCGTCGCCTTTCCGGCCTCCAGGCTTTCCTCCGCTTCTTTTATCCGGCTCGCTGTTCCAACATCCTGCCAGAAACCGTCAAAGCGAAAACCAAAAAGCCCTTCTTGGTGAAGCAGCATACGAGGATAGGTGTCCCTGGTCGTGCTGAACTTTCGAACGCCGTCGCCAGGCTCCATATAGTCGAAGACCCGCGGCTCCAAAACCTGAACCCCGGTAAACATCAGCTTTGTGGTGGAAACAGAAAGTGTCGATGCGATTCGTGCCTGGAGAAACCTGTGGATTCTTCCATCGCCGTCGATTTCCATCGAGCCGTACTGATCGGCCAATGGATCCGGCCGTAAAACCAACGTTGCGGCGGCTCCTTTCTTTGTATTCTTTGTATGGAATTCAATGAGTTCGCTGAGCGATAGATCGATAAGCACATCGGTGTTGATTACGATAAAGGTGGCGCCCTGGAGAAATGGCTTAGCTTTGAGGAGACCGCCGCCCGTATCCAACAACTCGGGTTCTTTGGAATAGGTAATTTGCAGCCCCAATTGCGCGCCGTCGCCGAGATAGCGCTCAATCTGATCGCCCAGATGGTGCAGATTAATGATGATGTCACGAATTCCGTAGCGTTTCAGGAGGAGCAGGGAATATTCAATCATCGGCCTACTGGCCACCGGTACCAGTGCTTTGGGTATCTGCTCGGTAAGAGGATGGAGTCGTGTACCTTGGCCCGCTGCCAGCACCATGGCTTTCATCGCATTTCCTCGTAATGCTCGGCGAGGAGCGGAATGAGCTTTACCGTCTCGGGCAGTCGTGCGAGATTTCGCTTCAATCGGCGTACTGTTGGCGCAATGAATTGTTTATACGCAGTCTTCCCTTTGACGATGTCCAGGTAGTAGAAGCGTCCGACGACTTTCAAATCTCTCTGAATCGCAGAGAGCAAGTACATCTCGATAAATTCCTCTCGGTTGATGCATTGCTTCTCGCGATCGACCCTGCTGTCAACGTAGTAACCCACCAGTTTTTCTTCGAGGTCCGGCCGGATGACGCTATCGGTGATTCGATCATTAAGGAGCGAAGCCAAATCATATTGCGGCGGCGCCAGCAGAGCATCTTGGAAGTCGATCACAGCCACCGCGTCGTCGTAGATCATGAGATTCCAGCTGTGATAATCGCGATGGTTCAAGCAGGGTGGCAGGCTATCGAGACGCTGGGCAATGCCGACAAAAGCTTTTCTTAACTGCTTTATCTCAGCTTGAGTCACACTGGTTCCCGGTCGCTTCTCCAAACCGTACTCCAGAAAATGGTCAAACTCCCACATGTACAATCGAAAATCGAAGCGCTGTTGAAACGCTATGCAAGAATCGTCGCGTTCTTGGGTGCCGCGGATTTGCAGCAGCAACAGCTCGTCGATGGCTTTTTGGTACCAGGTTAATACTTGCGATGGTACCAGACCTTGCACTCTGTCCCATAGAGCCATATCGCCCAGGTCTTCCAAGAATACCAGCCCGTCTTCCAGCGCTTGTCCGTAAAGTCGCGGAACTCTGACGCTGATCTGACTTAGGAAGCGGTGCACATTAAGAAACGGTAACTCCTTAAGCGGTTCTTTGAAAACGGCCAATTCTTCGGATGATAGAGGCAAAACACTCCCGCGCGGGAGTTTCATGATGATGACCGACGACGGGGTGCCCGGCCCGATGAGTTGAGCGCGGTAATAGCGGCGGCTGGAGGCATCTCCAGCCAGGGCGGTGAAAGACGCAATGGCCGTTTCCTGGCCAAAGCGTGCACGCAGCTCATTTACAGCCAAATCTTCGAGTTGCCCGGTCATTGGCAGGACTCCCTTCATTGCCGCTGCGATAACTGGCCGTTATAATATAAGGATATGATTAAACTTGGGCACGGATTCTTGTTTCTCATAATGTTTTTGCTGATTTTGGCAGCGCCGCAATTATACCTTTTCAGGCAGCTGCAGAGCTATTTAAAAGAGCGCATCGATGATGTTAGCTTAGTAAAAAAATTATCATTTGTCTTGGCCGGCTTCTTTATCGTCATGCAGTTGCCCGCCGCTTGGCGCGCCTTTTTTGGCTCGTCGCTGATCTATCATAATTTTCAATTTATCCGGGGATTTTTTACGGCAGCCTCGATTTGGACGATGGGTTCAATCGGCTCTGCGGCTGTCTTGCTCGTTTATAACCTGTTTAAGCGGTTTTATCCATTATCAGGGTCACCGGTTGCCCTCACGCCGGATCCGGCAAGGCGCAAGTTTCTGAGAAAAGGGGTGGGGATGGCGGCTGCCGCTCCTTTTATGGTTTCAGGCTACGGCGCTCTATTAGAACGCCATCGATTTGAGGTGGATCATTTTGCTATCCCGGTGCCAGGTCTCTCGTCTCAGCTCTCTAATCTGACGGTCGTTCACTTGACCGATATCCACGTCGGTCCTTTTATGCCGGCGGAAGAACTTTTAGAGTACGTCGAAGCCGTAAACCGGCTCGCTCCTGATCTCATAGCCCTTACCGGAGATTTTGTTACGAGCAGTGAAAGCGAGGTCGGTCCTTGCGTCGAAGCTCTAGCGGGGTTGAAGGCGCGTTACGGCGTGTTTGCCTGCATTGGCAACCACGATATTTTCTCCCGATCGGCGGATAAGCTGGAACAGCTGTTTGCCGAACGGGGCATTCAAACTCTGCGCAACAATGCTGTGAACATTCCGATAGCAAGCTCCAATCTATCAGTCCTCGGCATCGACGATATCCGGTGGGGTCGTCCCGATTTGGCGCGCGCTCTCTCGCGCTGCGCAAGGGAGCCTGGAGAAGTGAAGATTTTATTGTCCCATCGGCCGGAGATCTTTCCTGAAGCAGCCAAGGCTGATATGGATCTGGTGCTGTCCGGCCATTATCATGGAGGCCAAGTTAAGCTAGGCCCGAGTGCGCGGAGCCTTTCCGTCGCCCGTTTGATGACGCCTTATGCTGAGGGGCTCTTCCGACTCGCGCGGCCGGGCCAAGGCGCCTCGAAAACAGCGCATTTATTCGTGAGTCGTGGCGTAGGAATTACCGGTCTCCCGATCCGGGTCAACTGCCCGCCGCAGATTGCACATCTTAGATTGATCAAGGCGTAAGTACGGGTTAGAACGTCTCGGCCTACTTAGGCGACCGGAAGCGGTTCAATCTGTATTATTTATGGTAGAGGTGGCCGACGCCATCGGCTTTCTAAACTTCTCAGCTGCCGCCAAAGCCGATAGTGACCTTACCGGCTTCTACAATGACCGGCACCTGCCGGCGCCCGTTTGAATGCTTAAGCATCTGCTTTAGGCCGTCCTCGTCTTCGAGGACGTTGACGTATTCAAAGGAAATCTTCCGGCGGGAGAAATCCTCACGGGCTCCCGAAGTGTATGGTCAAAGATCTTTTCCGAAAATAACGACTGACATGAACCCTCGCGCTGTGGCTAAACTACGACTCACATCAATCCCCTCACTCTCGCGCACGTCCAACTTAACGGATGGGCGCTAAATTGCAAGCAACTGTTTCCCTATGCTAAGTTGCTGACAACCTCGTTCCCTCTCACTCGAGTGTCATGAGATCGCGCATGATTACCAGTTAACGAGTGACGCTTTATCTCTTTCTATGCCCGGCACCCTGTATATCGTTGCCACTCCCATTGGCAATCTCGAAGACATTACTCTGCGGGCACTGCGTGTGCTCAAGGAGGTCGATATCATCGCAGCCGAGGATACGCGTCACACGCAGATTCTTCTGAATCATCATGGTATTCGCACGCCCTTAACTAGCTATCATGAGCATAACGAGCGAACTAAAGCGCAGGAGTTGGTTACACGGCTCGAACACGGCAAGGATATTGCTTTGGTCTCTGATGCGGGTACGCCGGCCATCTCCGACCCGGGGTTTCGTCTAGTCGTAGAGGCGATCCGCGCCGCAATTCGGATCATTCCGGTTCCCGGCGCTTCCGCCCTCACCGCCGTTCTCAGCGCCAGTGGCTTGCCCACGGATAGATTCATTTTTGAGGGGTTTCTGCCGGCCAAAAAGAAGCAGAGACGGGAAAGACTTCATACTCTGCGCGATGAGACGAGGACGTTAATTTTTTACGAAGCTCCGCATCGGCTGAGAGACGCTCTCGACGACGTTCATGAGCTGCTGGGAAATCGTGAAACGGTGCTGGCCCGTGAGGTGAGCAAGGTCCACGAAGAGTTTCTCCGCGGAACCATAAGCGAGATAATCCATACGCTCGCGAGCCACGACATACGCGGAGAAGTGACGCTGATCATCAGCGGCTCGACGGGTGAGTCCCGCATGAACGAGGATCTATTGAAAGCCGAGATTCGCGAGCTCAAAGGCCAAGGGCTGCGCCACAAGGAAATCGCCGAGGTCTTGGGTGAGAAATTCGGTTACGCCAAGAAAGAAATCTATCGCCTCGCGCTTGGGCTCGGAGGAAAGAGCGGCGCTTGAAGTGATATTCTCGCAAATTCTCGCAGCTTACTCACTGAAGCTAACGCCTTATCGAAAAGCTCCGAAATTCTTGCTTCGAAGTATCCCATTCCACGGAAACTTCCTTGACCTGCGCGCCCGGCGGTCCGCCGCGGCACCAGTCGATTAGCCTGTTCAGTTGATCCTTTTCGCCTTCGGCAACGATTTCGACCGCAGTATCGGGGCAGTTCATTACCCATCCGGTCAGGCCCAGCCCTCGGGCTTGCTCCACAGCGGAGGCGCGGAAATAGACACCTTGAACCCTACCCTTTATTTTCAAGCGCACCCGCGCCGGATCTTTCATGGCTTCCATCTTGGCCGTGCTCATACCCTAACTACTGAAGCAGCGCAACTCTTTCTGTCGAGGGAAAACCCATGCCGAATAGATTTGACAAGCAGCCCGCTCCTTAGGTACGCTTACGCCCGTTTGTGAGGGTCATTTTACCGAAGAGCGCGCCGAGACATTGGCTCCCGCTGGTGAGACCGTTTGAGGCCCTGCCCTTTGCGTAAGCGATCCCGAAAAGCATAGTGTTTCTAGGTGCAACAAGGAGGGCCATATGGGAGCAAAGCTGTATGTGGGAAACCTTCCCTACTCGGTGACCGAAGAGCGGCTCCAACAACATTTTGCTCAGCACGGCTCCGTGCTGAGTGCTCGGATCATCACTGATAAATTCAGTGGGAGATCGAAGGGCTTCGGGTTCGTAGAAATGAGTTCCGATCAAGAAGCCGAACGAGCGATAGCCACCCTCAACGGCACAGGTTTCGAAGGAAGGAACATCGTAGTCAGTGAGGCGCGGCCCCAAGAGCCCCGAGCGCCGCGACCGGGTGGTGGGGGAGGCAGGCCACCACGGGGCAACCGCTACTAAATCACCCCTTCAACATTTCCTTTAGTTCGTCTTCGTTCAAGATTCGGAGCCCGAGTTCCTGCGCTTTCTTTACTTTGGAGCCGGGATCGGCGCCGACGACAACGTAGGTTGTATTCCGGCTTACATTGGACGCTAGTCGGCCTCCAAGTGCCTCGATTCGCCGCTGTGCTTCCACTCGCGCCATGCTCTCTAGCGCACCCGTAAGAACGAAGGTCGACCCTGCCAGCGATCCTTCTTTCCTTGGTTCGCGCTTGAACCGGACGCCCGCCTGGAGCAGTTTCTCAATGACTTCTCGGGTTTCGTTTTGGGCGAAAAACTGGGCGATGCTTCTGGCCACCTGCGGTCCGATCTCTCTCACCTCGGTCAGTTGCTCTTCGGACGCTTCCATAATCGACGCCAAGTCGCCGAAGTGTTCGGCCAAAAGTTTAGCCGTTGCTTCACCCACATGACGAATTCCCAGGGCCGTCAAACAGCGCGGCAAAGTCGCCTCTTTGCTGCGCTCCAAAGCGTTGAGAAGATTTTGTGCCGACTTCTCGGCCATTCGTTCGAGGTTGGCCAAGTCTTCTTTCGTGAGCTTATAGAGATCCGCCAAGTCCTTTACCAAGCCGCGCTCTACAAGCTGATCGATGAGTTTCTCGCCCAATCCCTCGATGTCCATGGCGCCTCGCGAGCCAAAGAATTTGAGGCTCTCTTTGAGCTTCGCCGGACATGAGATGCCGATGCAACGATAGGCGGCTTCACCCTCTTCCCGATAGACTGCAGCTCCGCATACCGGACAGTGGTCTGGCATGATAAAGCGCCGCTCGGCATCCGTTCTTTTGTCCGTCAACACTTGCACGACGTAGGGAATCACGTCGCCGGCTCGCTCCACCACAACGGTGTCGCCGATGCGGATGTCCTTACGTTCTATTTCATCCATGTTGTGCAGCGACGCGCTTTTAACCGTTACCCCGCCGATGGGCACCGCCTCCAGGCTGGCGACCGGAGTCAGAGTGCCGGTGCGGCCCACTTGGGGTTGAATGTCGAGAATGCGCGTCGTCGCCTGGCGCGCCTTGAACTTGTAGGCGATGGCCCAGCGCGGCGAGCGCGCGATTTCTCCCAAACGCTTTTGTAACTCGACGCTATTGACCTTGACGACCAGCCCGTCAATTTCATAGGGAAGCTCGTCGCGCCGGCTCTCTATCTCTGATTGATAGTTAAGGATCTCCTTCAGGCTGCGGCAGATTTTGGTAAACGGCACCGGTTTCAAACCCCAGTCTTTGAGCGCCCGGAGAAACTCCAGGTGGGTGGCGAACTGTACCCCGGCAACCATACCGCTACCGTGGCAAAAAATGTCCAGTGCTCGCTTTGCCGTAATCGTCGAGTCGAGTTGCTTTAAAGAGCCAGCGGCCGCGTTGCGTGGATTGGCAAACACGGGAACGCCTTCTTCTTCGCGCTCCCGATTCATCAGCTGAAATGCTTTGCGCGAAAGAAACACCTCACCTCGCACTTCCAGGCGTTGTGGCGGCTCCCGTTTGTCCGCGCGCAGGCCCAACGGAATGGAGCGAATGGTTTTCAAGTTTAAAGTAATCTCCTCGCCGCGGATCCCGTCGCCACGCGTGGAGCCCACGGTGAACCGCCCGCCCTCGTAGATAAGCTCGACGGCCACCCCGTCGATCTTGGGCTCGACGGCATACTCTATGGCTTCGGAGCTTTTTAGAAAACGCTGTATCCGTGACTCAAACTCCTCCATCTCTTCGGGATCGGTGGCGTTGTTCAGCGATAACATAGGCAGCGTGTGTGAAACCGTGGTAAACTTATGCAAAGGCGGCGCGCCCACTTTCTGTGTCGGAGAGTCTGGCGACGCAAGTTCCGGGTGCGCCTTTTCGAGCTCGACCAGGCGGCGAAAGAGCCGGTCATAGTCCGCGTCACTGATCAGCGGGTCGTCGAGAACGTGGTATTGGAAATTATGTTTCTCGATTTGTTGACGAAGCTCCAGGATCTCTTTTGCTGTGGCGGCGCGGGATTCTCTCGTCATGGTCTTG
>Ga0137358_10002413_pt1 | contig 10600 bp, 9 predicted proteins | sample Mad1_20_16metaG_FD_105551 | JGI IMG/M metagenome (GOLD analysis project Ga0137358, IMG submission 105551) | Vadose zone soil microbial communities from Angelo Coast Range Reserve, California, USA - Mad1_20_16 metaG | ecosystem: Environmental > Terrestrial > Soil > Vadose zone | place: USA... | reverse complement strand
TCGCGTCTGTTTGGAAATGTGAGCGGAATGATTATCCAGAACGATGCGAATGCGAAGTCCCGCCGCATAGCGTTGATCCGCCAACTGGAGAAACTCGATAAATTCCGCGCTCCGGTGGCGCTCTCGAACCAAGCCCAACACTTCCCCGCTGAGCAGCTCAATGCCGGCCAACAGCGACACCGTGCCGTGCCGTTTGTACTCATGATCTCGCCCCACGCTGGTGTGCCGACCCGGTACCGGCGGCAGATCCGGCGCGGTGTTGCTGATGGCCTGAATGCCTGGCTTCTCGTCATAGCTCAGCACGCCCACCACTTCGGAAGGCAAGCCGGCCTTGCGCCACAGCTCGACATCCCGGTAAACGTGCAACACTTCAATCATCTTGGCTTTAAACTCCGGATCGCGCCGCTCCAGATAATACTGGATCTTGTGTGGCTTCACCGGATGCGCCGACAAGATCTTGGAAACCGTCCCTCGTCCCAGCCTTTGCAACTGCGGGTGTCCCCCCTCCACACAGTGCTTCCGGATGTGCTTGGCCAGCAGGCGCGTAGTCCACAGTTCCTGCGCATAGCCCAGATCTTTGGGTTTCTGGCAGGCCAAGTCGACTACCCAGGTCTTGTCTTCTTCCATGATCGACCGCCGCCGGCCGCGTCCGGGCAGATCGCGCATGGCGGCACGGACACCCAACTCCAGGGCCTTGGAAACGCTACGTTCCACTTTGGGTCGATTGGTCTTGAAAGCCGCAGCTATGGCGGACACGGTTTGGCCCTGAGCATAGCGCAGAACCATCTGCGCGCGTTGCACCCGCCCCGCCGATTCGGTTCGCGACTGCGCCAGTCGCTCAAGCCAAATGGTATCCTCGTCGGTCAGGTTCAGCCGGGCACGTCGACTGATAAAGGGCATCGCCAGTGGCCACCCAGTGGTGGTATAGCGATAGCATACTGCACCACGGCTGGTATTGCAATGCTATTTAGGAATCAAACTACTAGTCACCTTAAACGGGCAACCCGCTTACAAAGTCCGGTCGGATGACGGGCTTCCCTCGGGAGTCAGGATAGACGCGTAGCCGCGTCACCGGTCCAATTCTTCTTTTTCCCTAGGCTTTTCATCAAGACCTTTTGCGATTCAAGCGAGTCGCGTCGGTTGTCTCAATCAAGAGAGATCTTCTCACCGCCTTATTCGCATTAATATGGCAAATGGAGGCATTGCCCCGTATGTTTACCTCGCAGCCGATTGGATTTGTGAGTAGTCCGTACAAGAACACAAGCGAGATTCCCAAGGGCCTTGGCGTTAAACATGACGCCGATGGTGTGCTCAAGATCCTGCCCGAGTTTGAGCCGGGGCTCACCGACATCGAGGGCTTCTCGCATCTCTTCGTCATCTGGGAGTTCGATCGCTCCCCTAGAGAGGAATTGCGGGGGGCCGATTTGCTCGCTTCACCGCCCTCTGACAATCGGCAGCATGGTGTGTTTGCGACCCGATCTCCGCGCCGTCCGAACCCGATTGGCCTGACAACCGTCGAGCTGCGTCGCCGCGATGGCCTCGAGCTGCATGTCCGGGGTGTCGATATGCTGGATGGGACACCTATTCTCGATATCAAACCCTACCTGTCCAGCATCCCGTCCGAGAGACTACGCCGTGGGTGGTTGGCCGAAGCTGAGGCACGACAGAAGGGATGATGTTGCAGTAGCTCGCCACCTGGAAAGCGGCAGAGGGCTCCGGTAGCCCCTGCTGAGCTATGTAGCTTCCTTCAGGCGAAAGGGGGACTTTTTCGTCGGGGAGAGACTGCTACGGAACTGTCGATCGTTGTTGGCCGATCACTGTTCGCGGAAGCGGTTTTGAGGACGCAAGAGTAAAATGAACCAGTACTACAGGCGCACGTCGGAGGCGTGTTCTTGCTTGCGCATTCCGGGACAGGTAGAAGGATGTTTGCCTGACAGGATCGGGCCGCGAAAGGGCGGCCTTTGGCGAGGTGCCTTATGAAGCTTACTGACACAGTTGAATTGGTGCTAAAGAAAAAGAACGACAACAGAGTTCTGTCTATAACGCCCGACCAGTCCGTTTATGAAGCAATTGAGAAGATGGCTGAGCAAGGCGTGGGGGCGTTGCTGGTCGTATCGAAAAATCAGCTGGTCGGCATCCTGTCGGAACGTGACTATGCACGGAAAGTAATCCTTAAGGGCAGATCCTCGAAAGAGACGCAGGTCCACGAGATCATGACTAGCCCGGTAGTTTTCGTGACTCGGAAGAATACAGTAGACGAATGTATGACCATCATGACCAAGCATCGTTTTCGCCATCTTCCCGTCGTCGAGGATGGCGCTGCGGTTGGAGTGGTGTCGATTGGCGATCTGGTAAAATCGATTATCTCGGATCAGGCGCAGACGATTCAGGAGCTGGAAAGCTACATTGGCGGAAAGTATCCTGGGTGACCTTGACTTAACAGTCTGGGCGTTTTTGCGGTGAATAGATTTGATTTCTCCACACACTTCGATTGATTTCGTGATGCCCGACCCAGAGGATCAACAGGTCTGGAGCGCATCCCTGGGGTTGGACTTGGCGGATCGCACAGTACTGGAAGCAGAAGTATTGATCTGGCGCATTCTCCGGCAAAAGTCTACAAGGCCGAAAGTGGGAACCTCCAAGATCGAAACCATTGCATGAGTGTCCTGTCGCAGTAGGCGCTTTGCTGGGCTACTATCGGGCGCCCCTCCGCGGCCAGGGAGCGCCACCTTGCACTACTTCCCACGCCCAAAGCTACTTCTCTCTACGCCTTTCTTGCGCCCAGGTTGAGGCGCCAATAGTCGAGCAGGAAGGCAGGGTCGTCGTTCGCGGCCTGGTCGGCTAAGTCGGAGACATATTGGTCACGCAGGTCTGTATTGGGTAGGCGCTCGAGGTGAGTGCGCACGATGACTGTCTTGACAAACTCCGTGTAGTGGCGGCGACCATCCATCACGGTTGGCGCTGCTTCCAGACCGGTTTGCACCTCCACGAAGCCGGCGCGCTGCAGGGTGTCTGCGGCGGCTTCGGCGTCCTGGTAGAGCCAGGGCTCGGGAAAATTCGCGAGGAAGGGAGCATATTCCGGTGAAAGGGCGAGCACGGTCATGCGGCCTCGCAGGCGAGCTAGGTTGGCGCCGCCACCACACTGGGCCTGCAGCCAGCCTTCTGGACGGAGGGCCTGATACAAGCCACGAAACAGGCGGTCGTGATCGAGAATCCAATGAAATGCCGCGGTGCTGACGATGCCGTCGAAAGCGCACACAAACGGGAGGTCCAGCAGATCGGCGGTGACCACCTGGGCTCCCGTGCCGAATTGAGGTTGCAAGTATTCGCGGGCGGACCGCGACATGTTTTGCGAAACGTCGAGCGCAACTACGTGTCCGTTGGGCAGGGCTTGCAGCAGTTCCGCAGTGAGCCGACCGGTGCCGCAGCCGGCATCGAGAAGCAGTTCGTCGCCTCGGAGGTGAAGGCGGGAGAGGACCTTTTTCCCCCAACTGACCTGCGGTTGAGAGAGGCGGTGGTATTCGGAGGAATTCCACTCGCGGGCGAAATTTGCAGGAAGGGTCATCAGACTTATGAAGATCCTACCCAGTTTGCGCCGCGCGTAAATTTGGAATTCATTTCAGCCGCGCCTAGGGCACGCCCATGTGTCGCATACCCTTCCCGCCATTGAAGTAACTACTGTCAGAGGTCCCTCCGGGACCTTTATATTGCGGCCAGGGCGTCTTCCAGGTCGTCCTGGATATCTTCTACGTTTTCGATTCCTACCGAGATGCGGACCAGGCCATCGGTGATTCCTATCTCTCTTCTTCCTTTTTCTCCCAAGGCGGCGTGGGTCATGGTGGCGGGGTGCGAGATTAGGGTTTCGACTCCTCCCAGAGACTCCGCCAGGGAACATAGGCGCACTTTTTTTAACATCTTTTTGGCGTTGGCGAGCGATCCGGTCTCGAATGTAATCATCGAGCCGAAGCCGGTCATTTGGCGCTGCGCTAGTTCGTGCTGCGGATGTTCGGGGAGCCCGGGATAGAAAACCTTTATCACCTTTTTGTGCCGGGCCAGGAACTCGGCGATGAAGCGGCCGTTGCGATCGTGTTGTTCCATGCGGACCGCAAGGGTTTTCACTCCCCGCAGGACCAGCCAGCATTCGAACGGGGAAAGAATCGCTCCCGCGGCTTTCTGCACGAAGGCCAGTTTTTCGGCCTGCTGCTGGGTGGTGCAAACTACGACGCCGCCGAGGCCGTCGCTGTGTCCGTTGAGAAATTTTGTGGTGGAGTGCACGACCATGTCGGCTCCGAGCAAGATCGGCTGCTGGAAATATGGCGACATGAAAGTGTTGTCCACAACCAGTTCCACCTTCTTGCGACGGCATATCTGGCTAATGGCCTCGATGGCGCTGAGCGACATGAGCGGATTGGTGGGCGTTTCCACATAGACCATGCGGGTGTTTTTACGGATGGCACGGTCGACGTTTCCCGGGTCTGTGGTATCGACGTAGGTGAATTCCATTCCGAAATTCGCCAGGACCTGGTTGAAGAGGCGCGGCACGCCTCCGTAGAGGTCGTTGCCGCAAACAATGTGGTCGCCGGACTTGTACATGGTGCAGATGGCGTTGATCGCGGCCATCCCACTGGCGAAGACGCGGGATGCAAGGCCGCCTTCGAGCTCGGCCAGATTTTCTTCCAGGCGGGTGCGGGTGGGATTGGAAACGCGGGCGTATTCGTATCCCTTGTTCTTGCCCAGTGCCTGTTGAACATAGGTGGAAGTCGGGTAGATGGGGACCGATACCGCGCCGGTTTCGGGGTCGGGATACTGGCCGGCATGAATAGCTTTGGTGGCGAAACCTGGTTGTTTGTTTTTGGGCATGGGCAAAGCTCTCAGCTGTCAGCCATCAGCTCTTGGTTCTCGACTGTCAGTTCTTAGTTCTTAGTTCTTAGTTCTCAGCGCGAAGACTTGCTGAGAGCTGAAGGCTGAAAGCTGATAGCTGCAATCGTCAAATTCCACCCTCGAAAATCTTCTTGGACAGATAGCGTTCGGCGGAATCGGGGATCATGGTTACTATGCGTTTTCCTGGCCCCAAGCGGCGAGCCACTTGCAAGGAGGCGAACACGTTGGCTCCGCCGCTGGAGCCGGACAGCACGCCTTCGCGAGCCGCCAGATCCTTCACCGTGGCGAAAGCGTCGGCGTCGCTGACCATCAAGACTTCGTCACACACGGCGCGGTCAAAATTGCCGGGGATGAAGCTGGCGCCTATGCCTTCCACCTTGTGCGGCCCGGGTGGGCCGCCGCCCAGAACTGATCCTTGCGTTTCCACGGCATAGGCCAGCACGTTGGGCAGGCGTTCCTTCATGAAGCGGGCTACGCCGGTAAAAGTGCCGGCGGTGCCGGAACCGATCACCAACGCATCGATACTGCCTTCCATCTGCTCGAAGATTTCTCGGGCTGTGGTTTGGTAGTGATAGTCGGGATTCGCGGGATTGTCGAACTGGCGGGCCATGAACGCGCCGGAATTACGCGCGACCAATTCATTGGCACGGCGGATCGCGCCTTGCATCCCTTCGGCGTCTGGAGTACGGATCACTTTGGCGCCCAGGGCGCGCATGATCACAACCTTTTCTTCGGAGAAACGTTCCGGAACGAAGAGCACGACTTTGTAACCGCGCTGAACGCCAATGAGAGCCAGGCCGATGCCGGTGTTGCCTGCGGTGGCTTCGACAATCGTGCCGCCGGGCTTGAGCCGGCCTTCTTCTTCGGCCCGCAAAATGATTCCGCTAGCGGCACGGTCTTTCACGCTACCCCCCGGATTGAGGTACTCCAGCTTGGCGAAAACACTTGCGGCATCAACGGGAACCAACTTCTTCAGTTGCAGGATGGGAGTCTCGCCGACCAGTTGGGAGATGTCGTCAGTAACGCGGAGGCGAGAGCTCTCGATGGTTTTTGTTCTCACACTACAGGGTACGGAAGAGGCAGCGGAGCGTCAATTGTACATTCAGCTGTCAGCTATCAGCTCTCGCCGTCAGCCATCAGCCAATAACGCAATGGGTTGTGCGCCCGAACAGGCTACGGAGAAAATGTGCATTGGGCTGAAACAGCGAACCGCAGCGGCTGAAGCCGCACCGGTTTCCGGGCGATTGCCCTTCCCTACATCTCTCCGCAGGCTGCCAAAGATCTTGAGTGACTGAGTTCCTGCTGGCTGAAAGCTTGAGAGCTGATCGCTGAGGGCTAGTTTCCTCCGCGGGTGGCTTGTTCCTGGCCGGCGTAGTAGCCGCTGCGGGTTCTTACCGTGAGCTTGCCGTATCCGTGGGCTTTGGCATCGACCCGGATGGTGCGATATCCGCCCATGGATTTGGGAGTGGTGGGCTTGTAGCCTATGGTGTACTGGTTGCGTATGTCGCGGGCCACGGCGCTGCTGATGGCATCGACCTCCTCCAGGGAGCGAGGGAAGAAGGCGATGCCTCCGGTGCGCTCGGCCATGGTTTCGAGGGCGCGCTTGGCCCGTCTTTGGCGTTCCTCGCCCAACAGTCCGATGGCATAGACCGTGGGCCCATTTTCTTCCTGCAGCCTGCGCACCGCCTGTTCCAGCGATTCTCGGCTGGCGTCGTCTTCGCCGTCGGTCACGACGAACAGAATTTTCTTCTGTAGTTTGCCATGCTTGGTCAACTCGTCCGCCGAGGCCACGACGGCGTCGTAGAGAGCGGTGCCGCCGCGAGTCTCGTATTTTTCCAGGGCGTCCTGCAGCAGGTTGACCTTGTTGGTGAAGGGCTGATCGAGGTAATACTCGTCGCTGAAATTAACCACGAAGACTTCATCCTGCGGGTTGCTGGTGCGCACGAGATTGACCGCGGCTTTGGCGACTTTGGCGCGCTTTTCCCGCATCGATCCCGAGTTATCGATCACGATGCCGAGTGAGATGGGGATGTCCTCGTGGCGGAAAGATTTGATGACTTGGGGCTTGCCGTCTTCGAAAACGGCAAAAGCGTTCTGATCGAGGTTGGTAATCATGCGCTGCTTGTCATCCATGACCGTGGCGTGCAGCAGAACTTCCTGTACGTCGGCATGAAAAGCAAAGGTGCCGGAGTCGTTGCCAGGTTCCTGCCCTGCGGGCGGTGCTTGCTGGGGAGATGGCTGGCTGGCGGCTGGCGCAGGAGCAGAAGCGGGCTGAGAGCTACGGGGCGGAGCATCCGGTGGAGTGGTATTTTGGGCTCCGACTGCCGGGCTCATTGGTCCCAAGCTCAGCAATCCCAGGCCAAGCAAAAATAAGCTGACCCGCCGAAGCGCAACCCGACTATTCCGTAGGTGCATAGTAACCCGTCTTGGCATACACACGCAGCGGCGGCAAACCTTTTGGCGGAATAAGTTTCACCTTTATTTTACGCCATTTGCCGTCATGTGCTGGATTCTTTGGACGGTATCCGAGCACATATTGGTTGCGTAGCTCGATGCCTATTTTTGTCGCGACATCGGCCAAGTCATTCGGGTTGTCGATGGTAAAAGCCCGTCCGCCAGTGAGTTCAGTAAGATCGCCGAGCAGAGCGGGACCCAACTGCTCTTCGGGAGTGGACATGTAGCGGTCGTAAATACCAATGGCATACATGAGCAGGTCTGCTTCCTTAACGACGGACTTGATCTCGCCCTCGGTGTAGCGGCTGTGGTTGTCGCCGCCGTCGGAGATCACGAGCAGGGACTTTTTGGGATACTTTGCCTGCCGCATTTTGCTGACTCCGAGATAGATGGCATCGAGCAGGGCGGTGCGTCCCTTGGGAACGGTGTACACCAGCTTGCCCTGAATATCTTCAATGGACTGGGTGAAGTCGGAAATCTCCTCCGGTTTGTCGGCGAACGTGATCATGAAGAATTCGTCCTGCGGGTTCGCCGTCTTGAAGAACTCGATGACCGCTTCACGGGCGCGCTCGATCTTGCTGCTCATGCTGCCGCTCATGTCGAAGATCACGCCCAGCGATACAGGAGCGTCTTCGCTGGAGAAATGTTTGATGTCCTGCTGGTCTTTGCCTTCGAAGAGGGCAAAATTTTCCTTGTCGAGTCCGGTGACCAGGCGATTCATGGGATCGGTAATGGTAACCGGCACCAGCACCAGTTCTACGTTTGCCTGGAGCGGCTTGGTGTGAGTTCGCAAGGCAGGATCCATGATCTGTTTTTCAGCTGGCGGAGGAGGCTGGATGCGAGGGCTGACGTGTACGTCATCCACCGGGATTTGCGCCCGGGAAGCCGGAGCCACGCCGACTATCGCAATCAGGATCAGGAGGAACAGACGAAGAGAAACAGCAGGAGCCTGCTCTTCAGACAGCATAAACGTTCTCAGGGTCCAGGATAGGGCCGAGTTGGACTTACGACCTTGGCTCGATGGGCGGGATGACCCGCGCCCATGATAGCGGGCCATAATTACCTCATTGCGGCTGATCTTAACATAGCGCGCCGATGGAAGTGTCAAAGTTCTGTCAACCATTCTTGCGTCCTCTGCGATGACACGGAGTGTGCAAAGGTTTTCCTGGTTTTGGCGAGGCCTGAACTTTAACCTCCACCGCCGCGGGTGACATTTCAGCCGTCCCTCCGGGACGGTACCAATGCCGTTTCGCGGATGAGAATTTAGAGGTCCCGGAGGGACTTGATCGGAGCCCGCCGTAAGCCAGCCGATAGTAAGCCGCCTTTTCAGTATTTCAGCCTCGATTTCACCCTTGGTCGTCCGTGGTGGAGGAAGGTCTTGTACAATTTCAGCTTCAATCTCTTTTGGTTTCTTCTTTCATTTCAATCACTATGGCCCATATTGAGCCGTTTCGCGCCCTCCGCTATGACCCGACGCAGGTCTCGATTCCCCAAGTCGTGACCCAGCCTTACGACAAAATCACGCTTGAAATGCAGGATGGTTACTACGCCGCCAGTCCGTATAACCTGGTGCGCGTCATCCTAGGGAAGGAGCACGCGAACGACCATGAGGGACAAAACAGGTACTCCCGTGCATCGCAATTTTTCCGGGACTGGCGGCGGCAGGGGATTTTTTTGCAGGACGCACAGCCCTCGCTCTATCTTTATGTACAGCGGTTTACGGTGCCCGGCGGGGGAAAGGCGGAACTAGAGCGGAGGGGCATCATCGCGCTGGGACGGATCGAGGATTACTCGGCGGGCGTGGTGTTTCGCCATGAGCAGACCTTGGCCAAGCCCAAAGCCGATCGTCTGGAACTACTACGGGCCACGCGTGCCCACTTTGGGCAGCTCTTTATGCTGTACAGCGATCCAGCCGGCGAAATCGATGGTTTGCTGGAGGCCAGCCATGACCCTGATCTCGAAACGCGAGACGAATACGGGGTTTCGCACCGGGTATGGAAGATTGACGATCCCGGGCTGGTCGACCTGGTATGCGGCAAGATGCGCCATAAGAAGCTGGTAATCGCGGACGGACATCACCGCTACGAAACTGCGCTCAATTATCGCAACGAGCGGCAAGCCACGGGCGAGACGACGACGGGGCGGGCAGGCCTGGTGCCGAGGGAGCGGGCTTCCCATGAAGGGAGGGCGAACGGAAGGGAGGACGAAGGGGGGGGGTCAGAGCCAGCTGCCGCGCCTTACGAAATGGTGATGATGACGCTAGTGAACATGGACAGCCCCGGCTTGGTCATTTTGCCTACTCATCGGGTGGTCCATGAGTTGGGGTCGTTTTCAGCAGCGGCCTTCCGCGAAGCGGCGAGCGCCTACTTCAGCGTGGAGGAGGTGGATGCTTCGGTGGACGCGGCCCGTGCCGCGGTCATCCTGCGCGAGGCGGGACGGATCGGGACAGGCGTGCTGGCGGTGGCGGCGGACAGGGTTTTTCTACTGGACCGGCCCAAGCCGGTTTCCTCCAATATTTTCTCGGGCTTGTCGCTGCTCCAGCAGTCGCTGGACGTGGTGCAGTTGCACAAGTGTTTGCTGGAAGGCGTGCTGGGAATTTCCGAAGAGGCCATCCGCGAGCAGAAGAATGTCCGGTACATACGCGACATCGGCGAGTCCATCGCGCAGGTGCGAAGCGGGGCTGCCAATGTGGCTTTTCTTACAAATCCGGTGCGCATGGCACAGATGCGCGACATTGCCTTTGCGGGCGAAGTTTTGCCGCAGAAGTCCACGGATTTTTATCCCAAGCTGCTTACGGGCTTGACAATTTATGCCTTGGAGTAGCTTCAGGCTTCGGAAAAACATTGCAGTTAGCTCTCGCGGCCGCTGGGAAGAAAACTGCGGAGCGTGGCTCTGCCGGACAGCCGAGGGCGGTCCGCGCGGGGTTCGTTTGATGGCTACGATCCTGCTCTTAAGCGCGGCCCTTCTTTCTGGCGCTCCGGAGGCGAAGCGGCTGTCGGTTTATTCCCCTTCCGCCAATTACTCTGTCGAGGTTACAGTACGCAATGGCGGCGATTATGTTGAGTTGCTTGAAATTCTTCGGCCGCTGGGAGCGGTTACCGCGAGGGTGGATGGGCGGGTGTGGAAAGTACGTTACAACAATCTGGACGGCGAGTTCATCGACGGCCAGACCCGGGTTCGGGTTCAGGGGCAGAACTTTGATCTTCCCGGCAGCTTTCTGCTGAACCATGACAATGGCCGCGGACTCGTCCCACTGGGTTCGCTG
>Ga0137358_10002411_pt1 | contig 10602 bp, 16 predicted proteins | sample Mad1_20_16metaG_FD_105551 | JGI IMG/M metagenome (GOLD analysis project Ga0137358, IMG submission 105551) | Vadose zone soil microbial communities from Angelo Coast Range Reserve, California, USA - Mad1_20_16 metaG | ecosystem: Environmental > Terrestrial > Soil > Vadose zone | place: USA... | reverse complement strand
GCTATAACGACACTTGGTCGTTTGACATTTCGACACGAAAATGGACTGAGCTACAATGCACAGGGTCCATTCCGTCTCCCCGTGCAAATCATGCTGCTGTCCTCGTCGATGATGTTATGTATGTCTTTGGTGGGTGTACCTACAATGGAACCATATTAGGCGATCTGACTGCCTTCAACTTGTCAAGTAAGTGATTGGCCTATTCCACCTCATACGCTTTTTCACATACAATACCCAGCTCAGCAATGGGTCGCGTTTCAAGACATAGGTCCAAGTCCAAGCGGAAGGTGGGGTCATGCCATGGCTTCTGACGGGACACGTATCTTTGTGCTTGGAGGGACATTATCAGTAGGGGCACAGGCGGATGAATCCAAGCTTGTTCACGTTCTTGACACGGGTATGTATTTCTTTTTGTCATCTCATTTGGACGCCATCTAAGGCTTAAAACACAGAGCAAATCAAGTATCCTGAACCCGACTTCAGCGCTGTCAATCCTAGTGAGAGGACCACCCAACTCGCGCGGAAGTCATCAGCGGGTTCCCCAACCCAGGGACAAACACAACCACCAGCATCCTCTTTGTTGGATGCCCACGTAGTACTTGGTGCCTCTCCTTTTCAACATGCTACCCCCGAAGAATTGGACCGCCCCACCTCCCAGCGGATCACTCGCGAGCGAAACCCCAGTCCGAATGATTTACCATCACAACCACCGGGTGTGGATGATAAACCAAGACATGTCGCGGAAAGAGGTGACGATAGCGAAGGTTCGACAAAGCACCATGAGAAGCTCGTGGTGCCTGATGCTTCTTCTGAGGGTGTGGTTGCACGGTCGGAGGATGAGCGTCTCACTGAGGTTGAGCGACAGCTGTCGGCAACGCTTGCTGCGCAAACCGTGCGGGACTGGCGCATTGCACAGCTAACTGACGAGCTTGCGCAAAGTAGTGCACTACTTAAACAGACCGAGGCAAATGTGGTGGAAGCAAATAAGCGTGCAGAACTGGAGCTACGCGAACTGCGAGCGAAGCTGGACGATTTGGTGCTGTCTCGCGACCACGTGCTCGAGCAGGCTCAAAGTGCCCTGCAGAAAGCCATATCCCAATCCGCTGACGCCATCGAGCGGAGTCAACGTGAATTCGCAGAGGTGCGTGCCGAGCTCGAGGCGAGGAGGTCAGAATGGGCAGCAGTTCATTTACGACTCACGGACGCGGAGAATGGCTGGGCGAAGTGCAAAGCAGAGGTGGACACATTGCGCGCCCAGACTGCGGCAAACCTCGTCAATGCAGGTGAGGACAGAGTCATGCATAGGCTTATGGAACGCGTGCGAGCTATGGAAGCCGAAATGGTGTCACCGCGGTGGAACGATAAAAGCGATAAAAGTTTTGAAATGATGGAGTGTCGCAATGAGGAATGAAGTGGGTGATTGATTGGTCTGACCCTACGTGGTATTTATTTTCCTCCCTCAAAGGGTGGGCGGCAGCTTTTCTGATTGGTGTCCTGCACTCCAGCCTGTATACATAGCACGCTCGTGTATATCTACACCAGATCTCAACCGGACCAACAGGTTTTTCTGTTTCCTGGGCCTTCTTGGTTGAGAACATAAGGGTCAGAAGCACGGCAACAGAACAGCGAAGCTGGCACTTCAAACACCTGCTAATTGCTATTTCATCAAATGATCTTGCCATAGTACCCTTATGTATTATACAATATGATCGTCTCAATGATCTCACCATCCACTTTCACACCCAATTGCACAGGTGTTACCTGTTTCTCAATCTGAAGTGTAATGAGTTTATTCATGCAATTTGCTACATCACTGATACTCAAAAGTACAGTATGTATATCATCCATGCAGTAGCAAGAGTCCAGCCCCAAAATGACAGCTCGGACATAGGGAGAGGAAAGGGGCAGCTCAGATTTCATGCATTTTCATGTCTCGAAGATGCGTGAGTATTATCAAAGGGGAGTCGTTCAATGGTATCGCAATCGGGTATACTTCAACAAGCCTAGGCTAACCACACTTCAACCAAAGAGCATCGCGCTCTTCCAAGTATTTTTGTGCCTTCCCGAGCATCCAGATGGTAAACGAGAACTTGAAGTTCGGATACGAAATCGCACAAGTCCTATTGAAGATCCCTTCAATAGCCTCTTGTGCCCATGAACCATCCTGAAAAGACGTTATATGGGTGACACGAAAGTGGAACTATATCACGAACCGGTAGTTGGCGCGACATGACCAACGCCACAGCTTTTCTGATCGGCTCCGTATCTGGGTACTGCGCATACATGAGTGCCATCGCTGCCCAAGCAGTTTGGACGACCTGGGTGTTGTCGTGTTCGACCCATACACAGGCTTCGCATGTCTGTCCCAAACACTAAGTCCCGTCGAAACGAGTTCGAGGAAAATGTCATACCTTATAGCTCTCACCCCAGCCACCATCTGCCCTTTGCTTGCTCACAAGAAAATCACACGCCCGGCCAGCCGACTGGCTTGTCTCATATGTTTCACCGACAAGGGAAAGGCTCTCTAGGGCAAACATCGTTGCATAAGTAAAACAAATACCCCACGAACCCACCCAGCCGCCTTCGGGCTGCTGAAGAGCATACAAAAACCTTATAGCGCGTTGTATTGTTTTACTGTTGACAAATCTCGTTTGGTCGGCTCGTGAACGCCATCAACTATAATGACTCACGCAATCTCTTTCGTTCTGTAATCGGGGTAGTGTTTCCGGAATATTGAAAGCGAGGTAATCACCGAAGTTGTGCACTCCGGATATTCGTATTCAATCATGATCCTCCCTACTCGAATTAGAAACTGAGCTGTAACGATGAGCAGGAATGAACTCACCAAAGACTTCGGCGGGGTTCAACGACTCCAGCCAACCAGGGCCCCGCACTAGCTCGTAGCTAGCAAATCCTCCATCGCGATTTTGCATCGTCAGCAGCGTGTCAACCGCATCAAACAAGCGGTCGTCGGAAACAAGGGTGGGCGTGAATCTATCCTTTACTCAGCACGTGAAGATAGTCGATCATGGCAAAGGACATACTCCAGTTGGGTTTGCAAGTACAGAACTGACTTTAACCCTTCTCCAGTACAATCGCTAACCGTATATCCTTGCTCCTTGGTGCTAAATGGCCATGCGCCTTTCGTTCGGTGTCTATTTGACACCTTAAAATGCTTTGGGTTCTTGCGAATCTGACAACGGTCGAGCCAGTGCAGAGCCTTAATTAGACTTGGCTTATTATCTTCATCGTTGGCCAGTCCAGTCTCGACCAGAGCTTGAGTGATGAAGGCTATGTCCCACAACTGGCTGCCATTCGTGCCACACATCATCATGCCTTCCCCAGCAAGCCACATGAAATCCCGCCGTTTCTCCTCGTGTTGTCTGTGGGCATCACTCTCGGAGCCCTCGGCGTGGAATCGCGCAACCAGATTCATCATCTTGGACACAGGACCAAGCGTTTGATATCCGGTATTTTCATCCTCATAAACGATGAGCTTATACGCGTAGTCCACGCCGGCATGGCGGATAGGCGGGATAGAGCACTGTTCGTATGCACCAAGGATCCCGGCGATGAGATCGAACAAATTTTTGTGAGGTGAATGGAGGTCCGCTTCGGAGACATTATTTCGCTGGGCGGGCCAGTCGATCGTATCATAAGGTTGGGTATAGAGTTCCTATTTGCGTATGAGATCCTACACGAGCGATGTTGGAGCACATATTGATAATAACCAACCTCACGGAGCGCAAGAATCAACGGATCTTTCGTAGCCTTGAACCTCACACCATATAAGTACCCCATAGGAACGTATACTGTGCGAGTATGTATCCACCACCGTGACGGGTGGAAAGGGAGCCAGTCAGGTAGAAGCCTGCGAAAAATATGTCTAATTAAATGAGTTGATTTGCATATCCTACGCACCATAGCTCGGGAGGAATTGGGTTATTGCCTTCCCAGTCATAGACATTCAAGACAGAAAGCCAAAATTTGGCCCAGGAGGCTGAGGCGGCAGCTCCACCTAAGAACTGTAAGCGGACAACATAGTATATTTCTGGCTCATTATGCCCACCTAACTTATGTAGGGTAGAGCGGGCACGGACGATTACCGGGTGTTCCGCTGGGACTCCCAGAAGGCGAAGAGCGACATAATTGAGGGCGGTACCCATTGCGGTCGAGTGTCCCTCGATATGTCTAGACGCGTCAGTCCGTGATTTGAGTCGACTTTAGGGATAAACGTACAGACCCCAGCCACCGTCATCGGGATGCGCGTGGTTGAAAACATAACGAATCATTTCCAGCCTCTCTTCGTCAAGAAACGACATGCCGGTAACATATGAACCTATGACCAGGCCAGGCAAGAGAAACATGGGACCACCATACTCGCCAGCCCAGTGGCCTCCATTTGACTGGAGTTGTCGGTAGAATGAGTATCCGTTCCTAGCTGCGTCCAGTGGACTTTCTGCACTGGGCAGTGATGGTAAATTCTATACGGGGGTGTTTTTCAGGGAAAGGAGCGCCGATGGGGATAAATGGAAACTGACAAGAGGGAGGCCTAGCCAGTATCTGTCTGCGTTGCATGGAGGACGCGCCTCGAGTTCTTCGTCTGATTTTAGAAAGTCCCAAATATGCCTTCCGTCATCTGTATCTCGTAACCTCCAACGCGAGTAATCTGTGAAGGGCTGTTTTGGCGAGGCTGGGATGTCGAGAGCGGTCCACATTGCTCACAAAGGTGTTTGAATTTTGGCTTGGCCGATTTTATGGGTTAATGTTCCCGGCGCCAATTAAAATGGCCTGATGATGGTGGCCTGATGCTTACGTTGTTTTGAGACCCCTGTCTCGTCCCGATCCGACCCATCACATGCCCTCGGCAACCGGTCAATTGAACCTCCCGCCCGTTTCTTTCAACTTTGAACATCATGGCCCCCAGCAGAAAGTCTGCCCAATATCACATTGAATGTGTTGGAAATATGAGCGCATAAAATGCGTGGATCTACAAATCCGTGAGACAGGTTAGATACTGTACGTACATTCAGTGACACTTGCACGACGCCAGGCATGGTTCAGAATGGCGTGTTTCAGTATACTTTAGCTTCGCTTTTGTGACTGTAAACACTCATTATCGTAAGTTATGGTGAAGTTAGTCGCTTTGGGCCCCTCAGTACTCAGTTCTCGTGCTTACAGTGCACACTGAGGCCGACAGCATCCATCTGAACTCAATCGTACAGCTTTGTACACAAGGGCTGCGAGTTGGCAACTCAATTTGTCAGACTGCCAGAATGACCGACTCGTGCTGCACATCGGGATAAGTTGGTCTGGCTAACTGTGTGATGGCCAGTCATGCACACGCACAATGGCAGTACTGTCTTACACAGAATGTTTCCTGCAGTACATGCTATTGGCTCTGCATCCACATGTAACATGAGAAGAGCCTCTGCTCTAGTATCATTACATCTGACATATCCCATTCGCATTGTATCAGAGATGATCATCGATCATCTGTGGGCAAGAGAGCCAACGTGATCATCTATCGTCGCATCGTCCACCAACCATGACCGTCAACAACACTGCAACTAGTCAGTGCTAATAGTTGGCTTGAAGTGGGTGTACAGCACGTTGATAAGAAAGTGAACCATGTTTGTTGTGTTAACATTAATAGGTACGCTCGAATGTCTGGCCCAGGCTGTACTCCCAACAATATTAATCGGGAGGTCCGTAGATCACACATTGCGGAATAGTGGCGTCAGGAGACAAAGGGTACGTGGGTGGAGGAGCGAAGGATGTGGGGCGAGGCGAACATAAAGGCCGTGGGACATTGTGCCTGGTTGCTGCCGGCTAACACGTACAATGGGAAACAATTCCGGAGCAACTCTCCACAACTTGAACTTGACCAACGCAGACGTATTGTCCCAGTCGACACCGTGACGATCTTCTAGGCACGAACGCACTGTAAGGTGCGCGTTGGGGCCATGCTCGGAACGGAACGAAACGGCCAACGTCGGAGTGCTCAGCGCTCATCGATGCGCTCATCAGCCACGCGTTCGACATCAAAACACGTTTTCCCCTTTTTCCTCTCTTATCTTCTTGTCCTCCCACCTCTCCTTTCCCTCTTGTTTTCCTTCTTTTTACTTTGTGCTTTAGACAATGATGATCAGCACTTAGCTGGTGCTGTGCAGCACCAGTACGCTCACAATACATTCCTTAGTCCTTTTCTTTATATTTTACTGACATTTCTAACACTTTCCTGTACATACTGCACAACAACAACGCCTATACCTCGACAACGTCGCCACTTCCTTAACTCCGGACTCAATACTCAGAGGGACTCAGATGTATATAAACAGCCTCCTCACGTGTCGAGGACGGCATTGGATTATCACAGTGTGTTTCTCTTTTCCTTCCCTCTCTTGTGTGCGTTCTCGTCATCTCAGCATTCACGTTGTGGACAGCGCCTTTCATCTTCCTCTCCCTCTCAGTCCTTGTCGACTCCCACTCCTTTCATCCCCCTCATTATTGAGTGACACTACTCTCGCAGCAGCTACCTAAGCCACAGCACTCCATTCGAACTCTTTTATCTTTTCATAGGAATGTGTATGCAAGCAGATCTTTTTATCCATTGACAAATTGACAGATCCAAGTAGCTGAGATCACAGTTATTCGAATCTGTCAATTTGTAACGTCTTCTGCCGTACGTTACTACTGGACAATAAGGTTTTTCTCTCCGTCAAGTCATGCTTGGTCAACATTGCTCTATTCTGTGACACTCCAAAATATCTCAAGTGAGTGCCATTAGATCTCGACCCGGTCGTAAATTCAAGGCCCGGACGTATTGGCTTTATATGGCACAATAGGTGCGACCTCGCCCTGAACGAGTAAGTTCGTCTAATCATGCGTTTCTCGGAACTTCTTAGCAATGGGCAACAGTCATGGATCTCGCAACAGGACCCCTTGTCTGATAATACGCTCAAGTGATTTCTTGCCTGTGATGCCGCTGCGAGGCGACCTTCACCCACCTTAAAGGCTCAGGGAAAATGCAGATCAGAGCCCCGCGTTCTGACGATTGACGAGAGTCGTTCTTTGCAAAATCTAGACGACAAAAGAGGACGCTGGCAATAATGACGCTTGTTTAACGCATTTCGGACATCGTTCGCCGTCGGCGCTCAGCAAAAGCATGAGCATGTGATTGCGTGTATGCCAGCCCACTGGGCTGCGGAAATGTGATACGCTTTATTTTTGCCGGGCTGAATGTACAGTAACAATATGTACCAGACACACGGGGCGTTCCAGATATAGACAGAACAAGTGCCATAACACAAGTGGCGAGCCAGGGACTCGGAGGAGACTGGCAAATTGGCAACTTGGCACAGTACCAGTAATATTAACGGAGGTGCATGGCACCTGAAAAATGAAAAAATGAATAGGCGTGAGAAACACTGGCACTGATCACTACAGTAGATCTTCCGAACGTGGTATCTGGCTCGGACGTCATCATCTCGGCGATGTTACACCTTGTCTGGCTACCGATGGCACGTATCCTCCTGCTACGCGGACACGGCCCTCTCCGAGTCGGCCTCATCTCCTCTCTGGCACTTTGCCAAACTATCTGTGGCACTTAACGAACGGAATACTCAGATATAAACTCGTATGGAACGGCCCCCATTCTCACTCCCTAGCCCCAGTAACAATGCAGTATGACAATGTTCGCTCTGTGTGTCGGGCCTCCGACTCCAAGGGCCGTGGCATCAGCTCGCAGCGGGCCCAGGTATGATTGTTCATCCTTACTAGGCGGCTGCTGTCTGTATCTGACTCGTTGGCAGACTCTTTCCGACTCAAAGTCGAGCCACCGTGACCCACCTACGCTTTGCCCAGTATGCGGAGATGTCCCTACGCGTGGCCAAGACTTAAGGCGTCACATTTTGTCCGTCCATTTACCGGACTGGATATGCTGCCCTCATTCAGATTGCTCTTGGCGGGGCAGCCGTAAAGATGTGCTCTACAAGCACCTCAAAGATTCGGACAAGAAGTGTGGTTCACTACCCGAATCGGTCGAGCAGTACACGATATATGACACTGAGTTGACTCTACGTTCGTTGCTAATCGACTGCGTTCCCTTCGAGACCGTGGAGACGTTCGTACTTGGCTGGATTGAAGAGAGAGCGAGGGAGCTGAACAAGATAGACGTATGGGGACCGCTGACCAACTGGCGGAAGTTGATGTCCCAGGTTTTGGTGGGGAATGTTTGAGCACAGAGATGACTTGAAATATTACTTTAATTTGTATTGTAGACGCGCTGTACGAGTACGGTACAGAGACCTTGTCACAGGCGCCCACACGAGTTGGATTAGACACGACTCTTTTCAGTCCCCTCCTAGCGTGTGATATTTCCTGGGCCCGGATTCTCTCCAATGGATATCGAACAGTCGGTTCTCGCCCTAGCTCGTAATCGCACTGACGTATTGATTAGTACACAAGATTCAGAAAAGCTGGCTACGACGCGATTGATCGCATATGCGACTATTATTATTCGATCCGTGAAAAACCTGTGGTCGCTCAAGTCAAACCAGGATATCTCCGCGACTTGATACCAGGTACCATCGTTGTTGTTTGATGGGTACGACCTAGGATCCAAAGCATTCTTTCTGCGCTCCAGAGTCGGCGCCGCAAAAGGGACATGATTGGGCATCTATCGTAGATGATTATCAGAATGTCATCGTTCCCGGTATGGGTTTGGTTTTTGACGTGCACCGCTTCGTTCACGCGTTCAACTGGAGTTACCAGGATTGACGCACTGGCAGCATCCGTCCTTTTTTGCATACTTTCCGACAGCAAGTACCTTTGAGGGTATGCTCGGGGATTTACTGTCTTCGAGCACTGCAAGCCCTGGATTCAATGTATGTTTGGAAGATCACGGTAATATCGCGAGACAACAGTCATGTTGACTGCCCTCGCGACAGTGGTTTGCAAGCCCCGCATGCACGGAGCTAGAGGCCGTAGTTATGGATTGGGCTGCCAAGATGTTTGGACTACACGGCGTCTTCTGGAACGCGAACGTGGTGGGTGGCGGTGTCATTCAGGTCAAATCATGATTCTTTCCGCATCCCTCACAAGCTCAATCTATTTCATTATTCACCTAGACTACCGCGTCTGACGCAGCTCTCACTGCTATCGTTGCTGCTCGAACCAGATATCTCAACGGACACCCGGGTACAACGCTAGAGTCACTCGTCATTTATGTGACGACTCAAACTCACTCCTTTGGGAAGAAGGCAGCGTTGATACTCGGGTTGCGCGTGCGCGCGCTTGACGTGGACGGAACAGTGGCAACTGACAATACAGGACTGACTGGAGAAGGCCTCAGAGCTGCTGTGGAAGAAGACCACGCTCAAGGGTTACATCCGTTCGTGTTGAGTGAGTGCAGCCTCGCGCGCGTATTTTCTGGGGTCTTGACAATCATTAACATGCATAACAGTTGGTACGGTTGGAACAACATCGTCGGGCGCCATTGATCGAGTGTCTGATATCGGGGCTACCAGTATGATTTAGACCCTGCGGACTTGTAGATGACCTTATCATTCGAAATAGTCAAGGAAAGCTACCCCTCAATATGGCTGCACATTGACGCAGCGTGGGCGGGAGTTACCCTTGCCTGTCCCGAGTACCGAGAGACCGCTCAATTACCCGGCATTAATGAGTATGCCGACAGCCTTTGTATCAACTTTCATAAGGTAAACCGTTCGAACAAAAATTATGTCTTATTCCACAACTCGACCAATCCTTCTGGCAGTGGGGTTTGACGAATTTCGACGCATCCGCTCTTTGGATCCGTGAACGCAGGCAACTTATTGATGCACTAGACGTCACTCCAGAATTTTTGAGGACCAAAGAAGGGGACGCAGGTGCGCGTGACCATGAAGGGGAATACGACTCTGATCTTAACCTGACACGGCCCAGGTATCGTGGTCGATTACAGAAACTGGCATTTGTCGCTTGGGAGGCGTTTCCGGTCTCTCAAGCTCTGGTTCGTACTGCGCAGTTTTGGTGTTGAAGGGTTTCAGGCGAACGTACGCAAGGTCTGTCATCACCCGGTTGCTTTGCAATTTGCACATACATACAAAATCATTCGTGCAGTGCATTTCTCTGAACAATTCGTTCGCGGAACGCATCCGCACCTCGCCAATCTTCGAACTCGTGACCCCTCCCTCTTTCGCACTCTCTGTGTTCAGGCTTTTGCCAGGATCAGAGGGTAGTAACGCAAAAGAATTTGAGATTGTCAATACTCTCAACCGAGCGTTTTATAGCGATCTCCAGGCCCGTCCCGGCCTCGCGTTGACACAAACGTTACTTGGAGGTGTGTTCTGTATCCGGTTGGCTGTTGGCGCAGCCAGGACAGAAGAAAGTGACATTGATAAAGCCTGGGAAACTATCAAAGAGGTTGGGGAAAACGTCTTGGCGAGGATGGGGCTACTGTCATGATTCGTAAATTGCGCACATCTTGAAATACAAGACCATTTGACAGAAGGTGAATCACGCTTGGTATGTGACATCGTATCTTCACTTTCGTGCTCAAACTAGCCAAGGTAAGCACTGGCAAACTCGGCGAATGCT
>Ga0137358_10002408_pt1 | contig 10607 bp, 10 predicted proteins | sample Mad1_20_16metaG_FD_105551 | JGI IMG/M metagenome (GOLD analysis project Ga0137358, IMG submission 105551) | Vadose zone soil microbial communities from Angelo Coast Range Reserve, California, USA - Mad1_20_16 metaG | ecosystem: Environmental > Terrestrial > Soil > Vadose zone | place: USA... | reverse complement strand
CGTGCGCCGCCGGCATCAGAGTGCCGGTCAAAGCGAGATTGATGGTGCCGGCGGAATTGTCAGTTGTTCGAAACACGAATGCGCAGCATGTGCGGCATTGAAAGTTGCACCGTCAGGGCGTCAAAGCGTGCCGGGCCCGGTCGCGCAAACGTGCCCGACCGAAGAGTCGGTCAATGTAATCGGCTCGACTTCTTGTATTGAATCTTCAAAGCGCCCTGACGAGCCTTGAGACCCCCTCTTCGATCGCCGGTTCTGGCAGCGCCGCGAATCCCAACAAGAGATATCGATCGCAATTCTCCAGGTAGTCGGCGTCTGCGATATTCTGGTCGCGTAACGTGTAGACGCCGATTTTCTGCTTCAGCATAAGCGCCTGCAATTTGACGGCGCTGGGAAAATCTGGCGGCAGCTCCCACACCAAATGCGTGCCACAATGCACCGGGTTTATCTGGGCGGATCCGACATGTTTTTGAAGCGCCGCAACCAAGCAATCGCGCCGCGCCATATAGGTTTTGCGAATTTTTCTGAGGTGCTTTTCAAAAGCGCCGGTCTCGATGAAATCATTCAGTACGGCCTGTTCGAGCCACGGAACACCGGTGCATGGAAAGCCGTGATCGAGCAGTGAAGCCGCGTGGACGGCAGGATTCACCAGGTGAGGCGGCAGGACCATGTATCCCACCCTCAGCCCCGGACCGATGGAAGCTGCAAACGAGCCGACATAGACCACCCGTCCGTAGGTATCGAGGCTTTTCAGGGGTGGTGGCGGTGAGCCCTGATACCGAATCTCGGTGTCGAAATCGACTTCGACGATGTGCGAATCTGTCTGATTGGCCCAGTTCAGCAAAGCTCCGCGCCGGGAAGCTGACAGCATAACGCCCATCGGGTACTGACGGGCGGGAGTGACGAAGGCGAGGCTGGCGCTAGATTGCGGCAAGTGTTTTACGACGATGCCACTTTGATCGACAGGAACCGGAGCGACATTTGCGCCATAGGCTCGGAAAAGACCCGCAGTTGTACCGCAGCCAGGTGCTTCCATTGCTACCGTCGTACCGGCCCGGACAAACAGGTGGGCGGCGACATTCAGCGCCTGCTGAACCCCGGTGACGATCATGATTTGATCCGGACTGCACGAAATGCCGCGAAAAGCGCCCAGATACCCGGCGAGGGTTTCCCTCAGCTCCCGAAGTCCTTTCGGTGTACCGGAATACGTCAAGTTGAATTTGGAAGATTGCATCCGCCAATTGGTCAGCCGGCGCCATACGCTGCGCGGAAAGCAAGCGGGATCGGTGCTCTCAAGCGCGAAGTCGCAAACGATCTCATCGGGGAGTGTGGATTGCTCCGCTTCCTCAGCGCCCGGAACGAACAAGTGGATCGGTTTGGTATGGGTGGCATTCTTGGAAGAGACTGCAACCAATACCGAGTTATCTGGAAGCGCATTTGACACGTAGGTCCCTGCACCTTCCCGGCACTCCAGATATCCTTCGGCCGTCAAGGTTTCATAAGCGAGTATGATCGTATTCCGCGATACACCGAGCTGCTCGCTCAAGGCGCGGCTACCAGGAAGGCGTGCACCGGGCCGCAGGCGGCCAGACACGATCAATCCGTGGATTTGCTTGAAAACCTGAGCTTGCAGTGACGCAGCCGAGAGGTCAATTTCAAGAGCTAACTGCATATGCAGCTCCTATCATTCGACAGTCGATACTTCGCGAAGTTCGCCAGGTAGCGACTGCGTTGTTACCCCGACCTCGTCGCAATCAGAAGGCGTTTTGTCAGCAACTCGAAACGCAACCGCCGCACCTCGAGATATCAAGCAACTCCTGGGATATGCCCAGAAAACTTACCGCTAGGCGCTGCTGGCCGCAAGCATTTCGGAAATCCTGGTGAATTTCTCGCGCGGCTTGCCAAGGGGCGCGCCACGCGCTTTCTCCGCCTGATCGATCGTTTCCCAATCGTGGAAAGACACTGACCGCACGGACCGTTGCGCCAACAGGGAAACCAACGCTTCGCGGCCAGACCTAGGCTGAGAGTTGAACTGCGGCAGGTCTGCGAGAAGGGTCGCAACGGTGGCCACGCTATCTGCTCGGTTCGTCCCGATGATGCCAGTTGGCCCACGTTTGATCCAACCGGTGACATAGACTGGAAAGCCATTCGGCAACATCATTGCCGCGCGGCCGTCCTTGTTGGGAACGGTGCCAAGCTTTTCATCAAATGGAACTCCTTCCAATGGAAGTCCGCTGTAACCGACACTGCGAATCATTAGGCCGGTCTTGATAGATATTGTCTTCCCCGTGCCGATCGCCTCTTGATGACCGGCAGCGCCAACGAGCCGGGTTCGCTCAAGAACCAGCTCCTCGAGCCTATGCCCTCCACGTGCTTCTCGTGGACTGAGGCAGAAGTGAATGCGACAGCATTTCGGCTTTTCTTGCTGACGGGAAGCGAAGGCTCGGAAGATCTCAAAGTTGCGTGCGCGCGCCGGTTCGCGGACGTCGCTCAGCTCGGACTTGCACGTCTCGCTCAAGAGCAAGTCATCAGGATTTACAAAAGGATCGCATTCGGAGAGTTGGCCGAGCTCACGCAGCTCTTTGGTGGTGAAGCGTGCCTGAACCGGGCCTCTGCGCCCGATGAGATGAATCTCACGGATTCGGCTCTCCGCCAAAGCATCCAGCGCATGTGCTGCAATATCGGTCTTTCTCAATTCATCGACCGACTTCGCCAGGATTCGGCAGATGTCGATTGCGACATTGCCCTGGCCGATGATGATGCCGGATTCGCTCGACAAATCGAACTCAAGATCGCGGTAGTCGGGATGGCCGTTGTACCACCCCACAAACGAAGTCGCGGCGTGGCACCCCGGAATATCCTCGCCGAGGATGCCGAGCCTCCGGTCCGTTGCCGCTCCGGTGGCAAAGATCACCGCGTGATAGCAATCTGCCAATTCCTTGAGGGTGAAATCCTTGCCGTATGATACGTTACCGACGAATGAAAAACGTGGATCGCGAGCGATCGTCGCGTAGGTGTCTGCGACATCCTTCAGTCGCGGGTGATCGGGCGCGACACCGTAGCGCACCAACCCGTAAGGGACTGGGAGCCGTTCGAGAATGTCGACCTCGGTCGTGTGCTCCGATTGCAGCAAAGCTTCAGCCGCGTAGAAACCGCTTGGGCCGCTTCCAACGATCGCAACACGCAGCGGGTTATTCGTTGTTCCAATTCCGTTCACAGATCAATCACTACGGTTTGATACGTTTAGGGGGTGCCATAGCCCAAGGCAACTCGTCGTTCTTCGGCGCCGGCCAAGGGTGTTTGCTTACCCCGGATCACGGGAGTGCTGCGTGATCTTTCTGCGTTAATCTCGACCCACATCAGCTGGTCTTCCGAAAGATCCGCGCTTTCGCTGATTGCATGAACCGGGCATGCTGGAATGCAAGCACCGCAATCGACGCATGCTATCGGATCAATGTACATGCGCTGATCGTCGCCATGGAAACACGCCACCGGACAGGTAAGAACGCAATCCGTGAATCTGCAGTCGCTACAGTTTCCAGTAACCACATGGGGCATTGTCGTTCCTCATTTGAACATCGTGGTGGCTGTCGATTAGCCGCCCGTCGCGGCCATGTTTCGTGAAATTTTCTCGGGCTTTTCGTTGAACTCGTGGCGCTCCGGCTTTAGGCTCATCGCTGAACGAAGTGCTTCCACGATCTCCTCGTCGCCGGCGCCGCGACGCAATAGTGGACCGAATGCCAACTGTTCCCGCTGACCGAGGCAAAGGTACATTGTTCCGTCGGCTGCCAGCCGCACGCGATTGCAAGTGGCACAAAAATGTTCAGAAAGCGGAGTGATAAAGCCGATGCTAAATCGGCCGTCTGGCGTTTTCATGTATCGAGCCGGCCCTCCGCCGGGCACATCGGCCGCGACAAGGCCGCGTTCTTGTTGCAAACGCCGCCGGATCGGTTGGAGGTCAAGGTATTGGGTATTTCGACCTGTTGTCCCCATCGGCATCGCTTCGATCAGACGGAGAACAAATCCTTGCTCCATGCAAAAATCGATCATGTCATCGATTTCGTCGTCATTCACTCCACGCATCGCGACCATATTGATCTTTATCGGCGTGAAACCGGCATCCTTCGCGGCCGCAAGCCCGGCCAGGATTTTGTCGAGAACATCCCGGCCGCAGATCGCGGCGACGCGGTCGGCACGAAGAGAATCCAGACTGACGTTGACGCGCCGTACACCGGCCGCTTTCAACGGTGCCGCGAGTGCATGCAATCGGGTCGCATTGGTGCTCAAAGATAGGTCGTCGATGCCCGGTATTGCTGCAAGTCGCGCCGCAAGATCTGGCAAGTCTCGCCGCACGAGTGGCTCGCCACCCGTAAGGCGGACACGCTTCAGTCCGCGAGGAGCCATAATGGATATCAGGCGCTCGATTTCCTCGAACCGTAACCAGGAGGCCGGCTCCTGAAACCCGCGAAATCCCTTTGGAATGCAGTAGGTGCAGCGCAAGTCGCATCGGTCGGTAACCGAAAGCCGTAAGTACTCGATTCGCCGCCCGAACGTGTCAACCAGGAGTGGAGCTTGCGGTCTCATGATGATGTTGCCGCGATTCTTTGTCGGCATGCAAAGCGCACAACCAAGGGTACTTGATAATCCGATCCTAAAGCCCGGTCAGTGAAGTACCGGTCCAAATGAAAGGCCTGAGTCCGGCCGGATTGCAAAGCCAAGCCGGCGCCAAGAGACCGGCACCAAGAGATTCGCGACAACCGGTACTCAATTCGATTGAGTCGTTGGATTTAACTGTGAAAAGGCCGCTCTTGGTGACCGTAAGTCCCAAAGCGCAGATGTCCCTGACCGAACGGTAGAAGGAATATGCCGATGCCTGCCAGCACTCCAACGACCAAGGCGAATACGAAGGAATTTTTCGGCGGTTGTCCCCACGATTGTCCCGACACCTGCGCGATGCTCTATACCGTGGAAGGCGACAAGCTAATCAACGTTCGCGGAAACCCTGAGCATCCAATCACGCGTGGCGGATTATGCGTGAAACTCAACGATTACGCGGATCGCCACTACAACGCGGATCGCGTGCTGTACCCGCTGAAGCGTAACGGCCCCAAGGGCAGCCGAGGCTTCGTGCGGATCAGCTGGGACCAGGCACTTTCGGAAATCAAACAGCGCTGGACAAAAACGATTTCAGACCATGGCGCAGAAGCCATTATGCCGGTCAGCTATCTCGGTAATGAAGGTCTCGTGCAGGGCCTGACGGTCGGCGATGCATTCTTCAACAGACTCGGCGCCACTGTTTGCGAGAAGACCTATTGCGCCTCAGGCTCTTCCACGGCATGGCTGCTCACTGTCGGGCCCACCAACGCGCTGGATCCGGAAAGCTTCGCCCACTCGAAATATATCATTATCTGGGGCTGCAACTCGATCAGCACCAACCTGCATCATTGGCCCTTCGTCATGGAGGCGCGCCAAAAGGGCGCAAAGGTCGTTGTCATCGACCCGTACAGGTCGCGTACGGCCAAGCAGGCAGACTGGCACATCGCCCCAAAGCCGGGAACCGACGGCGCTCTTGCGATGGCGATGATCCAGACGTTGATCAAGGAAGACCTCGTCGATCATGATTACGTCGACAAGTATGTGTTGGGTTTTCCGGAACTCAAGGAGCATGCGGCCACCTGCACGCCGGAATGGGCCGAGAAGATCACCGGTATCCGTGCCGACGACATACGAAAACTCGCGCGTGAATACGCTACGTCACGGAACGCTTCAATTCGTATTGGCGTTGCGCTTGAGCGTACTGCGGGTGGAACCCAAGCCATCCGCGCAGTCATTGCGATTCCCGCCTTGACCGGCGCCTGGAAGGACGTGGCTGGCGGCATTTATCAAGCGCCGCTGTGGGAGTTCCCCGTGAACTTCGGGGCGATCTGCCGGCCTGATTGGATAAAGCCGGGCACGCGCGTGGTGAATCTTCTGAAATTGGGAGAAGCGTTGCTGGGTGAGACCAAGCTTGATCCGCCGATCAACTCGCTAATGGTCTACAACACGAATCCAGTGACCCAGGCCATGGATGTTGACAAGATCGTCAGGGGGCTTCAGCGCGAAGATCTATTCACCGTCGTCGCAGATCACTTCATCAGCGATACCGCGGCCTACGCTGATATCATCTTGCCGGCGACGATGGCTGCCGAACACGATGACCTGATGTTCTCCTGGGGGCATTTCTACCTTACGCTCAATCAAAGAGCGATCGAGCCGCCTGGTGAAGCCTGCTCGAACGCGGAGATTTTCCGTAGGCTTGCGAAAACCATGGGCTTGACCGACCCGGAATTTCTCAAATCGGATTTGGAGTTGGTCGAAAGCGCAGTTGATTGGACTGCACCGCAAGTGCAGGGCATCGGCATGGACCTCCTCCGGACGCAAGGCTATGCCAAGTTGAATTTGGGTGCGGCGGATACGCGGACGCCTCATGCGGAGGGGAAGTTCCCGACACCGTCTGGCAAGTGCGAAATCCTGCTCACCGACGCGAAGAATTTCGTGGCGCCGCCATTTCGTCAATTGTACAACGAGATGCAGAGTGGCGAGCCGATCGAGCCGCTTCCCGGCTATACCAGGCCATATGAGAGCGCGGCCGACGAGCCCGAGCTCGCCAAGCTTTATCCTCTGAGCATCATAGCTCCGAAGAGCCACGCGTTCTTGAACACAAACTATGCCAATGAGCCCAAGAAGCGGAGACTGCAGGGAGACCAGTTTGTTCTCCTTAGCCAGCAAGACGCCGCTGAGCGTATGATTAAAGAGGGTGATGAGGTCAAGGTGTATAATCGAACGGGCGGCTTCCGCGGTGTTGCGCGGATAACCGATGATGTTCAGCCTGGGTTAATCGTTACCACTGTCGGATATTGGCGGACTCATAACGAGGAGGGCACGGTCAATAGTGTGTCCGCGCCTCGGTTCGGTGGGATGGGAAACTGTCCAACGTTCTCGGACAATCTCGTTCAGGTGGAGCGGGTTGTAGGCAAGAATGCTGCGCGGAGCATGCATGAGCCGAAACCGGTAGCGTTGGTGACAGCTTAGGTATTCGGAATTATGAGTTTGCGGGCCTGCAGGTGAAGATGCAGGTCCGCAGACGTTTGATGGGCCAACATGACGCCTGGCCTGACGTTGTTGAAGCGTCACTAACGCCGTCGGGGGCAGGGTCTCCAGCGCGACCGGACCGCGCCTAGATTTTTGCGGTAGAAGTCCGGGATAAGGTTTGTCGCTCTAAACGCTGGGTCCGCCACTCACGAACGTTCGTCTTATACCGCTTCCAAATGACGCCCGTCGTCGAGTGCGCCGGCACGTCACATTCCTGCTAAGCGGCATCGACAAATACGGCACCATCAGAAACTAGCTAACCGGCACTCTGAACATCCTGTTGGTTTCCTATAGTTCCACGAAAAGCTGCTGCTGATGGTCGTCAGACCAGCATGGAATGGAAACCCAATGGATCTCACGGGAAGCTACACGATACCAGCGAAACAAAGCGCTGTTTGGGCCGCACTAAATGACCCAAACATTCTTAAAGAGTGTATCCCGGGCTGTGAAACTCTCTCGATGCTTTCCGAGACTGAGTTTGCTGCGACCGTTGTCGCCAAGATAGGTCCATTGAAAGCTCGCTTCACCGGAAGAGTAGAGTTGAGCGAGATCGACCCCAATAACAGCTATCGAATTCAGGGCGAAGGTTCAGGGGGTGTCGCAGGCTTTGCCAAGGGTGGTGCTCGTGTCCATCTCCGAGGAGGAGGGGATAGTACCGTGCTAACGTATGAATTAGATGCCCAGATAGGCGGAAAGATGGCGCAGCTTGGGTCTCGTCTAGTCACAGGTGTGGTGAAGGGCATGGCCGAGAAATTCTTCACCACGCTGGTATCCAAAATAGGCCAGGGCACTTGATGTAGGTCAACAAGAGATCTCCGGACGGGCCGCTAAGGCAAGGATCAGTTTCGTGCTCATTTTATCGTCGTGCCAATCGGTCGAGAACTGCATGTGATGGCCGAACCTCTCAACTAGTTCGCGAGAATTCATGAAGGTTATCTATTTTGCTTGGGTGCGTGAACGCGTGGGTAAGGCGGAAGAGACCGTCGATCCGCCGCCGTCGGTGCGGACCATTAACGACTTGATCCAATGGCTGGTCGGGCGTGGCGAGGAATATGCTCACGCTTTCGAGAAACCGGTGGTACGAGCTGCAATCGATCATATCCACGTGAAACTCGACGCGTCCATCGTCGGAGCTGGCGAGATCGCGTTCTTTCCGCCGATGACCGGCGGCTGACGCATGCAACGCCTGTGACCATTCCTATCACCATTCGCCTGCAGCAGGACGATTTCGACGTCTCCCACGAGATCCGTGCACTCACGCACGGTCGAATCGATATCGGTGCTGTTGTCACCTTCAGCGGTATCTGTCGAGGTGGCGCCGAGGGAGGCGTCATTACCGCGCTCACGTTAGAACATTACCCCGGTATGGCGGACGCAGAGATCAGGCGGCATGTCGACCAGGCGATCGCGCGATGGCCCCTCACTGGCGTTACCATCATCCATCGCTACGGCCACGTAGTGCCGGGAGACAATATTGTACTCGTGCTGACGACTTCCGCGCACCGGCAGGCGGCCTTTCAGGGCGCCGAGTTCTTGATGGATTACTTGAAGGTTGACGCGCCATTCTGGAAGTCCGAGCAACGCTTGCAACGGACGTCATGGGTAGATCACCATCATCGCGACGCTGATGCCATCGCTCGCTGGAATGCGACCTGATGCCTGACCCCGCAAGGAGTCCTGCGGCGTACCTTAAGGCTCAGGCTCGGCGAGTAGTTCGCCAAGATGCGAAGACAGCTGATCTTCGTCGCAACCCGGCGTATAGAATTGGCCCGCGGCTACGTTCGACTTATTGCTGAGACGTGCCAATAGCCGCCTTACGAGAGTTGCAGGAACGGTAAGCGCACCACCGGCATAGGCCCGCTGCGCGAGCTAACTCCTCTCAGCCGCCAGTTTGTCTTGCGTTTTCGTCTCAAAATCACTGGCGTCATGCCGTTCATGCAGTTGACTTGAGGCTTCGCCAGTGACGCGGTTGACCATTCGCCCGCGTCGGACGGCCGGCCGCTCGGCGATCGCATCTACCCAGCGCGCAACGTTCTTATACTCTTTTGCCTGAAGGAACTCGGCCGCTTCGTAGAGCCAGCCCTTTGTCAGACCAGCGTACCACGGCCAGGCGGCGATATCGGCGATCGTGTAGTCGCTGCCAGCGATATATTCGTTCGTTTCGAGTCGCCGGTCGAGCACGTCGAGTTGACGCTTCGTCTCCATGGCGAACCGATCTATGGCATACTCGATCCTGGTCGGCGCGTAGGCGTAGAAGTGGCCGAAGCCTCCGCCCAAATATGGCGCGCTTCCCGCCTGCCAGAACAGCCACGACAGGCACTCGGCGCGTGCGCCAAGTCCGGTCGGCAAGAGGGCGCCAAACTTCTCGGCTAGGTATATCAAGATAGCAACGGACTCGAAGACCTGGGTTGGCGTTGGTCCGCTTTGGTCCACCAGGACCGGGATCTTGGAATTAGGGCTCAGCGCAACGAAGCCGCTCCCGAACTGATCGCCGCGGTCGATTCTGATCAGCCAAGCGTCGTATTCTGCACCACTATGGCCAAGCGCCAACAGCTCCTCAAGCATCACGGTCACCTTCACACCGTTCGGCGTTCCTTGAGAATAGAGTTGCAGCGGGTGGCGACCGACTGGGAGTTCCTTGTCGTGCGTCGGGCCGGAGATCGGGCGGTTTATGTTCGCGAACCGCCCGCCGTTCGGCTTGTCCCAACTCCAAACTTTCGGTGGCGTATAATCGAACGGGGTGGCCATCTTTAACACTCCAGGCGTTTGGCGGTGGCATACGAGTCCAAGGCACGATCGGGTCGCACCGTATTCGCAGGGTCGAAGAACATGCCGATGAGCCGCCTAGATCGGCTTCTTGCGTCGATTGAGATCTCGGCCCGGCGCGAGACGAAATCGCTCTAACTGGCTTAGTTTATGCCTCCTTCGCGAGAACGTGAACACTCACTGCTCGGCGAACACTGTTCCGCTGTGCGGTTGAGTGGAGGGATCGATCTTGTATGTTTGGAAGGGTTGGATCGACACTCAATGGCGGAGCACACGCCTGCGTCTGGTCGAACGTCCGACTTTGCCGGGACCGATCGGCCAGACGCAGGCCGCTGACACACGGGGAATGCCACTTCGAAAATCAGCTCTATGCTGGTCCCCTCTGGTCTGTTCGCAATCTGCAATCGAGATAGGTGTAATCTAAACTATTCGTTTTTCGAATTGAGATTGTGCCCTTAGGAATGGGACTTGGCCCCCTCTTTGCCTAAAAGTACTGAATCGACGCAAGAGCAGAGTCTCGATTCCGTCAGCAGTTCAACCGATTCCTATGTGGTTATCCAGCGGAGTAGTCCATCTCGGTAGTGCTGTGGGAATAGCGCCACCGCTTAACCGCGCCATCGCCGATGTCCTTGCCTTATACGAAGCCGGCTCGCCTGCGGTGCTCGAGACGAAGACAATGGAGAGCTCCGGTGCCACCTGACCAGGGAAGTGCT
>Ga0137358_10002406_pt1 | contig 10609 bp, 8 predicted proteins | sample Mad1_20_16metaG_FD_105551 | JGI IMG/M metagenome (GOLD analysis project Ga0137358, IMG submission 105551) | Vadose zone soil microbial communities from Angelo Coast Range Reserve, California, USA - Mad1_20_16 metaG | ecosystem: Environmental > Terrestrial > Soil > Vadose zone | place: USA... | reverse complement strand
GGGGAGGGATTCGATGAAATCGGCAAGGCCGATTTCGCAAATGGCGTTCTCGACGGTGTCGCGGTCGATGTTGGGAGTGCCGAGGCGCACGTTGGATTCGATGGTGCCGGTGAAGAGGAAGGGGTCCTGAAGAACGATGCCGAACAGGCGGCGGAGGTCCTGGAGATTGATTTTGCGGATGTCGATGCCGTCGAGCAGGATTTGGCCGCGCTGAATGTCATAGAAGCGAAGAAGGAGAGAGATGAGCGTGGTTTTGCCGGCGCCGGTGTGGCCGACGATGGCGAGGGTTTGGCCGGGCTCGACGCGGAAAGAGACGTCGCGGAGAACCCAATCATCTTCGCGGGGATTAGGGATGGGGCGATAGCTGAACCAAACATTGCGGAATTCGATTTCGCCGCGGGGATTTTCTAGGCGAATGGTGTCGGGCGGCGACGAAACGTTGGCGGGCTCGTCGAGGAGCTTGAAAATGCGCTCGGAGGCGGCCATGGCGGACTGCAGGATGTTGAATTTTTCGCTGAGGTCCTGGATGGGGCGGAAGAAGCGAGTGGCATACATGGTGAAGGCGGTCAGCTTGCCGAGGGTGAGCGTGGAGGCGAGCACGCGATTGCCGCCAGCCCAATAGATTAAGGCGATGGCGAAGACGCTCAAGATTTCAACGGCGGGGTAGAAGAGGGCGTAAGAGAGGATGGCGTCGCGCCAGGCGATCATGTTGTCGTGATTGCGCTTGGCGAATTCAGCGCGGGCTTTTTGCTCGCGGTTGAAGATCTGCACGATGCTCATGCCAGAAATGTATTCCTGGAGGAAGGCGTTGATCTTGGCGATGGCCGTGCGGATGTGGCGATTGGCGTCGCGCACGTAGTGGCGGAAGACGAAGGTGACGATTAGGATGAAGGGAAGAACGGAGAGCGCGTCGAGAGCGAGGCGCGGGTCCATCCAGAAAAGCAAACCGGCCATGACCGCGAGGAGGAAGAAATCGTTGATCATGGTGACCACGCCGGCGGCAAAGAGGTCGTTGAGGGCGTCGACGTCGGTGGTCACGCGCGTGACCAGGCGGCCGACGGGGTTGCGGTCAAAGTAGCTCATCGGCAGGCGCTGCAGGTGCGCGAAAATTCCGGTGCGCATGTCGTACATGGTCTGCTGGCCGACGCGCTGCATAATGCGGATCTGAACGTACTGGGCGACGAAATCGAAGATCAGAACGAGCAGGTATAGGACGCTGAGTACGATTACGCTGCGCCAAGCGCTGGCCTCAGGCAAATTGCCTCTCAGTGCTGGCGAGAAATAACGGTCGATGGCGACTTGAAAAATTCGCGGCGGGGCTAGTTCGAGCGGCGTAACCACGGCGACCAGGGCCATGGCTAGGACGACACGCCAGCGGTACGGATGCAGGTATTGCATCAGGCGGCGCATCAAGCGCGCGTCGTACGCTTTGCCTAAGGCTTCTTCTTCGTGCACGTTGCTCATGCGCGTTCTAACTCTTCTTCCAGCAATTGCTTCTCGTAGAGATCTGCGTAATAACCGCCGCGAGCGAGGAGTTCGTCGTGCGTGCCGCGCTCGATGATACGGCCGTCGCGCAGGACGACGATCTGGTCCGCGTCCCGCACGGTGGAGGTGCGGTGCGAAATCAAAATGGTGGTGCGGCCGTGCATGATGCCGCGCAGACGCGTGAGGATGCGCTCCTCAGTTTGCGTGTCGACGCTGGAGAGGGAATCGTCGAGGATGAGGATGCGCGGGTCGCGGATGACGGCGCGAGCGATGGCGGTGCGTTGTTTCTGTCCGCCGGAAAGCGTGATGCCGCGCTCGCCGACAACGGTTTCGTATTTATGGGAAAAGCCTTCGACGTCGGAATCGAAGCTCGCGATCTCCGCGGCCTGGCGGACCTGGTTGAGATCGTAATTGGGGAGGCCAAAGGCGATGTTGCCGCCGACGGTTTCGCTGAAGAGGTACGTGTCTTGCGGGACGTAGCCGATGGAGCGGCGCAAGGTGTCGAGCGGCCATTCGCGAATGGGCCGGCCGTCAATCAGGACTTCACCCTCGGGAGCTTCCCAGAGGCGCGCGATCAGGGCGGCGAGCGTGGTTTTGCCGCTACCCGTGGGGCCGACGATGGCGAGCGTAGAGCCCGCAGGAATTTTCAAGTTGATGTCCCGGAGGACGGCATGTGTATCGTTGCCGTTGGATTTGGCGAAGCCGGCGCCATTCCCGGAGATAGTAGTGGGATATGTGAAATTCAAGTTGCGGAATTCGACTTCGCCGGCGACTGCGGCGTTGGCGGGAACCTTCGCGAAGCGGTCGTCGATTTGCGGCTGTGCGTGGAGAATGTAATTCAGGCGGCCCATGGAGGCCGCGCCGCGCTGGAAAATGTTGGTGACCCAACCGAGGGCAATCATGGGCCAAACGAGAATGCCGAGGAAGGTATAGAAAGCGATCAGGGCGCCGAGAGAAATCTGGCCGCGGAGAAGTTGATGGCCGCCTTGCCAGAGTACGATGAGGAAGGAAAAGCCGATGAGCGCCTGGAGCGATGGCATGAACATGCTCCAGGTGCGGATGAGCTTGATGTTGCGAGCCACGTATTCGCGATTGGGCTCGTCGAAGCCGCGGATTTCGGCTTCTTCCTGGGCGTAGGCGCGGATGACGCGGACGCCGGAAAGATTTTCCTGGACTTTCGCGGAGAGGGTGGCGAGCGAGGCTTGAATCATTTCGTAAAGATCGTGAATAACTTTGCCAAAGTGGCGTACGGCCACGAAAACTACAGGGACGGGGAGCAGCACCCATAACGTCAGGGGCGGAGAAAGGCGCGCCATGACCGCGATGGCGATGAGCATGGTGACCAGCGTTTGCCCGGTGTACATGATGCCGGGGCCGAGGACCATGCGTACGTTGTTGAGGTCGTTGGTGGCGCGGGACATCAGTTCGCCAGTGCGATTGCGGACGTAAAACTCCGGCTCCATGAGCAACAAGCGGCCGAGCAGGTCGTCGCGGAGGTCGAATTCAATGTCGCGGGAGACGCCGATGAGAACCCAGCGCGTGGTGAAGGACAGCGCGCCTTTGAGCAGGACGCAGATAATCAGGATGAGACAGTAGATGCCTAGAGCGTGACGGCTGTGCGGGGCGTAGAAGGGAATATCGCGGTTGAGCCAACCGCCGGCAAGCGCTTGCGCGTGGGTGTTGGTTTCAAAGGGGCGAGGGCTGCCAGCGAGAATGTCGGTCATGACGCCGGTGGCGAGCGGGATGATGTTGCCGACAATGCTGGTCAGCACGAGAGCGAGCAGGCCGAGCGCGATAGCAGGGCGGTAGCGAGCGAGATAGGGCACGAACCCAAGCAGGTTTCTCGCGGCGGAGGTACGCGCCTGCGGTTGCTGCGATTTTTGCGCGGCGGTCCCGTGCTGTCCGGTTTTGGTGCCGTTGCTCATCGCAAATTCGATCGCGCGGTGCTCAGCGACGGAGCCTCATTCAGAAAATGCTCGTATGAGCGGTCGAGGGACTGGTAGCGCTTGGTCGCAGGGTTCCAGCGGATGCCGATGGGAAGCGTGTGCGTGTCCACCGCGCCCTTCAGCGGCGTGAAGTACAGCGCCAGGCCCTTTTCGGGATCCTGCTCGTAAGCCAAGCGCCAGCCGGTCACGCCTCCGATGGGAGTGCCAGGCAGATAGCCTTTCCCATTCTTCAGGTGTTCGTCGCAGCGCAGGATTTCCATCCACTGACCGTTATCGTTTTCCGCGAGCACCGCGCGAGTGACAATCGTGCCGGGCAGATTATTTTTCGGCGATTTGGGGACAATGTTGGCAGCGAGAAATTCCTGCTTGCCGTTTTTCGCCAGTTCGCCGAAAAGCAGCACGGTCGTCTCTTTTCCGAGTAGTGAATCCGCCGCGGACTGAATGTCCTCGGGAACGGACGGCGCGGCCGGCTTTGCTTCCGCGGCGGGCTTTTCCGGTGTCGCGTCACCGCAGCCGGCGAGGAAGCACGCAGCCAGTATGCCCAGCGCTGCGTTCCGGCAAGTGCGGCGAACGGCCCCCCGATTCTCACTGATTTGATTCCCCGTCCCTGAAGGTAAGGACGGCATGGCTGCGGACTCGTTAGCAGGCGTCAGGAAACAGCCGCTTTCCGTGAGATTTTCCATTGTAGAAGCTTCGCTACTCCTTTTTGTCCGTCGCGAGGTGAAGGCGTAATGCCACAATTTTAGCCGTTGCGTGTCCTCCACGGAAGAAATCATCGGCTCAGGTTGCTTTTATGATGAGGTGACGTTCCGGCGCCCGCCGAGGCCCAAGATTAACGCCGGGCGAGGATGGCGTCCAGCCGGGCCTCGAAATTTTCTTCCCCCTCGGAGGATAACTCGCTGCGCTCGACGGGAAGCGCAGCCTCAATGGCCTCCACCCAGTTGAACAATTGTTGGATGTTTTCGCGGGTCCTGGCGTGATATTCCTTCAAGTTGCCGCTGGCCGACATCCACTGGCGAAACGTGTGCTCGAGGGGATGGTCGGAGGACCCGAATGGGTTAGAAGCTGCGGCGGGAGCGAGAATGCCACCGTGCCCAGTGAAGAAATGCTCGAATCCTAGGTCGGCGGCGAAATGGCCGGCGGTGGCGGCTACTCCATCGTCGTACAGCAGGCCGTGACAGATCAGCGCGAGCGGCTGCGGTTCGCGGCGCCACTTTAGAGTTTCCAAATCAAAGAACCACAGGTCCCAGTTGGCGCCGACGAGGTATGCCGTGTCCGGGTTCATGTGTTGCGCGGCGAGTGCGGCTACTTCCGGAGGGCCGTAACTTTGATCGCGGAGGTCCCACTCGGCAACCGGGATTTCCGTGGGATCGACGGCCTGAATGCGCAATTCGGTAAAAGCGCTCTGCGAAGTGGAGAGTGACGCAGTGGTGAGGAAGCGGGCAAACTCCGGGATCATCGTCGTTTCGGAGAAGTCGCGCGTCCAGATGCGCAGATGCGCTCGGTTGGCCATTTTTGCTTATTTAATTATACCGGTACGCCCAAAAAGAGGCGAATTCCGCGGTGGTTCAAGCTGAAAGCGGTTCAGTGCGGGAGCGGCGCCGCGGTGCCCAGATTGGAGGCGATCTGGGCCAGGCGTTCGCGCAGGGAGTCGCCTATTTCAGAGAAAACCCTGGTGCAGGTGTCGCGGAGTTTTTCTTCGGCGGTGGCGGCGATGCCCGAGACCACTTCGCGGGACTGGTGGTCGAGCGAGGCTACCGTGGCGAGCATCCATTGATTGGAGACATTTTCGAGGCGGCCGCGGAACCTTTCGGCGGCTTGTTCGCCAACGCGCGCGTACATGCCGCGTATCTCCGCTTGCTGAGCCTCGGTCATCGATTTCCAGGCCTCGAGCAGGGGGCCGAAACCGGCCTGCACTTTCCTGTTCGCTTCAGCGACACCGGCTTCCAAAGTGCCGCTCATGGCGGTTTGAAAGCGGCGGAGAAAGCTCTCCTGCTCGCCGGTGAGTTTCTGAGTCAAATCCGCGTGCGCTGCTTCCATGCGGGCTTTGGATTCGCTCACCGACTTTTGCGCTTCCGCTTCAAGGCCGCTGAGCTCCTGGCGCGCCTGGCGCTGAATTTCGTCGATGAAGGCGGCGGAGGTGGTTTCTGCGGCTTCACTGAAGAGCGCGCGGGCGCGCTCGAAAGCGTCGCGGACGACTTCCTCCATCTGGTTTTGCGTGTGGCCGACGAAATTGCGGCTGGCAGTATCGAGCTCGCCGGCAAACATCGCGGAGATTTCGCCGGCGCGTTCGCGCAGGCGCGCTTCGGCCTGCTCTCCGGCGCGTTCCGCAAAATGCTGAATTTGTGTTTGCGCTTTTTTCTCGTACCACTCCGCGGATTTCAGTAAGTCATCGACGACCTGATGCTTGGTGGTTTCCGCTTTGCCTTCGAGGTCGGCGAGACTGCGCGCGGTAACAGAATCTGCGGATTCGTGCAGTAACTGCTCGACTCCGCCCAAATTGCCGCGGAAGCTCGCCAGTGCTTCCGCGAATGCTTCGTCCGCCGTCACGCGAATTCGCTCCTGTTGCAGGGATGTGGCGGCATCGAGCATCGAACGCCCTCCCGCGAGGCGCTGAATGCCCTGTTCCACCTGCAGGAGGTGTGGCTGCACGAGCGATTCGACTTGCTGGCTGAATTGCGCGGCCGCTTGCCGGCTGGATTCCGCAAAGGTGGCGTGGATCCGCGCGCTGAGTTCGTCAAAGAGCGATTCGGAACGGCGATGCAGCTCGTTGCGGTGCAGGCTCAAGATGTCGTCCAACTGCGACTGAAAACCAGCGAGCGCGTGCTCCTGTGTGGTTTCCACGCGCTCCGGGAAAACCTCGAGCCGGCCCAAGACCTCGCTGGCGCGCACCAGCGTTGCTTCGATGCGTCCGGCATGAGCTTGCGTGAGATCCTTTAGCGCAGCGAGACGCAAGTTTGATTCGGAAGCGACGAGCGCAGCGGATTCACGGAATCCGGCTTGCAAGCGTTCGGCCTCTTGCTGAAATTGCTGCAGCACGCTGTTCGCGTGGTCGTTCAGCGATTCCGCGGCTTGGACTTGCGTGGCCGCGACGGCGTTGTCGACAGCAATCTGCACGCGACACAAAGCGGATTCCAACTCGCCGGCAAGATCGTTTTGCCAGGTCTGTTGGGCGATGGACAAGAGCGCGGAAGCTTGCTCTTGAACGTGGTTAGCCTGGGCGCGCAGGGATTCCGCCAGCGCCGAGACGCTTGATTCGTGCGCGCGCGCGGTTTCTTCGGCCTCGCGCTCGGCTGATGCCGCGAAGCTGGCGATACGTGCTTCCACGGCGGCGGCGTGCTCGCGGAGCCGCTTCAACAACTCTTCCGCCTGGGCGCAAGCCGAGCCGAGCGTTTGCAGCGCAGCGCCTGTTTGTTCGGCATACGCATTGCCCTGCGCCAGCGCTTCCTGCGAAAGCTGCGCGGTCAAGTCGCGGGTGAGCTCTTCGAGCTGCGGCGCCAGCCTTCGCGGCAAATCGCGCTGCAATGCTTCGGCCGCGGCGTCCTGCGCCAAGTGATAGAGACCGGCGGATTCGTCGCGGATTTTCTCCAGCGCCGTGGCCACTTCGCGCGAAAGCATCTCGCAGTCGGCCGCCATTTTGTGGTCCCACTGCTCGGCGGAAATGCGATGTTCGGTGGAAACGGCTTGCGCGGCTGCTTCCCGTGCAGCGGCATGAATTTGTTGCCGCGCATCCGCCAGCAAACGTGCGACCTGGCGAGCGAGCTGCATGGAAGCGTCGGTCGTGCTGGCAATGGCAGGGAACGCACGCAGCCGTTCCGAGCGATCCTCCGAGGCAGCGCCGGCGTCGGATAGCGACAGGTCAAAATCCGCCTCCGCTGCCTGAGAAGGCGATTCGTGATGTTGTTCGCCAGCTTCCGCGGAATGCTGCGAATGCTCCTGCAAATCCGCAACACCGGGCGCGCCAACGTCCGCCTGCGCGGCGTCCGGAAAGGCGAACCAGTCGTCGGGCGGAAAGGCAATGCCCCAGGCGTTTCCGGGAAGCTCTAGCTCCAGGGCGACCTGAAAGAGTTGCCGCACGGTGCGCGGGCGCTGAATCCACGCGACCCGTCCGCGAACGGTGCGTGGCGGCTGTCCGGCCTCCGGGTGTGGCACCTCGAGCGTGACCCACATATTTTTCAAGACGTAGTGCTTCGATTGGTAGCGACACCCGTGGCAATTGATGATCAGAGTCGAAGTGTGCTCGCTGAATTGGCGACCGAGTGCGTCCACACCCGCAACGGTCAGGGGAACGGCCTGAACAATGCGCGTGCTGCGGCGCTTGCGCAACTCCACGGTTGCGCTGGCTAGGCCGGTTTCAGACACAGCTTCTCCGATATCTTCGGTAAATTCCCGGCCAAGCTCGTCCATGAATGCAGGCCATCCATAAATTGTAAAAACGTATAAAATCGACAACTGCGATTACTTCGTCTGGGTATTTTCCGACGCAGGGGCGCGGTGCTCTCCGGTCAAGAACATCCACGCTTCCTTTGCCACCCAGATGGGTCCGACCAACAAATAAACCGGCCCCTGGAAAAACGCCGGATGATTGCCTTCGATCCGGTGACCCAGGAACAAGAACGCCCAGCCGCCCACGAACAAAGCTCCGCCCCAGGTCCACTTTGCGAAAAGGAACAGAATTAGTCCGGCAAAGATTAGGGGGATGCCGATGCCATGCAGCAATTTGTTCCAGCCGGAAGAGTGTTCATGATCGTACTGCGCCATGTAGTGCGCCAGACCCAGAGCGCACCTCCTTGCGGGGGACAGCTGCCGCGGAAAGCTCACTTTATACCGAATCGCGGGAAATGGCTAGGGCGGCGGCTACAAGTCGCGGCGGCCTTCCATGGCTTTTAGCATCGTCACCTCGTCGGCGTACTCGAGGTCCGCGCCGACAGGTATGCCCACGCCGATGCGCGTGACGCGCACGCCGAGCGGCTTTAGCAGCTTGGACATGTACACGGCGGTGGCTTCGCCTTCGGCCGTGGGGTTGGTGGCGATGATGATCTCCTCCACCGTTCCGCCTTTAAGGCGCTCAACCAGTGTTTTTATCTTGAGCTGCTCGGGGCCGCGCCCTTGCAAGGGCGATAGTGAGCCGCCCAAGACGTGGTACATGCCGCTGTACATCCGCGTCTTCTCGATGGCCATGATGTTATGCGCTTCCTCAACCACGCAGATAGTCGCGCGACTGCGCGTCGCGCTGGTGCAGTACAGGCAGGGATCGGCATCGGTAATGTTGTGGCACACGGAGCATTCGCGGATTTTTTCTTTCGCGTCGCGAATGGCGTCTGCGAGCGCGAGGGCATTTTCAGGCGCTGCGCGCAGCAGAAAGAAAGCGAGGCGCTGCGCGGTTTTTTGGCCGATGCCGGGCAGGTGCTTCAGTTCGTCAATCAGGCGTTCGACGGGAGCGGCAAAATCAGGCATGCATGATGTGTAGCACAGGGAAACGGGTAGCGCAAACGCAGGCGCGTTCGTTTATTTTTGAGTGCGCATCTGCGGAGGGCGAAAACCTAAAGCGCAAGAAATTAGAAGGGCGAGCGCCTTGTGCTTGCGCACCTGAAGCTCACCCTTCTTGGTGATCGCATCGCTACCGCGATACGAACTTATTGATTCGCGGGCTTGGTCGCGGCCCGCGCTTCGACTGCGTCGCCGCGTGGCGTCATCGAGACGACGATGTATTCGCGCTCCTTGCCGTCGGACTCCGGGACGCGCAGGAGCATCTTGTCTTTGCGGATGCGGAACTCCGCCGTTTCACCGACCGGTAAAAGCGTCGGATGCTTGTCGTCTTTTGGCCGGATGCGATAGATCAGCCGGTCGGACTTGAGAATGTATTCCTGGCATAACACTTCTTGTGTGTTTTTGTGCTGGCCATCGGTACCGAGAATTTCGCCGGTCAGTGTCTTGCCGTCTTTTTCGGCATAGCCGCAATGGGTGGAATCCATTTGCAGCAGCACGCCGCGCTCGTATGCGGGCTTGTCTTTGGCCGGAGCGGGTGCAACGTTCTGAAGGCTCGCTGCGATCGCCAGAAGCATGCCTGCAGTTCGTGTTTTCATCGCTGGGTCCTTTCCTTATCATTAATCTTGGCTCTAAGTTCTCCGGCTATTGCTTTGGGCTCTGCGTCGTCGCTTGCGCTTCCGATACGAGCAGAAGCTGCGTGCCACTGTCGAGATGCACGTTCCTGCTGGTTGAGGTGATCAGCGAACCTTGCGTGCTGTTGGAAGCCACTGCGTTCAGGTTGAGCCCTTCGAGTCCGAAAACGCCCTGGCTGTTGGAGGTAAGCTGGCCAGCCGTGTTCAATCCGCCGACCGCGCCACGCGCCGCACCGGCCGCGTTCACCGTCGAGTTGACCGCGCCGTTAGCGACTCCACCGGCGTTTGCTGCGGTGTTGGTCGCCGCGCCGGTTGCTGCACCCGCGGTGGAACGCACGCCACCGAGTGCTCCCCCACCACTGGCGCGCGCTGAGCCCACCGCTCCGCCGCCACCGGACAATTCATCGCCGCCGACAGAACTCGCTGCGGCGGTCTGCGCTGCGGCGAGCGCGCGAATCGTGACATTCAGCGGAATTTCCTCGCCATTTTTCAGCATCGCTTTATCAAACACAATGCCCAGCGCGGATTCTTTCTCTTCCTTGCTGCGCTGCTTGCATTCCGTTACATGCCCGACCAGCTTCGAGCCCTTTGGTATCACCACCTTGCCTTCGGACTTCGTTGCTTCTGTCGTTTTTGCGGTAACCTGATCGCCAGGCTTGTTTTTCTTGGCGTCCACCGGTTGCGAAAGCGTGGCGTTCATGGCCGTGCCGCTGGAAAGCGACGCCGAACTTTGCCCGGCTCTTGCCGAAGTTGAAGCTGAGGTGTTGCTGGAAGCTTTCGCGCCGGATTTATCCGCTTGCACCGACGTGCTGCCGCTCGCGGAGGAACTCGCTTGCGCGCCCCCTTGAGCGTACAACGTGGAACCGGGCACTACGAGCATGCCCGCCAGAATGACCACGGACGTAGCCTTCATAATGGACCTCCTCCCAATCAATGCGGCTTTGCCGCAGCAATGGATCAGCTGGGATTCTTCCATTTTCCGCTATGCGGAGTCTTGCAGAGGCACGCTGTTTCCAATAAGGCATGAGCCCCGGCCGGAAACTATGGGAGAGCCTG
>Ga0137358_10002404_pt1 | contig 10619 bp, 7 predicted proteins | sample Mad1_20_16metaG_FD_105551 | JGI IMG/M metagenome (GOLD analysis project Ga0137358, IMG submission 105551) | Vadose zone soil microbial communities from Angelo Coast Range Reserve, California, USA - Mad1_20_16 metaG | ecosystem: Environmental > Terrestrial > Soil > Vadose zone | place: USA... | reverse complement strand
GCACTGGCGATGCCATGGCACGGCGCCTGACCGTTTTAGAGAATCTTACGCCGTCGACCGTGCGGGGCTGTACGGTTCTCAATGGGCATGGACGATGAGCGGGATACCCATAGTCGGAAGCACGCCCCCGCAACCACTTTCGAGAAAACCGGTCTTGCAGCGGTTTCAAGCAAGAAATCAGGGGTTCCAGCGTGACGCCCAGCATCAGCTAAGGCTTGTATCGCGCTCGGCATTTGACATTCACGGAACCGGAACTACTGTACTCTCAGTAGGTCGCCTCGATGCCGGCGCTTTGGATCGCTTGCCATCACGCCACCGTCCCGCGCGAGGCACCAAAACAGTGGGGACTGGTCGTGAGCCAACGGACCACCTACCCTGGCAACTTCCGCCATGCCGGCCGACAAATAGGCCCCAGCGTTGCGCCACCGCAGACCGCAACGGACAGCGGGATAGAAGTCCACGAAGAGGAACTGGGTACGGTCACCGCGCAACGTGTATACAAGATGCGTTGCGAGTGTGGCCGCTCATGGTTCGAGCTTGAACTCTTGAAGTTCGTGGAGTGTCCTGCCTGTCATAAGCTGAGCCTCGTTTCCACATAACAGAACCGTCGCAAGGCTCGAGCGACGGCACGCTGCTGCTCCGGCGCACGCCGTTCGTCGATCGCCTCAGCAATCGTCGGGCGGCCTACGCCTATTCCCTACCTTCTTCGAAATCACCCTAATTGGAACAGCCATCCAAGGCGAGTACCTTACTAAAAAAATGACGCGAACAACCTGCCATCACTGCCAGCACATTACCTCTCTGCAGCTTAGAGAAGAGTTTCGGCGTACTGCGGGCGGCCACACGGAAGCAGACGGAAAGACCGTCGTTTGCGGCGCCTGCGGAGATAGCTGGCACTTCCGCGACCGGGTGCAGCTGCCGGAATGGCTGCGGCAGGAGCTGACAGACAGGGGGCTCTGATCCAGTTTGGCCCGGACAGCCGGCCCCACTGCCCTTGGCACGGCAGCGCGGGGCTGCTGCTCAGGCCGATGGTGCGCGGATCGCGTCAGCGTCCGTCACTTATCCTTCCGCCGGCTAATTTTGATGCCATGCGCGGTGAGAACCTTCTGCACACCCACGCGTAGGTAGTGAGCCATAGGCGCCCCCGTAGACTCGCTCAACTTCTTGAGGGCAGTGTAGACGTCGGGATCCAGGTAGACGTTCGTGATGATCTGCTTCCCCTTGAGTGTCGCCATACTCTACCTTGTTGCATTTACTACATATGCACGCTACGCTCCACGGGAACGAAATGCAACCACCGCTTGGAGTGCACGCGCTGGCGCGGAAGCCGGACCCGGCCCTGCTACCCCTATTCTGCAGCGCGTGCCGCCGTAGAGCGGCAAATTCGCCATTTCACCGAGTGCGCGGCGCGAGCAGGCGAGACCAGAGCGACGTTGCTTCGAGCGCAGCGCGCTTGCTGCTGTCAGAGGGCGCCGCGTCGATGCGGCACCGTGGCACAGGCGCCGGGGTCGCCAATTCAATCACGGCGTGTACGTCGGACGCGCCGACAGCCTTGCGGGCCGCGACGCCTGTGTCCGCGAAGCGCTCGCGTTCTGCGTTGCTTACACGCTTGACAACCGGCGAGTCGAAGTAGCCCACGAGATAGCCCGCAACCGCTTGGGCCGCAAGTTCGCTCGAGAAGAAGCCGACGCGCAGCACGTGCCTCACGCGGTCCTGCTCGAGCCCCGTAACCGAGTACAGCCTATATTCGGCGAATATGCCGAGGCTCGGCACCTGCTCGGTGTCGATCGGCTCTTCGCTGAGCATGAGCTGAATAGCGAACCAGCAAGAGGCCTCGCCGTCCGCGAGCTCGAGGGGCGCAAGCGTAGGAACCGTTTCACTACCGTCCAACACCGGAGCGCCTGCCGGCGCGCTCGCGGACTGGGCGGCGCGCGGCGGCGGGATCGGGCTAACCGGCTCAGGTGCAATCAGCTCACGCGAAGCGGCGGGCGGTGCAGCCGCCACAGACGCGTTCACATCGCTCTGCGGCGCGTTCGCGCTCGTCCCGGACGCGACGGGTAGGTTTGCATGGGCAGCAGCCGCCGGAGCGTCCGCACTGATGAGCGGTTTGGGCTCGCCCGGGGCAGCAGGATTGAGGCGCCGCGAGTCCGGAGCCGGTCGCGCATTCGCGACCTCGGGAACGTCGAGGGGCTTGTGCTCGATCGAAGACTCACTGCCGCTCGCGCTTGCCGGCGGCAGCGGTGCTTTCGTAGCGGCACCGATTTGCCGCTCGATCCTTAGGGTGAGCACCTCAACTTGATCGGTTATAGCATTCGAGTCCGACTCGATTTCCTGGACAAATGCGCTCGTTGGCGCTCTTTCAGCCCGCGTTGCGTCGTAGGCGACATCGACGGGTAGCTGCGCGGGCTTCGTGACCGGCCGCGCTGGATTGACATGCTCGCGCGGCTCGGTCAGCACTCGATCGGGTGCGAGCGATAGTGGTTCCTGCCGTTCAACAGGAGGCGTCTTGGTGACGGCCCGAGAAGCCTGAGACTGTCGCGTCTTCTCCAGCGCAGGAGTCGGGCGAGACTGTGCGCCCGGTCTCGCGCGTGGCGCCGCCGCGGAATGCGGTACCTGGGCTTTTGCGGAGCGTGGGGTGGACACCTTGGGTGGCTTGCCCTCGCCTTTGGACGCTGTGCAAGTCGGCGGCTTCGCCTCGCCCCCAGGCGGGCGCACTGCGGCGAGTTCCGGCAGCAGCTCATCGATGTCCCATTGACTGTGCTCTGCTGGCTTCGGTGCGGCCGGTCGTGCCGCTGGCTTCGGTGCGGCCGGTCGTGCCGCTGGCCGGGTGGCCTGTCGTGCTGCTGGCGGGGCGACCTTCTTCGGCACTTGAACGACAGGTGCCTTCGCGTCCGCAACCGCCCTCGCGGGTTTTGCCGGCTCAGCAGGGCACGCTGCACGCGCAACCGCGCCCTTGTCGTCATCCGCTGCCAACAGCTCATCGATGTCCAATCGACCATGCTCTGCTGGCTTGGGTGCGGCCTGTCGTGCCGTTGGTGGGGCGACCTTCTTCGGCACTTGAACGACAGGTGCTTTCGCTTCCGTAACCACCCTCGCCGGTTTTGCCGGCTCAGCGGGGCACGCTGCACGCGCGATCGCGGCCTTGTCGTCGTCTTCGGCCCGTTCCTTGATCGCACCCGGATAGTGCTCACGCACCATCGAGAGGAGCGTGTCGGCTTCCAGCTCGGATTCGATGATACCCAGGCGGAGCTGAAACTGCGGCTGACCGTCGTGACTGCGCATGAGCTGGTATACATGGAGTCGATCGAAGGGCAGCAGTCCTTTCGGCGGCGAACCGATCGTGGCCGTGGACGTCCTCAGGTTGAGGACGAAGGGACCCTGACCGGCAGTTCGCGCCGGTTCCGTCGCCGGAGCCAGTAGGTCCTCGATGCTCAGATGCCAGATGTCGTCGGACGTCGGCACTTTGATTTCGCCAGCCACGCCTTCCTTCCTCAATTCATGCGCCGCACCGGTCGGAACATTTTGTCGCACCTTGTGGCCGCGAACGATGGCCCGCATCGCTCTATGGGCGACAACTGTGTCGCAGAATTGGCGACAGGTGATCGAGCAGTACAGCTTATGTAACACGATCGGCAGCGGCCCGCCGAGCGCCCCAAGAGTAAAACGCGTCAGATATCCTTTGAATTCAAGGCCCTCGCCTTCCGCAAAACCGCGGTGTCGCGATATTCCGAGCTTGCCTCATTCCGTGGGGATCGTCTCCGCGCCAAAATCCGCGAGATGGCAGGAATCGGGAAATGTGTGTATGCCCGGTACTTTCCCCGCGCGCAGCGCCTGCTGCAGCCCCTCCCAGTATTCGACACTCATGAGATCCGCATGCGCGGCCCGGAACACGCGACGCAGCCCGCGGCCGCGCACCCGCAGGCCCGCTTCGATCTCCTCAGGCAAAAAGGTCACGCCCGGCTCGAAGAACCAGGCGGGAACGTCCTCCTCGCCGTCGCAGCGATCGCGGTTGGTCCGTACCTTCACATCGGTCAGCGCTTCCACGGCGTCGTAATCGTAGAGGTAGATTTTGAGGTAACGGCTCACGCCGTAGTTGCGGGTATCGAAGTCCTTGTTGAAGACGTTCGCCGCCGCGTTATTGCGGATACAAAATCCCAGGTTGATCATCGCCCGCTCGGCCTTGTCCGCGGGCGCGCTTTCAAGGAACACATTCAGCGGGGTGAGCTTGCGCTGCGCGATCAGGTATTTGAATATCAGCGCCCCCTCCCGGAGCTGCACGCAGTTGCTCACCGAGTCCAGCAGCTCGTCCGCCAGTGCGGCTTCAAACCATGAGCGCTCCAGCTTTAGGTTGTAGTACACAATGTTGTCGAGCATGCTGCCGGTGCGGTTGATTTCGTGCACGCGTTTGTACTTGGCGAGCACGGCATCGACTCCGTCGAAATTGTCCCATTTGTAGCCGCTCGTCGGCCGGTCGCGAATCACCTTCAGGACGTAATCCGAGTGCGGCGAGGTGAAGGCGATGGTGACGGTGCCGGGGCTGCCGGGTGCCACTCCGAGTAGTTCGCGATCGTGGACCAGCCGGCGGCGGACCTCGTTCATCACCGCCACCTTGCTGTAGTGGTAATACCCGATCGTCGAATAGTGCAACCCGAGCGGCCTGCGAGGCATGATGCTGTGAAGGAAGGCGCTGAGCTCGTGGTAGTTCCGGTTCGTGACCTGAAATGGCGCCTCGGTGGAGCTACAGAGGTTGTGAACGTGCGGGACTGCGTGTAGCACAGCCTCGGCGCGAACGCCTTCTTCTTCGTTCAGCAGGGCAATGACCAAGGGTTTCAGCTCCGCGCCTTTCAGTACCAGGCGGCCCACCAGGTAGGCTCCCCGGTTGCGGAAGAACCCGCCACGGACCATCTCGATAGCTCTCAGTCCGGCGCCGCTCCGGACGGCGAGCACGTCGTTCACCCGGCGGGCGATCAGCTCGGCATCGCCCGCGGGATCGCAAAAAGGCACGGCGAGCTCTGCGACCTGCAACGCTCTCTGAATGACCAGGGGGGCGAGAGGCCAGGAGCAGGCGAAGCGTTCGTGGACGGTGCTTTCCGGCGGTACGACCTGGCGCGCCCCCTCGAAGCCATATTCGACCGGCTTCCACTCGCCGTGATGGACGCGTCGCTGCGCAGAGTGAAGATAGGCGACGGCGAGATCCGCTTCGTAACGGCCGTGAACGGCGGCCCGATAGACGGCTTCGACTTCCGTCCAGAGCGGCTCGCGCTCCTTCAACTGCGGAAAGGCACTCTGCAGCTCCTCGGCCAGTGGGTAGACCGTGGCGTTGTACAGCCCGAGGCGCCTCCTGGCATTGGCAACTGCCGTGGGGTGATCGCGGGTCTCGAACGCCGCCTTTGCCGCCCATGTCAGTTTCACGAACTCCTCGTAAAACCCATCGAAGACGCTCAGGATCCACGCGGCGGTGAGTTCGACGCGTGAACGTTCGCTCCCTGCGGAGGCAAGCCGGGCTACCGTGGCGGTTGCGCGGCGGCTATCCAAATCAGGACCTCCCTATCTCACCGACGACGATCGCCGCCAGCGCGCATAGAGCCTCATCCTCACGAGCACGACCCACCAGCTGCAACCCTGCTGGCAATCCCTGCACCGCAATCGGTAGCGTCAAGGCGGGGTGGCCGGACAGGTTGAACGGCCGCACGAATGAGCTCGAGTGCAGTGCCGTGGGGGCATCGGCGGCGGCGGCCAGACTCAACGGAAGATCCGGCAATGTCGGTAAGGCGAGCGCGTCCACGTGGGTCAGTGCCTCGTCGATCTCTGCCCGAAAGCTGCCCCGCACCGCTTCGGCGGCTGCGACCTCGGCCGAAGAAATCGCGCGCGCGGCCAGCAGACGGGTGCGGACATCCGCACCGAGCTTTTCGCACTCGATGAGGTGGCCGAACGCCGCCCAGTTCTCAGCGCCGATGATCGCGAGCCCCGCGGCAAACGCCGCCGCCAGCGACTGCAGTGACAGGGACCGCACGGTGATATCCGCCGCCGCAAGCGCGCTCCGCGCCGCCGCAATCACCTCGGGGTTGGCCTCGACCTGAACCCACCCTACCGTTGCGCGCGTTGGTGTGGCCTTAGGCCGGAACGATGGATCGATCAGCGTCATGGCGCGTTCGATCATCGGCAGGTCACGCGCCAGCGGACCGACACAGTCGAGCGTCGAGACTGCCGGGTGGACTCCGGATCGGCTGACCCTGCCATATGATGGCTTCAGCCCGTACGTGCCGCAACATGCGGCGGGTATGCGGATGGAGCCTCCCGTGTCGGTGCCGAGCGCAAAATCCACGAGTTCCGCCGCAACCGCGGCCGCCGACCCGCTCGAGGACCCGCCGGGCACCCTCCCCGGTGCTCGCGGATTCACCGGCGTGCCGCTCCAGCGATTGACGCCGGTCACCCCGTAGGCAAGCTCATGCATGTTCGTCTTGCCCACGATGCGGCAGCCCGCTTCCAGGAGCGCACGAACGACTGCGGCGTGCTGCGTCGCCGGGGGCGCGTCAGCCAAACATGCGCTTGCCATGCGGGTCGCAGAGCCGGCGATGTCGATCGAGTCTTTGACGCCGACCCGGGGGCCGCTGCCGCCCAGCTCCAGCCTCTCCACGAAAATGAAGTCAGTCACGGACCTGTCTTTCAGTTCTCCACGACCGGCAGCGCGATGTAGGAAGCTTCCTTGGCGGAGTGATACACGCGCTGTGTGGCCTTGCGGTAATCCTCGGGCTTGGCGAGCAGGATGTTGGGCACAAAGGTCTGCGGATTACGGTCGTACAGTGGGAACCAACTCGACTGCACCTGCACCATCAAGCGGTGCCCCGGCAGGAAAACGTGATTGTTCGGCGGGAGCTTGAATTCATAGGCGAGCGGCGTGTTGGCCTTGATGGGCTTGGGCGTGACGAAGCCTTCCCGATACCGCCCACGCACAATGTCCATGCCGACGGCCAGCTGATAGCCGCCCATCTCCGGTTGCGCGTACACCTCATCCGGATACACATCGATGAGCTTGACCACCCAGTCGCTGTCCGCGCCGCTGGTGGACGCAACCAGGTGCACGACCGGCTGGCCGCTGATCTTCAGGGGCTTGGTCAGCACGGCCGAGGTGAAGGTGATGACATCGGTCCGGCCGGATGCCTCGCGCTGATCATCGGTCAGCCATTGCTGCCAGGTCTGCCCCGGCGCGTAGCCGACCTGCTGAATGGGCCGCGCACGGAAAGGCACTGGGTGCGCCGGATCCGAGACGTACTCGGTGAAGGCCTCCCCACCGGCCGGCGCCTCGAACCCTAGCTTGTTGCCTGGCAGCAGGTACAGCGCTTTAGTCGAGTGAGCGCAGCCGCTCTCGCAGCTTGCAGGCCAGCGGTCGAGGCGCCGCCATTCATTGGTGCCGGTTTCGAACGCCGTTACCGTGGCCACATCCGCGTCGGGCGCCCCGTCCTTCAGGTATTGCGCCAGGAACGGCCGCAGTACGTGCTCGCGGAACCAGCGTGAGGTGTCGCTTCCGAAGCGCAGGTTCCCCAGGGTGCTGCCCTCATCGATGGCCTGGCCGTGATACCACGGCCCGAGCACCAGCTTGACCATGTTGCCCTTCACATCCTTGGGCTTGATCGCCTTGTACACGGCGATGGCGCCGTAGCTGTCCTCGGCATCCCACAGACTGTGAACCAGCATTACCGGGATCTTGAGCGGTTGTGTGGCCAGCAGCTTGTCTACCGCCTGGTCGCTCCAGAAGGCATCGTAGTCCGGATGCGCCACGATCCTGTTCCAGAAGCCGATCTGCTGCATGCCATGGCTGCGCCCCAGCTCACCGGCCGAGCCCGCCTGCAAAAACAGATCGTAGTCGTCGTGATAGCTCGACCACCACTTGATGATGTTGTCGCGGCTCGCCACCTGCTCGTAGATGTACTGCATGTTCTGCTGGCGGAAGGCGCCGAAGTGAAACCAGTCATCACCCATCCAGCCATCCACCATGGGGTTCATGGGCACGGAAACCTTCAGCGCCGGGTGCGGATTGATGAGAGCCATCAGCGGCTCGAAGCCGTCATACGAAATGCCCAGCGTTCCCACCTTGCCGTTGTTCTCGGGCACGTTTTTCACCAGCCACTCGATGGTGTCGTAGGTGTCGGTGGCATCGTCCACCGGCGTCGGGTTCTGCGGGCCATGCACCGGGCGGTTCATTACGTAGTCGCCCTCCGAGCCGTACTTACCGCGTACGTCCTGTACCACGCGGATGTAGCCGTCCTCGAGGATCACGTCGGTGGCGTTGTCGTAGCCCTGCAGCATGGGGCCCAGGTGCCCGCTGTGCGTGTGGCCGGTGAGTGTCTTGGCCTCGTAGGGCGTGCGCGTGAGCAGCATGCCGGCGCGCGATGCGCCCTTGGGCACCAGGATGATGGTGTGGAGCTTCACGCCATCGCGCATGGGGATCATGACGTCGCGAAGGTTGTAGTCCCAGGTGTCGCTGACGGGCGTGAAATTGGTCGGGGTTTCGCTCGGGTACTGCGGGTAAAGGGGCTTGGGGGCGTCTTCGGCGCCAAGGCCGCTGCTGACGGTGAGGAGAAGAGCGGCGAGGGTGGCGGTGAGGCTCGTTTTCATGGCGTCCCCTGATTGGTGTTGTGTGAAATACCGGGCGGACGGTCCTCGGGCCCATCGCGCCCATCCGGACGCCGTCGACTCAAGACCCAGCCGCACGCAGAATAGCCGCGAGACTGCGCTCCACATCCGCCTCGGTCGTTGCCCATGAGGACACACTGATGCGCATTGCGGTGTGGCCCTGCCAGACCGTGCCGCCGCACCAACAGGTGCCTTCGTCCTGCACCCGTGCAATCACCTCGCGCGTGCGCTCCGAGCTCCCGAACGATACCAGGACCTGGTTGAGCACGACGTCGTTTAACACGCGGTAGCCTGCAGCTACGAGCCCCTCGGCAAATCGTCCGGCGTGGCGGCAGGTGCGTTCGATCAGATCGGCGAGACCTGAGCGGCCAAGTTGCCGCAACGCGGCCCACACTTCGATGCCGCGGGCGCGGCGTGAGAAATCGGGTGTATATTGATAAGGGATCCGGTATTCGTCCTGTAACAGATACGCGCCGCCGACGGACATCGCCGTCCGTAGAGCATCAGCGTCGCGCGTGAATACCACGCCGCTGTCGTAGGGCACATTGAGCCACTTGTGAGCGTCGATGGCCCAGGAGTCGGCGTCTTCGATGCCGTGGACCAAATGGGCTCGCGCCGGCGCGGCCGCCGCCCACAGACCGAAAGCACCATCGATATGCACCCAGGCGCCTTGCGAGTGAGCACGCCCGCAAATTTCCGAAATAGGATCGAAAGAGCCGGTGTTTACGTTGCCCGCCTGCACGCACACTATGGTCCGCTCGTCAACGGACGGCAACGCGTCGACGCGCATCCGTCCTTGTGTGTCGACGGGCACGCGTACGACTCTTTCGCGCCCGAAGCCGACCAGGGCGAGCGCCTTCTGCACGCTCGCATGTACCTCTTCGCCGACCACGAGCGTGAGCGGCGGTGCACCAAATAGCCCTTGCGCTTCAACATCCCAACCAACGCGGCGAAGCAATGTGTGTCGCGCAGCGGCGAGCGCCGCAAAGTTCGCCGCCGTCGCACAGGTGACAAACCCACCAGCGCTCTGCACGGGCAGATGGAAAATATCCCTTAGCCAGCGCAGCGCGACGGTCTCGAGCGCGGCGTTGGCGGGTGAGGTGATGACCAGACCCGCGTTTTGGTCCCACGCGGCCGCCAGCCAGTTTGCCGCCACCGTCACTGGGAGCGAGCCGCCAATCACGAAGCCGAAAAATCGTCCGCCGGCCGAGGCCATCGTGGCCGGCGAACCGATTTCATCCAATTCGGCAAGTACCGCCTCAGCGCTGGACGTCTGCTCGGGAAAACCCCGTTCGAATTTGGCGAGTGCCGCGATCGCCTCCTTGGCGGGCGCAACGGAGCGAGTATCGAGAGACTCGAGATAGCGGCTCGCCCGTCGCGCCGCAGCGTCCAGGAGGTCACTCATAATGAGGCTGAGTATAAGCGCGCCGCATGAATTCGGCGATGAGCGCGCGCTTCCTGTCTTGCAACAGGTTCCGTGAGTGTCGTGTTGAGATTGCGGAGGGCCTCGTGATCGAGCTGCGCCCTCTGCGGGACTTTCATCGGTAGAAAATGTGGTTACCGATCGTCGCGACGGCTCTTCTGTTCCTCGACCATCCGGGCCGGACGCTCGTCGCGTGATAGAACAATGCACCGGGCACAACCGGCGTGTTCAGGTCATCGTACACCGTGCTCGCCACCGCCATCGCCTGCTTCCAGGCAGGCCCGTCAGGCGGGGACAGCGCGCCGAGCTCCGTCCATGAGAAGTCTGCAACATGCCGGCGCCGGTTCGGATCCCACCGAGTCTCGTGAACCACTTCGCAAATCGTGTGCGGGAAGTTCTGGGTCCATGTCCGATTCAAGGTGACTTCGGCAACCGCGTACTGGCCTGCGAGCGGCTCGCCGCGAGCTTCGAAATAGCTGTTCTCGGCGAGGCATTGCAGATCAATTTCGCGCCGCCGCGCGCGTGTTGCTTCCCGCTGCACGGCCTGAATGCGTGCAGGCTC
>Ga0137358_10002403_pt1 | contig 10620 bp, 6 predicted proteins | sample Mad1_20_16metaG_FD_105551 | JGI IMG/M metagenome (GOLD analysis project Ga0137358, IMG submission 105551) | Vadose zone soil microbial communities from Angelo Coast Range Reserve, California, USA - Mad1_20_16 metaG | ecosystem: Environmental > Terrestrial > Soil > Vadose zone | place: USA... | reverse complement strand
GAAGCTTGCATAAATTAGGACCTCGGTACCGCAATTCCCCGGGACAGAATCACCCGCGCTACGATGTTAACCATTAGAATTAATCCTAGCAGCACCAGGCCCCCGGCCCAGGCTTGCCGGTGCCAGTCCTCATAAGGCGAAAGCGCGTACGTATAAATCATCACGGGTAACGATGAGGTTGGCTGGTTCCAGCCGGGACTCCAGTACTGATTGCCCAACGCCGTAAACAGCAGCGGCGCTGTTTCCCCTGCCACGCGCGCCAGCGCCAGCAGGATTGCCGTCATAATGCCCCGGTAGGCTGCGGGCACCACCACGCGCATGATCGTGGTCCACTTGCCCGCGCCCAGCGCCATGGAGCCTTCGCGCAGAGCCCGCGGCACGCCAAGCAGAAACTCTTCCGTGCTTCGCAGAGTAATGGGAATCATCATGATCCCCAGAGCAAACGATCCCGCGAATGTTGAAAAATGCTTGAACGGCAGCACCAGCAGCGCGTATGCAAAGATTCCGATTACGATCGACGGCACGCCATTCAGCAGGTCCGCCGCATAACGCACCACGAACGCCACTTTCGTGCCGCTGAATTCCGCGAGATAGATCCCGCCGAAAAATCCGATCGGAACACCAATCAGCGAAGCAAGCAAGAGCAGCTTGGCGCTGCCGACGATCGCATTGGCCATCCCGCCGCCAGCTTGGCCCACCTGAGTCGGCAATTTGGTGAAGAAATCCCAGTTAATCGACACTCCGCCGTTGTAGACGAAATATCCAAGAATAAAAAACAAAACCGAAACGGCTACCAGCGCGCAAACCCCGGTCATCGTGAGCATGAAACCGCTCACCAGCTTCCGCCATCGCAAGCGCGCGTTCATGCGTGCCCCATGCCGCTGCCGCGCTGCGTGGTCAGCAACATCAGCAGACGCGCCAGGCCATTCAAAATGAATGTGAGCAGAAACAGCACCAGGCCAAGCTCAATCAGCGCGCTCAGGTGCATGTCTCCAGTGGCTTCCGTGAATTCGTTCGCAATCACGGCGGCAATCGAATACCCAGGCGAAAAAAGGGAACTGCTGATGGTCGGCGTGTTGCCGATGACCATGGTCACCGCCATGGTTTCTCCAAGCGCGCGTGCCAGTGCCAGAAAAATCGAGCCCATAATGCCGGTCTTGGCGAATGGCACGACGACTTTCCACGTGGATTCCCAGCGTGTAGAACCCAGCGCCAGCGCCGCTTCGCGCTGATCGCGGGGCACCGACAGCAGCACTTCTCTCGACACCGAAATAATGTAAGGAATCACCATGATTGCCAGTACGATTCCGGCGGTCAGAAACCCCATTCCATAAACCGGACCTCGAAACAGCGGCAAAAATCCCAGTGTATTTTTCAGCGCGGGTTGCACCCACTCCCGCATCATCGGAATTACAATGAACACGCCGAGCAATCCGTAAATCACGCTGGGGATTGCCGCGAGCAGGTCAATAAAAAACTGCAACGGGTCGGACAATTTTTGCGGCGCCAGTTCCGCAAGAAAAATTGCGGCTCCAATTCCCAGCGGAACGGCAAGCAACAGAGAGACTGCGGCAGTCACCAGCGTACCGTAAATAAAAGGCAGCGCGCCGAACTGTTCCGCAATCGGATCCCAAACTCTGGTAAAGAAAAAAACCAATCCGAATTTATGCCTGGAAAGCGCCGCGCCAACCCACAACTCGTAAATCAGCAGCACGGTGATCAGAACGACCGATGCCGCGAAGAGAAAGGTAACCAGCCGCGCGATTTCATCGCCATTCCGGAGCCTGGACAGAAACGAGCGCGAGCCCACAATGGGACCCGCGCTCGGAACGTTTATTGAAGAGGTTGACACGGTTTTGCTTGCTGCACCGTTCTCACTGAACTTTGCTAATGGCCTTCAGCTCTTTGTCCACGACTTCCTTGGGGAGCTTGGCGTAGGAAAGATTTTCGACGACTCCCTGTCCATCGGTAATCGCCCATTTCAGGAAGCCCTTCATGGCGTCGCGTTTCGTTGCGTCTTTAAATTTTTCGGGGATCAGAAGCCACGTAAAGCTCGAAATCGGATAGGCATTCTTGCCGGGTGCGTTAGTGATCGAAACCCGGAAATCATCTGGGATCGTTTTTGCAGCCGCGGCGGCCGCTTCGGTTACGCTGGCCAGGTCCGCCTTCACCATACTGCCTGCCGCGTTCTTCACGCTTCCGTAGGGCACTTTGTTCTGCGCCGCGTAGATGAGCTCAACGTAGCCAATGGAATTTGGCGTTTGCTTGATCAGTCCGGTCACGCCTTCGTTACCCTTGCCACCAAGACCTACCGGCCAGTTCACTGATGTGCCTTTGCCGACTTTGTCCTTCCAATCGGAATTCACTTTCGAAAGATAATCCGTCCAGATGTAGGTAGTTCCGCTGCCGTCCGAACGGTGAATCACGACGATGTCGTTTCCAGGAAGGTTAACGCCTTTGTTCGCGGCCGCAATCGCCGGATCATTCCATTTGGAAATGCGTCCCAGGAAAATCCCGGACAGCGCCTCCGGCGTGAAATTCAGCGCACCGCTCACTCCTGCGATATTGTAGGTGGGAACAACCGCGCCCAGAACCGTTGGGAAATGCAGAATTCCGATGCCATTTTTTGCCCGGTAGGCCTTGACTTGGTCGTCGTTCATGGGGCCGTCCGAAGCGCCGAAATCCACAGTTCCTTCGGTTACCTGCTTGATTCCGGCGCCGGAACCCACCGACTGATAATTAATCTGTGTTCCATTCGCTTTGTGATATTCGTCAAACCATTTTGAATAAATTGGATACGGAAATGTCGCTCCCGCACCGTTGATCAGGAGGGGATTATCTGCCAGCAGCATTCCGCCAAATGCCACAACGAGCAACAGCGTTCCTGCAAGTCGCTTCATGAGAGTTTTTCTCCACAAGTGTCGGCTGCCAAATAGCAGCTCGCTAGTTCTGACTTACTGACCCTGGTCCCTGCATCAGTGGCATTCTGAGCTTTGAGTATTACGGGAATGTTACAGTCGCTTCAGAGTTGGTTGAATCCCCAAACCCACTGATTTTGCTGCCTTTAGCCGTCTGTTACAGACGCTTTACATACGAATAGGCTGTGTGACATGGCGCAGACGGTGCGTATCACAGGAGCGGTGCCAGCTTCGGCGGCAAAAGTCGCGTGGTGTCGGCCTGTGCGTTCCAACGAACAATCGCGAACGTGGTAACAAAAAAAGGCGGCCCGTTTCCAGGCCGCCTTATCCGTTCCCTAGGTTACGGGGCGAATCGCTTCACATTCGATCTACGGAATGTAGTAGCGCAAAGAGGTGAAGATCATGTTGTCGATTCCCTTTGGAGAGATCGCGGTCCCACCGGCTGCCACGCCTCCGGTTCCGGACCAAGCCGACTTGGTTATGTAGGAGTATTGCACGCCGAATTGAAAGCGGCCTTTCGGTCCCTGGTAGAACTTGTACCAGAAGCCGAGAGTGCCTTCCTGGATAAGGCGGATGTCTCCGGCGCAATTGGCGCCGGACGACGGGTTGAAGTCGTTCAGAGGCACGCCTTCGGTCGCGCAGCCGCTATTGTTGGCTGCAACGTTTCCGTAACCGCCAATCGCGTTAAGCGAGAAGGTGGTGGTAGTGGTGGCCGGAATCGCGGGGCTGGTGGCAGTTCCAGGAATTGCCGCAGTCTTGATCACGGTGACGCTGTTATAGCCTTTATAACCGGCGCGCCAGGCGTATTCTCCGCCGTAATAGCCATAAATGTCGATTTTGGCAGTCGGATGCCATTCGATCCTTGCCAACCCGTGGCCGGTTCGAATCAGCGAAAGCGTACCGTCCGGACGCGCGGTGGCATCCGCGAGCTGCGCCGAGCCATAACGGCCGATACCATCGCCGCCCACGGCTTTGAGACCGAAGTCTACCTTCTTGTTAAAGAGCGACCACTGAGCGCTGGCGCCGACCCCGCCGCCAGTAGTGTTGCTGTTGGTGGCGCCGAAGCTGCTCACAACTGTCGGCGTTGCGGACAGGCAGTTTCCAGTGAGGTCAGTAGGTACGGCTGGAGGAGCGGTGTCCTTTGCATTTGTGCCACCCACCCCGCAAGGATAAATGCGATCGCCGAAGAAGCTGACAATGCCGAAAAGCTCAAAGTGGCCAAAGCCCGGGTCCGCGGCTGCCTTGAAGATGAGATCTGGAGCCTTATTGACAGTGTATCCCGTGGCGTCAAACGCGTTGTTCAAGCCGCCGCCCGCGCCAGGAGCGTTGAGGAAGAAATTTCCGGTGGTAGCCGTTGTCGCACCCGACGTGACGATGGTGGCAGGCGCGGCACCGGAGTTGATCGTAGTCACAGCGGAGAAACCGCGGCCGCCGATCGTGGCTTGCGGACCTTCCACCGAGAAACCCAAGGCGAATTTATCACCGAAGCTCTTCACAACGCGGAAGCCGTACTGTCGAGCCCAAGTAAAGCCCACGACGTACTGCGGATCAATCATCATCGGCAGGGATTCTTGCCGATTCAGGATACCTTTCTTGTTTTCCGTGGCCATGGTCCACTGCTGGCCGCCAGTCAGTATCCAGCCATTATCGAAAGCGGCCTGCGCGAAGAGTTGCCGGTCGCGGAACACGTAGCTGTTGCTCTGACGGTTGTTGGACGTGGTACCGGCGCCCAGAAAATCGCCTTCCACGTAACCCGTCAGAGTGGCCGAGCCCAATTTGCCCTGCGCGAGCATGCTGAGCCGGCTCTGCCGCGCGGAAAAGACATTTTCGTTGACGCGGCTAAGATCAGCCGCGCTAAACGGAATCCCTGTGAATGGCGTGTTAATGTCGCCGCTCGTAGCCCGCGTGCGGGTAACCGTTTCCGCCGCCAGGAAACCGCCCGGCGTGATGGTGATTCCCTTGTAATGAATCGCTGCCGGTGATTCTCCGGCAATGATTTTCTTCTGTGTATCCTGCACTGCGCCCTTCACCGCTTCGTTGCTCAGTTTCAAGTCGGAAACGTCGGAACTCAGCGTGGTCGTGGTGGTCTTCACTTCCGCAGTGCTGGCGGCCAGGGCTGAGGCTTTGGTCTCCGCGTCGCTAGCCTTGGCATCGGCGGCTGCAGCTGCGCTCTTCGCGTCGCCAATCTGCGAGTCGCGCTTCGCCAGCTCTTCCTGCAGTTGTCTAATCTGCTGTTGCTGAGCTTCCATTGACTGCCGCAGTGCTTCCACCTGTTCAGCCAGGATGGCGGTCGCGGACTTTGCGGGCTTTTTTGCTGGCTTTTTGGTTTTTGCCGTTTGTGCCGGTTGCGGATCATCGTCTTTCGGCGTGTCCGCAAAGGCGATTCCCGACATCAGGAAAAGCGACAATATCATTGCTGCTGTTTTTCTCATTGCCTCTCTCTTTGCTGCTGCAGTTTAAGTAAGGAAATACCGGTGAGTCTGCGAACCTTCCCGCAGGTAAACGTAGAGGGAGCGTCTTACGGGCACGTCAATCGAATGTGAATATCCTGTAACACGAATTGTTACAGGCAAACTCGCTGACGCGCCGGAGTTTACGGCCGAATGTTGTTTTTTATCGACAACAACTCGTAAAGGCTGTCGTTCGCGGGAAGAGCGGCGGCGGGACGTACTCTTCGGCGTGGGCCCTTGGAGTGTTTGATCTCATCGTCCGTTTTCTCCGAAGCGTCTCTTAGCGTACCAAGTCGAGGAGGTGCCTACTTCGGCGCGCCAATGGTATAAGCGAGAACCAGCCGGGTCAAGCGATACTGGTATTGCGCGTCGGTGTCCGCGATGTCCGCTTCGGTCTTCTGCAATTCCGCCTGACCAAGCTCCACAATGGAACCCAATCCCAGGTTGTACCGCGCCTGCGCCAGGTTCAGCCCAAGGTTCGCCTGGTCGCGCAGTTGTTGTGTCACGCCAAGCCGTTCGAACGCCTGCTGCGACTGCTGCCACGCCGTTCGAACGTCCCGCGCGATGTTGTTGCGCTCGTCCAGCAGCCGCTGCTTGGCTGCTTCCGTCTGCAGGTCCGCGGTCTTCGCTCGCGCGTTATATAAAAATCCGTTGAATACCGGAATGTTAATGTTCACTCCCACCGCGCCATACCAGTTCGGCAAAGCGTCGTTGCGAACCGGCGCTACACCCACCGTACCCAGTGCGCTCACCGTCGGCCGCCACAGATCGTGCTCCGCGTGTCCGAATTTTTCCGCCGACGTTTCTTGATCCTGCAACGCCAGAACTTCCGGCCGCTGCCGCAGCGCTTCCATGATCAACGGATTTACGTCCGCGTCGGGTGGTTCCGGCGCGCTAGCACTTTCCACCAGATCGAATGGCTGCTGGTCCGGGTAACCCAGAATCGCGGAGAGCACGGCGAGCGAGGTCTGGTAATTATTCCTGGCCTCAAGTTGCAGCAGCTTCGCCCGCGAAAGGTCCACGTTCGCGAAGCTCAGATCCAGATCCGATTTCAGCTTGGCCTGCGTCAGCGCATTTATCTGGTTCACGATCAACTGGCGCGCATCGATCGTCTGCTGCGCCACTTGCAGCAGCGCTTTTGTTTCCAGCGCGTTGTAGAACGCTTGGTCCACCGCCAGCACAATCTGTGCCGTGGTCGCTGCGGAAGTCTCCTCCTCGGCTTTTGCGGAAGACTCCGCGCTGGACACCAGGTTCGTGGTACGCCCGAAGTCGGTGATCAGCTGGCTCACCGTCGTTCCCGTCGCCGCACGCGGAAAAATGATCGGATTGTTTAGCGCGCCGGCCGAGATGCGCGCTCCGTCGCTTGCAGTAACTCCCGTTAAGCTCAAGTACGCTGTAGGCAATAGCGCCGATCTTTGCTCTCGCACGTACTGCCCAGCCATCAGCGCGCGCAGTTTTCCCACTGTAATTTGCGGATTTTTTTTCAACGCCAGCGCTTCCGCCTGCCGCCGCGTCAAAGAAGTTCCCGCGGGCACCGCATCTTGCGCGATAGCGGTCGCGGTTTGTGTCGTGGAGGAACTGGTAGTTTCTTGGCCGGTCGCAGAAACCGCGAGCCCCGCCATCAGTGTGAGCAATAGAAAGGTCGGCCGCTTCACGCGTGCACCTCCGCTCCCGCGTTCTCTTCCTTGCGATGCACGATCAAATACGCGTCCGGGACCAGGTACACCGTTACCACCACGGACACCAATAATCCGCCGATAATTGCGCGAGCCAGTGGCGCATATTGTTCGCTGCCCGCTTCGATTCCCAACGCCATTGGAATCAACCCCAGCAGCGTGGCCAGCGAAGTCATCAACACCGGCCTCAGTCGCAGCCGCGATGCCAGCGACACTGCTTCTTTCAACGGTTTCCCGTCGTGGTGCAAATGCCGCGCGAATTCCACGATCAAAATACTGTTCGACACCACGATGCCCACCATCATCACCACGCCCATCAGCGACATCACGTTCAGTGTTGTGCGCGTCGCCAGCAGAAACAGCAGCACGCCCGCCAGCCCCGGCGGTACCGCCAGCAAAATAACGACCGGATCGGTCCACGACGCAAATTGCGCCACCAGCACCAGGTACACCAGCACCACCGACAAAATCAGGCCGATGCCAAAACTCTTGAACGAAGACTGCATCCCTTCGACCGATCCGCGCAGCGTCACGCGGGCCCCCTCCGGCATCGTCGTGTTTTTCAACATTTTCTCGATCTGCGGCGTGATCGTTCCCAGGTTTTCTGTTTTTGGAGAAATATATAAATCAATCACGCGGAACAACTGGTAGTGGTCCACTTCCGTCGGGGAAGCGATCGTCTTCACCTTCACCACGCTGTCCAGAAACGTCGGTTGTGAAATATTCGGCCCGCGCAGAGGAATTTGTTTCAGGTCGGTCAACGTGCTCACGGCATTTTCCGGATACTGCACCGTCAACAGATAAGGGTTCCCGCTTTTCGGATCGATCCAGTAATTCGGCGCGATCATCGCGTTCGAAGTGAGCGACGTAATCACGTTGTCTACGATCTCTTTTTGCGACAATCCAAGCTGGCTCGCTTTTTCCCGGTCCACGTCCAGTTCCAGCGCGGGATAATCAATATCCTGGGGAATCAGCACGTCGCTCACTCCCTTTAATTGCCTGATCTTCGAGGCCAGTTGTGAAGCCACCGCATAGGTCTGCTGCATGTTGCTGCCGCTCACTTGCACGTCGATAGGCGCGGGCAATCCCAGATTGATTACCGCATCCACCAGTCCGCCCGATTGAAAATACGTGGTCAGTTGCGGCAGATCTCGCGCAATACGTCCGCGCACCCTCCGCATGTATTCATAACTTCCAACTTTGTGCCCCTCTTTCAAGCTGACTTGCACGAACGCCGTATGCGGCGCGGAGTTCGGGGTATAGATGGACGAAAAATCCGGCGTCACGCCGATATTGGATACAATGATTTGCAATTCATTTTTCGGAACCACATCGCGGATGATGCCTTCCAATTTCTTCACATAGTCTTCGGTCAATTCCACGCGCGATCCCGTCGGCGCTTTCAGGTTGATCACGAATTGCCCCGGATCGGTGCGCGGAAAAAATGAAACACCAAGAAGCGGATACAACGCGAAGCAGAGCAATGACACCCCGACCAGCCCAATGACGGTGGCCGCAGGCTTCAGCAGCGCCGTGGCCAGCGTTCGGTCATACTTTTCCAGCATCGTTCCAAAATGCGCATCGAATCTTTTTGAGATTTTGCCGAGGCGCGCCTCAATCGATCCTTCACCAACCGTTTCGTCCGCTTGATGCTTTCGAACCAGCTTCGCGCAGAAGAGCGGCACCACCGTCATCGCCACCATGTAGGACGCAAACAACGACAAAATCACCGCAGTCGCCAGCGCCACAAATAAAAACCGGTTCACTCCATACAAAAAGACCACCGGAAAAAACACAATCGAGGTCGCAATCGTAGCCGCCAGCACCGCCAACGCAACTTCACTTCCGCCTTTTTCTGCCGCCACTTCCGGGGATTCGCCCATTTGCAAATGCCGAAAAATATTTTCCAGCACAATCACCGAGTTATCGATCAATCGCGAAAACGCCAGCGCCAGCCCGCCGAGCACCATGGTGTTGACCGTGCCGCCGCCAGCGCCAATCGCCAAAAACGCAGCCAGCGCAGAAAGTGGAATCGACAAAAACACCGCCGCCGTCGCGCGTACGCTTCCCAGAAACAGCAGAATCATCAATCCCGTCAGCACCAATCCGATTCCGCCTTCGTGGATCAAATTGTCGATCGCCGTGCGCACGAAAATCGATTGGTCGAACACCACTCGCGTCTTCAGCTGTTTCGGAATATCCACCAGATGCTTCAGCGCATTCTTGATTCCTTCCACCACCGCAATCGTATTGGTATCGCCGCCCTGTTTCAGGATCGGCAGATACACCGAAGGCTGTCCATCCACGCGCACAATGTTGGTTTGAATCGCTTCCGCATCCACTGCTTTGCCGATATCACCGACCAGCACCGACGATTGCCCCACCGTTTTCAGCGGCATGGTATTGATGGACTTCGCCGTTGGCGCCTGGCTGTTCGAATACAAGTTGTAATCGTACGGCCCGATCTTCACGTCGCCCGCCGGCAGAATCAAATTGCTTTGGTTCAACTGCCGCACCACATCCATCGGGCTCAGCTGGTGCGCCTGCAACTTCAGCGGGTCCACGTACACCATGATTTGCCGGTAGCGTCCGCCAAACGGTTGCGGTACCGATGAACCCGGCACGTTAGCAATTTGATTTCGCACGTTGTACTGCCCGAGGTCGTGCAGCTCTGTCTCGTTCAGTCCTTCGCCTTTCAACGTGATTAGGCAGACCGGCAGGCTCGACGCATCGAATTTCAATACCACTGGCGGCAACGTTCCGGGCGGCAAGCGTCGCAAGTCCGCCATCGCCAGATTCGAAATGGTGCTCAAGTCCGCGTCCGCGTTGGTCCCCGCCTGAAAATAAATTTTGATCAAGCTCACGCCAGGCAGCGACCTTGATTCAATGTGGTCCACCCCGCTGGCCAGCGTGAAGAACCGTTCGAAGGGGTTGGTAATGCTCGTTTCAATCTGCTGCGGCGGCATTCCGGAATAAAATGTCGCCACCACCACCACCGGAATATTGATCGGCGGAAACAGGTCCACCGGCATTCGAACCAGAGTCACTGTTCCTACAATCGCCACGATCAGGCAGCACACCATGATGAAAAATGGATTGCGAATCGAGAACCCAGACATTAGTTCGCGCCTCCGCCATTCGAATTCATCGGCGCTGCTTCCTTCGGCTGTACCTTTTCTCCCTCGCGGTATTGGCTGCGGTTCCCGATCACCACGCGATCGCCTTCTTTCAGTCCGGCCAACACCTCTACACGCGACTTGCCTTGAATTCCAAGACGAACTTTCCTTTGTTCAATCGTGTTCTGCGGCGTCACCTGCAGCACCGTTGCGTCGTTCCCGTTTTCCGCCACCGCTTCCAGCGGAACACTTAATGCATCAGGCCTTTCCGCCAACACCAGTTGCGTTTCCGTGTACATTCCGGAAATCAGCTTGCCGCTGCGATTGTCAAAATCGATTTCCGTCTCCATGGTGCGCGTCTGCATATCCAGTGAGTCCGCAAACCTGGATACTTTTCCGGTGATGTCCGAATTCAATGCCTGCACTCTCACTTTTACGGGGTCACCCAGGTGAATCTGCG
>Ga0137358_10002401_pt1 | contig 10621 bp, 19 predicted proteins | sample Mad1_20_16metaG_FD_105551 | JGI IMG/M metagenome (GOLD analysis project Ga0137358, IMG submission 105551) | Vadose zone soil microbial communities from Angelo Coast Range Reserve, California, USA - Mad1_20_16 metaG | ecosystem: Environmental > Terrestrial > Soil > Vadose zone | place: USA... | reverse complement strand
TATACTGTACAGACGCAGGTTTGGTGATAGATTGATTACTAAGTCGAAACCCTTTCAGGCGTGGGAATCGACATGCGCTGGTAAAACTAAGACTACAGTATATCTCATAACCAAACCAAATGTACCCTTCGGCCATCCTGCGCTCAGGGAGATCTGCATGGAAAGGTTAGCTTGAAGTGCTTGTATAATTCATGGTGACTGAGTAACGTGCAGGGCCGTTCTTTGTCGCGTTTCCCAACATCCGCGAGGCACTTGCGAACAACACCCTCATAAAAACGGATGCGCGCTCTTGCACCATCCTCCCGAATTTCGTCGGGTATGTTTCGATTCGTCTCTGCTCCTTCTAGGACGGATGTTTATATTTCACATATTTTGCGTGACATGCAGAATTCGCTTTCTCGTGCACAACGGGAAGGACTACGTCCCAGTGACTGTAACGCAGGACATGGTAGGACACAAGTTAGGAGAATTCTCGCATACGAAGAAGCGCTTTGTATATAAGTGCGTGTGTTTACTCATTCTTACCGTTCGCGAGTCTGACATGGCATCCTTGGGGTTGCAAGGCACACAAAGAACAAGTAAGCGCTGGTTTCCGAGCTCCCTCCTTTCACTTTGGGGTACATTTTAGAATAGTTCCACCTTTTCTTCTACCGTAGTTGTTCTCTGAACCCCATTCGGGGCTCGGACTTGTTCGCGATAGGATTTATCCCACCAAATTGATAGGCTACGTCGTGTAAAATGCGGCCCTCGTCCAGCGCTGCCACGTCATGGCACGCAGGCCGTTCTGGGCCTTCGAGGAAGCTTCGAACGAGAGAAGGCATCTAGAGCATGACTTTCCTTGGTGACTATGTGTTCGGGATGGAACAATGTTATGATTTGTGGTGCAGTTGTGCCCGGCGACCGAGGTTGTGGTAGATTGGAGCGAAGCGATGTACTGCCATTATTCATCAAGAGACTTTGTTCGGCCCTAGCTACGGCCCTTGGACGAGATCATCATCATCATCATCCTCTTCGTCTTCATCATCACCGCCTTCACCCCATTGTTTACCATCATTTCCGCTCAGGCACAGCCTGTGTCGCAGTGCACTTTGTTGCCGTCATCATATTCGCGCATCTGCTCCCCCTTGTCAAACGAAACCCAACACGCTCCCCCTTTCCTCGCTCTTCAACTCAGCAACTAAGCCCATTCTTTTCGTCCGTTCGCTTTGACCGCCTCTCATGGCGTTCCATCAAGTCACTGCAACTTCTCTCACCCCCTCCCGCCCCGCACCACCGATTCCCATCCGCCAAGCATCCACAAGTTCATCATCCACTGCTTTCACGAGCAGTTCTTCTTTAACACTTGCTCCATCGTTAGTCTCGACTTCTTCCTATGTTCCCTCTTACTCTGGCATCGGTGGTACGCCAAACATCGGCGGGTTTCCGAAACGCGGCTCGGATAGTACCATCATGTCAGGTATCGTCCGTCAAGGTTCCGTTGGCTTTAAGGAGGATGCGTTCGCTAGCTGGATCTGGAGGGAGAAGTGGTTGGTGCTTCGGGAGCAATCTCTCTCGGTCCACAAGAATGAGGTGAGCTTTCCTTCTAGCTCTAGGGTCTTTCGGTGTCTCTGTGTCAATTTTAATGTGAAGTCTGTTGCCGATGCGGGTCCTTTCTTACGCACATTCGCTCTAGACGCCTAGACGACCCCCGTTTCTCTAGAAATTCTGAGCAATCTAGCACGGATGAGGCTAACTCGTTCTCTTATTAGGCATCACCGGCCCAGAGTATCATTCAACTCCGTGACCTGTCGAATATCGAACGCACAGACTTGAAACCCTACTGCTTGCTCCTTGAGACGAGAGATAAACGGTACTATCTCTCTATGAAAGGGGATGAAGAATTGTACGGATGGCAAGACGATATTTATTCTCGGAGTCCCCTTAGCGGCGTGAGCAACCCTACAAATTTCGTCCATAAGGTGCATGTGGGATTTGATCCCATCTCGGGCCTTTTCACCGTACGTCAGTCTCCTCCTTCAGTTCGCCAGCTTACGAATGGCATACAGGGCATGCCCGAACAATGGAGCAAGTTGCTCACTCAGTCTGCAATAACACGCGAGGACTATCAGCGCAATCCACAAGCTGTACTTGATGTACTCGAATTTTACACTGATCATCAAAAGCGCGAGCTGGAAGAAATGGGTCTCTCGCCAGTGACGAGGACTGCCACAAACACAAACACACGTGCGCCTCTCTTCCATCTGTCACTAGCCCGTTCTCATAACAGGTTCTAGCTCGATTCGGTGCCGGTACTGGCCTTGCTGGCCTTGGAAAACTCCCATCGCTTGCTGAGGTCCCTCGACCCCCAGTACTTCCCCGCCAGGAGTCAGCGCCGCCCGCTTCAGGGATAGATTCTTCCAGCACAAATCTCGCTTTGGGTGCCCAACGTGCCGCAGATTATGTAAATGGCTCATACTCTCATACTCTCGGTGTGTCGCAGACAAGCGGGGGGCAGAGACCCGCGCTTCCTGGTCTTTCCGCATCACGGCCTGCACCACCACGTCCGCTCCTCACCGGAACCCGTCCTGCGCCGCCCATGCCGCCCACGTCCAAGACGGACACTACAGACTTGAAGCAACGTGCGAAGCCTCACGGCTCAAGTGACGCGGCTGTCCCCGAACGCAAAGATTCCTTACAGTCACCTCCCTCCGATGACCGGGATCGTGAACGTTCGCGCGAGCGGGAGAAGGAGCGTGAACGTGAGCGTGAGCGGATACGTCAACGAACGCAGCGGGAGCACGAGCAAGAAAGGGAACAACTGGATGGTGAGCACGAGCAACAAGGGGAGGATCAACGACCCTTGCCAACGACCGCCAAGTCGGCACCTGCAAATGCAGTCCCCGCCACCCAACAGGTAACACCAAACGCGGCCAATGGCCCTCAGCCTGTTAAGCCTTTGCAGACTGCTAAGAAGCCAACTCAGCCCAGCGGGATCACCGCAGTCGTGGAAGGTGACGACAGCAAGGCCCTGGGCAGTGGGAGTGTGGCGGCAGCGGCGGCTGCTCTCGAGAAACCCAAGCCCAAGGAAGTCGAGAAGCGGATAAGTACAATGAACGAGGCGCAGATCATGGAGAAGATGCGCAGCGTTGTAGATTCGGGTGACCCGAAGCTCTTATATAGCAAGATCAAGAAGATTGGCCAGGGGTACGTAATCTGACGTCCTTAGCTTTTCAGTGTTATTCACACAGAGCGTGGTGTTTTTTTTAATGTAGTGCCTCTGGGCATGTATATGTCGCCAAGACACTTGCATCGGGAAAGAAGGTTGCGATTAAGGAGATGGACCTCACAACCCAGCCTCGCAAGGAGCTCATCGTAAATGAAATTATGGTGATGAAAGAAAGTCGCCATCCGAACATTGTCAACTTTTTGAATTCATATCTCGTCCGTGGGAATGAACTCTGGGTAGTCATGGAATTTATGGAAGGGGGCGCTCTGACCGACATAATCGAGAATAACACGCTTGAGGAAGATCAGATTGCTTGTATATCGAATGAGGTTTGCATTTAAGCCTTTATTTTTCTGCAGGCAAGTATTGACAGGCCGGCCGGTAGACTTGTAAAGGTCTTGGGCATTTACATAGTCAACATATCATCCATCGAGACATCAAGTCTGACAATGTACTCCTCGACGCGGCCGGACGTGTCAAAATCAGTGCGTCTCTTCCCGGACCCCTTTTTGATCTATATCATCCAACCGGTACCTTTTTCTATAGCCGACTTTGGCTTTTGCGCTAAGCTGACCGATCAAAAGTCTAAACGCGCAACGATGGTAGGGACCCCGTACTGGATGGCGCCCGAAGTTGTGAAGCAGAAAGAGTATGGAGCGAAGGTCGACATCTGGTCGCTCGGCATCATGGCGATTGAGATGATCGAGCAGGAGCCACCTTATCTCGACGAGGAGCCACTTAAGGCTCTCTACCTAATTGCAACTAACGGCACCCCCACACTGAAGAAGCCGGAGGCTCTTTCTCGCGAACTCAAATCATTTTTAAGTGTGTGCCTGTGTGTAGATGTGAAGAGCCGTGCGACGGCAGGCGAATTGCTGGAGGTGCGTCCATTTGATGATCCTGCATGGCAATTGATTTTGTTTTTCTGACAATTCCACTTCTTGACTTTAGCATGAATTTTTGAAGAAGACATGCGAGTTATCAGGGCTTGCACCGCTTTTACGATTCCGCACGAACAAGCAGGCTACATAAGCGCTCGGCTGCCTTCTGCACTGCCCTCTTTTCTCTTTGCTGACCTTGGATATCCCTCTTCTATATCATCACCCTCCACCTTATCACCCTATACTTTGTTACTATACAGGTTTGTGTGCCTGCGTTCTCTTTATTGGTCCACGACATTATGATTCCATGTCTCGCTGCCGCGGGTGTACTATACCAGACTGTGCACCCATCCTCGACTTGAACAAGCCCTTGTGCCCTTCTGTACTTTAATTGGTCTACAATGACATCCGACAGAAGTGACGATGACGAAAAAAAAAAAAGAATCTACTGTCTTCGCTGGAACGGGCTGAATTCCTGTGTGCTCTCTTAGATACACTGTAATGAGAATTCGATAGCAAAGTAATCGTAATCGTAATCGATGGGTGCGTGAGTTGTACAAGGACGTTAACGGAATATATGTGCCTAAAAATTAACAAAAAAAAACAGGATCAGGTCGACATGCATGTTGGGGATCAACTATTCGAAAGCCTCCTCAGCAGATCTGCGGACCAAGCGTCGTACTTTCTTTTTGTAGGCTATAATGAGTATTGTTAATGATAGAAAGAGGCGGAAGAGAAACACTAGTACATACCGGTGAAGTCTGTCCGAACCTCCTTTGCGGCGTCGACGTTCGCAGGGCTATCCAAGTTCGGGGTTTCAGAGGAAAGGAGGGAAATGACGCTCAACAACTGCGTATAGAAAAACGTCAGATTAGCTAAACAGCGGCGATCGGTGGTGCACTTACGATTGACTCAACACTATGGACGGGCATCCATCGCTCCCCCGCATCCTCATAGCCGTATTGATCGTCACCTGGGGCATGCTTCATTGGGTGGCACGAGGAGTTCAGTCCGGCTGCAATCGGGAAACGGTTTGGATAAGACACTTACAAGGATCGAGATGCATACATCGCCGTTAGGATAAACTGTAAAAGATGTCTCAAAGAAACCAAGACACAAATTATTATGAAAGCGCACTATTAGGATGCCACATCGGAGTGATGAAGCGCATCTTGGGGGGCAAGTCAGGAAACTCGGGCGGGAATGTCAAGCGTGCTTTGAAGAAACCACCCTCACTGGTGATAAAGGTCAGCATACAGGAAACCAGTAGGAGAATGGATGCATACTAGAGCGTATCGGCAGGGCTGCGATCGTATCATCAAATATCAGCATACGGAGAACGGGGAAGGGGTGGGGGGACAAGATGGAAGAGGGGGAAGAAAGAGGGGAAACAAACCCGATTATCATAATCTCCCATTCGTAAAGACTACTCTCATCGACGAGTCCTTCGCGAAGATGGCTATCAGGCCGGGCGCGTTGGAAGGATCGCAAGAGTATGGTGGGGTACGCACCGGCAGAAAAGCCCTCAACAGGATGTTTGGTTAGCTCAGCGAGCTGACGACGAAGTAAGAGGGTGTTAGATGCGAGCGGTGTCACGGTCGACATTGGGTGTGTGTAATTGAGATTAGAGCCTCTGAGCAGCAGTCGCGATTGCAATGCCCCCCAAGCTTCCCTTTATATTCCTCCCTCTGAAGGATTACGTAAACACTATTCTTGCCCAAACTTTCCCAGTTTGGGCGTTCCCCACGCCAGCCTTTGATGCGCTCTCTCAACCTCCTTGGCCTTGTATTGGCCTCTTTGTGCATAGCGGTTGCGGCTTTACACGAGTCAGACGTTGGAAACGTCGATTGGCATCAACCTCACGCCGGTGTACCCCTAACTTCGTCACTCTCGACAGCTCCCACTTTCCATGCCGAACCGGGACGACCTCCGACGGAAGCGGTATTGCTCACTGCAACCAGTAGCAACGTGCTTGCTGCCTTGCACGCCTCAAATGGCTCACTAGGTGCATGTAATCTATACCACGGCCACCTATAATCATCTAACTTTAGTACAGCATGGCGATTCGTTTTTGAGCCGTCAGACAACATTGTCTATTATCAGAAATACAGAGAGAGTATGTTCTGTTTTGTTGCGCACCTATTCCCACAATCTTATGTTCGCGTAGTAGTCGTGTCTTTGTCAGGGCCCGGTGGCGTAGTGCTCAGAAAATTTGACCATTCGACAGGGCAACTCATACTGGAAAAGCGGCTGCAAACACTTCATCAGAGCCTACCTCTGGACCGTGGAGATTTTGGAGATGGTACAGCAATTGCCTTCGTAGGAGAATCTCAAGATATTGTCGCACTGACCAGCGGTCATACTGTTCAACGCATAGAAGGAACCGGTAGGGTACCTTGGGTTTGGGAATCTCCCGATAAGACGTGAGAGATTCTTTCTACCCGTTAACTCTTTGGCCCTGAACCTTTCTCAGTGATTCTATTGTTTACACAAAGCTGGTCACCACGCCATCTACTGTCTATGTCATCGGCTTGTCAAAATCTTTCGCGTCCTATACCTTGCATGTAACTTCTCTGTCGTCTTCTACCGGACAGTTGGTTGCGTCCGTCGATTTTCCCTCTAGCATTGCGGAGGGGTCATCGGGCATGCTCACTCTGTCTTCCGATACTGCAACGCTCGATCCTCGTGTTGTCTGGCTTGAAGCTGGCGCAATCCACTCCGTTTCGCTCGTCCCGAATCTCACTGAGAAACCGACCTTCGTGAAGGGTTCGTATAGCAAGATAATCGATATCGGTTTGCAAGACAAGGGTCATTTCATCGCCCTGGATATAGACGATACCGGTCGACTGCTCAGTCTTGACGCAAGCATTGTAGGATTGAAAGTGATATGGGTGTTTGAGGACTCTGTGAGTGTATATCTGGAACCTCATCTACCGCGTTGTTAAGGCAATGACCTCAGGCAAAAACTGATCGATATACTGAGTCCCTGTATATTGGTGGCCTAGACCAAGCTGGCTTGCCTTACGTCGGACGCGTTTTTTGGTCGTTCGTCTTGGGTGTAAGTAAGATTATGACGAGCTACCCATCCGATGCTCATTACGAACACTTCCAGAAAGCGGCGGCACACGTGTATGCGCCTCATATGGCCGCTGGACGGGGTCTCATTTCTGGTTTCACGTTTAACTTCGATACGGAAACACACGGGACAATTAGTCATGTCAATCGTGTCTTTCATTTTTCAAGCAAAGTATTGATCTGGAATCATCTCTTCAGGTGGCGCTGCACACAGCATATGTCAAGGATCTCGACCTACTCCCCTATCTTGCTTTGACAACCACAACGGGCGCCGTACAGCTTTGGCAAGGCGATATCGTACAATGGACACGAGAAGAAGGTCTTTCGAGGCTTCAAGTGGTCGAAATGGCTGAATTACCGGAGCAGAAAACCATCGCATTGCATATCATCGGCCAGGACGAGACCGTCGTTGAGCGCGCTAGGCGACAGCTCGCCGATGCGAAGGTACGTTGTGAGAGCTTAACAGTGGGGTCAATTGTACAGCTTATGTGCCTTCGTAGGGGTTGCCCCAGTATATCTTCCACTTTGCGAAGAGGTTTATGACGAGTTCCTATGCATCAACGCTTCAGCGCGCAGTGCCAGCCTCCCTAACAGCATCCGTTCTTGACCCCCTTGCCCGCGATGCATTTGGATTCCGCCAGGTCATCGTCGCGGCTAGCGACCTCGGCAAAATCTATGGGTTAGATTCAAGTAGCGGTACAGTGCTCTGGAGTCGTATACTAGGCCTTGGCTGGGCAGCGCAGGTTGGCGCGGAAGTCGTTCCACTCAAACTTTTCGTGGTGCGGACAGTCGCTGATGGTAGCTTCCCTGAGGCAGTGTTGGTTGCTGAGCGACATGCTAAGAACGTAATCTTTTTCCCTTATTATTCCATGCCAGGATATCTTATTTGAGTCTCAGGGATTGGTCGATACGGTGATATTCCACGTAAATGCTCTTACAGGCGAGGATGCTTTGGGAAAGTCGCCTGTTGGTACGGTTCTTCAAGGAATTGACCTCATCTCCGGACCATCATTGGGGGTCTACCCCCTACCTGAAAATAGTAATGCTATTGTCCTTCTTGACGAATTCCTCCAAGTTTGTCCCACAGACCTGATGTCATTGTTTCTGTTTTCTAATGACTCATACAGGTATATGTTTACCCTGAGACATCCACGAATGAAAAGGAATTCGCGGATAATGTCGGCAAATGGAACGTTGCGTTGCACACCGGCAAGGCGGGACAACACCAGTTAAATGGCCACCAATTCAGCACGGTGGGACACGGTCGTGCGACAGCTTTCGCAACCTGGACATTCGCCTTCTCCGCTGGAGAAAAAGTATTGTCGATAGTACCTCGCCCGTCTGGCCCTGCTGCATCGCTCGGAAAGGTTCTCGGCAACCGTACAACCCTTTATAAATACCTCAACCCACATCTATTTGCTGTGACGACAGTATCCCCAACAACGTGCGGTGTATATGTAATAGATGCCGCGAAGGGGAGTATTGTCTATCATGCAAGCATCATCGCTAGCCAAAACAAGGGAAAGTGCGATTTGCATGCGACGTTTGTAGAGAACTGGCTGGTGTACGTGTACTGGGATGAGGAGTATCAATGGGTCGGTCAGACGAAGAGTCACAGACTAGTAACCGTGGAACTATATGAAGGGACCATGCCAGATGACAAGACAAGAAGGTGGGTGTGTCGGTTAATTGCGTATAGAAGGTATATGATATATGGTTGACTGGGGACTAGTCCGGAATTGTCATCCTACTCGAACAAATCGTTGGCCGCAACCGCCGTCGAACAATCGTACGTTTTCCCCCATGCGATTACGTCCATTGCAACCACGTCCACCAAGTATAGTATCTCCACAAAAGACATCATAGGTATGTCCTACTTCACTGACTCGCTGCAGCGAGCACTAATGTCGAGCCCAATCATTCAGTGGCGAACGAGAATGGTCAGATTCAATCGTTCCCCCGCATGTTGTTAAATCCTCGGCGGACGAAGGATAAACCGACAGCAGAGGAACAAGAGGAATGGCTTGTTCAATATGATCCCGTGCTCCCAGACGACACTTATCGTGTGCTTTCACACAACTACCATGTGCGTGGTTTGTCTATTAAATGTTTTAAGGATCTAAGATCGCTGTTTTTCTGTTTGAACTGTAGGTTGTAAATGTAAGACGCATTCTAACTGCTCCAGCATTACTGGAGTCTACATCCCTCGTTTTTGCATATGGGCTCGACTTATTCTGTATACGCGTGGCGCCTTCTGGAACGTTTGATGTGCTTAATGAGACGTTTAACAAAGCACAACTTGTCGTCACCATTTGTGGACTAGCTGTGGCGATACTCGCAGTCAGGCCAATGGTGCGGCAAAAGCGGCTCCGAGAGAAGTGGTATCAATAAGCATGTATACACAGAGTACCTTGCAGTTCTTTAACCTTGTGACAAGCACTGTACGTAGAGTACGGTACCCTATCTCATGCTTCGTAGCGTACCCGTGGTATACGTGCATGAGTCCGTGAGGACATAAACTCGGAGAGAAAGACATTGCGACTCGACATCCGCAAGCGAGACTGAAGGTCACTAGAGTAAATTTGTATTTGCACCGAGGTTTGAATCGTACTGCGTGACCTTTGGACGAGCCTGCTTCGGAGAAATATGTTACCAGACTATAGTGACCCTTCCTCGTTGCGTCCCATAGGCTTCAGATTGAAGCCTATGAGGTTCCCAAATCACTGGCACTTCCCGGTCATGGCGCCCGAACCCATGACAGCTTTAGAATCAGGTGTCCCTGAACCGCGAGTCATCAGAGGCCTGCTTATAGGCTATTGCAATACCTTCGCCGCTAGTAGCACACAACCCTGACATGGATGCGCAATCAGCGAACATTAAATGAAGTCCTATTGTTCACGGCAATTCCAGGGGTATACAACGACGAGAATCAACAGCCAAAAACAACGTACCTCAGCTTTCGATCAATCACGACCGCTGCCAGTGAGGTGTTTCATCTACAATGAAAATCGATACGATTAAGGCCCATTGGGGCCTGGTGACCCTTACAGACAGAGAGGGTACGACCCGAATGAGACATTTCTCGGTTTTTGATTTGGTTACTGTATTAGATCATCGACACGGTACATGCAGTCCATTTCAACCGCCCAGACTCGAGACTGGGATATGTGAGTCAAACCAACTTATTCCTTGTCAAAGTAATGGTATTCCATGGATCACTAGCGGTGTGATAGACTTTAGTGGATTAGAAGCGATCATGATAGATACAAGCAACGAATGCCCCTCGAATAAATACCTCGACAGTCCAACCCAAAGGGCAGTCAACGAAGATTTTTTCAGTGTAACAATGCATAGTATTAAATCCTTTCTGTTCGCGACTTGAGACGACTTGAGAGAGACGATTCTCTCGCGAAAAAAAGGGGGGAAAGAAAACCTAAATTCGTAATAAACAGATAGGAAG
>Ga0137358_10002398_pt1 | contig 10628 bp, 7 predicted proteins | sample Mad1_20_16metaG_FD_105551 | JGI IMG/M metagenome (GOLD analysis project Ga0137358, IMG submission 105551) | Vadose zone soil microbial communities from Angelo Coast Range Reserve, California, USA - Mad1_20_16 metaG | ecosystem: Environmental > Terrestrial > Soil > Vadose zone | place: USA... | reverse complement strand
TTCGCGCCCATTTACCTTGGCAACGTAGTTTCCCCGAACCGCGAGAAATAAAGCTCCCTCGCGCGGTTTCTCTGGAATATTCACGGTCCCGCGAAAGATCGCCGTGGTCTTGGGTACAACTTTCAAGGCGTCTTGCCCCGCAACCCAGATCCAGCGAACCCCAGCCCGGTCGGCATCGGCGTCTGGATTCTTCCAACTAATCCACTGCGCTTTCCAGTCCGCCGGAGTAAGCAAGCCCATTTCCCACCATGCTGACTCCGTCGAATCGGCGGGCCGGCCTTGCGTGTCCCACACTCGCACTTTCCAGTAATACCGGCGGCGAGTTTCCAGCTTCGGCCCCGCGTAAGCGATCCCAACGGACTCGCTCGAATTTATTTTTCCGCTGTCCCACACATCGGCCTTGCCGGTACGCAATTGTTCAAGGCTGCTTGCTACCAGGATTTGATATGTGGCTTGCACCCAGTCTCGTTCGGTATCGTCGCTTTGCCATGACAATTGAGGAGAAGCCTTGTCGATTCCAAGAGGATTTTCGAGATACTCGCAGCGAAGATGGAACGGGCCAGCCGAAGCGGAACCCGCGAGTCCGGAAAGCAAAATCACAAGAAAACAAAACGCCCGTAGCTTCACTTTTCCCTCCCCGAAGGTGGCGGTTAGGCCGCCAAATTTTTTGCCTAGGCCTTGCTGGTCGGCTCTTTTCGAATCCCAAGCGTAATGTTGGTCATCTCCTGGCAGTTTGCCACTTTACGGTTCAGCCGCGGCATAGGCTATCATTTCGCAACGCAAAGCGTGCTGTCCTGCAAAAACCGCGTGACCCCGGACCGCGCGGATGTGTACCCTCTTCGGGTCGAGGCTGCGTATGAACACACTTAAGTCCGAGAGAATTCTTCAGGCCTTAGCTCGTTTTCGCATCGAAATCCCTTCGTGGGGCTTCGCCAATACCGGGACTCGCTTCGGGAAGTTTATTCAGGCCGCCGCGGCAACAACTACGGAGGAGAAATTCAGTGACGCCGGTCAAGTGCATCTCCTCACCGGAGTTTGCCCCACCATCGCTCTGCATGTTTTGTGGGATTTTCCGGCCGGAATATACAGCACCGACGACATCCAGAAACTCTCGGAGCGTTTTGGAGTGCAAGCCGGATCTATCAACCCGAACCTCTTTCAGGATCAGGAGTATAAATACGGTTCTTTCGGCAATCCAGACCCCGCCGTCCGGAAGCGCGCGCTCAAGCACGTAAAGGACAGTGTTGAAATCGCTCGCCGCCTGCGGTGTCGCGATATCTCTTTGTGGTTCGCCGACGGATCCAATTATCCTGGCACCGCGAACATCCGGCAGCGTAAGCAATGGTTCGAAGAGTTTTTGCGCGCCTCTCACGGCGAGCTCGCGCCGGGCGAGCGCCTCCTTGTGGAATACAAGCCCTTCGAGCCCGCCTTTTATCACACGGACATCGCCGACTGGGGCATGGCGCTTCATCTCGCGCGTTTCGCGGGCCCGCAAGCGAAAGTTTTGGTCGACACGGGTCATCATTATGCGGCCCAAAACATCGAGCAGATCGTCGCCTGGCTTCTATCGGAGGGCATGCTCGGCGGTTTCCACTTTAACGATCGCCGCTACGCCGACGACGATCTGACCCTCGGATCGATTGATCCCTACCAGGTCTTTCGCATCTTCCACGAGATTCTTTTCTTTGAATCGGAGAGCGGCAAGCAGTCCGACGTCGCTTACATGATCGACCAGAGCCATAACCTCAAAGGCAAGATTGAAGCCATGATTCAAACTGTCACCATGGCGCAGGAGCTTTTCTCCAAGGCCGCGCTCATCGACCACCGCGAACTTCGCGACGCGCAAGAAAAATGTGATTTGGTCCGCGCTGAATCGTTGTTGCAGGATGCTTTCGCGACCGACGTGCGGCCCGTAATTCAGGAATGGCGGGCATCCAAGAGTCTCCCGAAGGATCCGATGGACGCCTTCCGCCAGAGCGGGTATCTGGAACGCATCGCGAAGCAGCGCTCGGCCAGAAATTCGCAGAGCCTATCTTCCTATGCCTAACAACAATCCGACAAAGTCTTTTTTGGCTCTGGATCTTGGGGCGGAAAGTGGCAGAGCCATTCTTGCGCGCCTTCATTCGGGAGTGCTGACCACGCAAGAAATCCATCGGTTCAAAAACGAGCCAGTGGAATATGGCGGAAGTTTGCACTGGGATGTGGCCCGGCTGTGGTGGGAGGTTCGAAAAGCGCTCCTCGGCTTGGAAGAAATGGAATTGGCGGGAATCGGAGTCGACGCTTGGGGCGTGGATTACGCTCTCCTCGGTGAACGCGGCGAACTTCTTCAGAATCCCTATCACTATCGCGACGCCCGCACGAACGGCGTGATGCAAGATGTATTTCGCAAAGTCGCAAAAGAAGAGATCTACTCGGCCACTGGCATTCAGTTCATGCCCATCAACACGCTTTACCAACTCTATGCGGCAGTGCGAGACACTCCTGCACTCCTGAAGGCCGCCGAAAGGCTCGTCATGATTCCGGATTTAGTCCACTACTGGTTGACTGGAAACGCGGTCTGCGAGTTCACGAACGCAACCACAACTCAACTGGTCAATCCAGCGACCCGCACGTGGGCCACGGAACTGATGCGGCGCCTCGAGCTGCCCACACACTTGGTGGCGGAAATTGTGGAGCCCGGCACACAAGTCGGAACTCTGCTGCCAAGTATTTCTCGAAACTCCGCGCTGTCAGCGACTCGGGTTATCGCGCCTGCAACCCATGACACAGGCTCTGCGGTAGCCGCGATTTCTGCGCGCGACGGAACCGCATTTCTCAGTTCGGGGACTTGGTCATTGCTGGGGACAGAATTGGACGCTCCGGTCATCTCCCCGGAAGCGCTGCGCCACAACTTCACCAACGAAGGTGGCGTCAACGGAACCACGCGGCTCCTCAAAAACGTAATGGGCCTCTGGATGTTGCAATGCTGCCGTCAGTCCTGGACTGCGCAGGGACAATCCTGTGACCATCTCGAACTGATGGAGCTTGCCGCGCGTGAAGATTCCTTCCGCTGTCTCGTGGATCCGGACCATGGGTCTTTTTTACGTCCGTCCGATATGCCGGCCGCGATCGATCAATTCTGTGCGAAAACTCATCAGCCTTCGCCGAAAAGCGTGGGAGGCTACGTCCGGGCAATCCTGGAGAGTCTGGCTTTCAAATATCGCCTCGTGCTTCACAACCTCGAGCAGCTTATCGGAAGGCGAATCCACCAAATTCGCGTGATTGGCGGAGGATCGAAAAACCGCTTGCTCAATCAAATGACCGCGGATGCTACCGGAAGAAAACTACTGGCCGGGCCGGCCGAAGCGACTGCCCTTGGAAATGTCGCAATCCAAATCCTGGCGACCGGCGGCGCCAGCTCGTTAAAGGAAGTCCGCCAAATTATAGATCGATCGTATCCAGTCGAGGGTTTCGAACCGCTCAATACCGTTAAATGGGATCGGCATGCCGATCGCTTCGAACAATACTGCGAGGCTGTGTATGCCTGAAATCCAAAAAACCGCTCGTCTCCAGGACCTTTGGAGTCCCGAACGCGCCGAGAAGATCGCCGGCAACCAATTGGCTCTTCTGCGCTACCGCTCGAACTTGTTGGGAGCGGACTTGCGCATCACGAATTTCGGCGGCGGCAATACCAGTTCGAAGCTGGAGCTCTCGGATCCATTCACAGGTGAACCGACGCGTGTCCTGGCCGTGAAAGGCAGCGGAGGTGACCTGGGCTCCATCACCGAAGCGGGCTTCGCGTTGCTTTACCTCGATCGGCTAGAACAGCTTAAGGGGCTCTATCACGGCGAAGAGCACGAAGACGAAATGGTTCACTACTATCCCCTCTCTGCCTTTGGAGAGAATCGAGTCGCGTCGTCGATTGACACTCCCCTTCACGCTTTCCTTCCGTTTTCTCATGTCGATCACCTGCATCCGGACTGGGCCATTGCGTTAGCCGCGAGCGCTAACGGCAAGAGGAAGCTGGCTGAGTTCAACAAAGAGTTCGACCGCAAGATCGTCTGGGTGCCCTGGGAGCGGCCTGGATTTGAATTGGCATTGCTCATCGAAAAAGCCGTGAAGGACAACCCCGGGACCGACGGCATTCTTCTCGGCGGTCACGGGCTGTTCACATGGGGCACATCGCAGCGCGATTGCTATCTCAACAGCATTCACACGATCGACCAGATGGGCGAATTTATTCTGGCCCACCAACGCAAGAAGGGCGCACTTTTCGGCGGTCTCGTACATTCTGCAATTCAGCATCGCGGGGAAGTGGCGGCTCAGATCTTGCCTGCTTTGCGCGGAGCTCTCTCCTCGGACCGTCGCGTCGTCGCCCACTACACCGACCACGAAGACGCGCTGGCCTTTGCCGGCTCGAAGTGGTCGAAAGAACTGAGCGCGCTCGGCACAAGTTGCCCCGACCATTTTCTGCGCACCAGGGTCTGCCCTCTTTTCCTCTCTTGGGACCCTGCGAAACAAAACGTCAGTGCCCTCAAGGCCAGCATCGAACCAAAAGTCATCGAATATCGAGCAGCGTACAAGAAATATTACGATGATTGGGCCGTAAGCGATTCGCCCAAATTGCGTGATTCCAATCCGTCGGTGGTCATCGTTCCCGGTCTTGGCCTTTTCGGCTTTGGCAAGAACAAAAAAGAAGCTCGAATCACAACGGAATTCTTCATCAATGCCATCAACGTCATGACTGGCGCAAATGCGTTGGAGGATGGAGAGGTCACGCATCCTCTGCCCCAGGCGCGCCGCCCCGAGCAGTCCAAGCAGTTCACCCACTTCCACAACTATGTGGCGCTTCCTCGGTCAGAAGCTTTTCACATCGAATATTGGGCGCTCGAAGAAGCCAAGCTACAACGTATGCCTCCTGAGGCCGAGTTCAGCCGGAAGGTCGGCTTGATCATCGGTGGCGCCAGCGGGATCGGGCGCGAAGTAGCTCTTCTCCTCGCGCGCAAAGGCGCTCACCTGGTGGTCGCGGATTTCGATGAGGCCGGCGCACGAAAAGTAGCTGACGAGGCCGGCCCGCTTTCTTCCGCGGAATTCGTGACCTCCACCATTGTGGACTTGAGCTCCCGCGACTCGTTGGCAAAAGCCGTCCGCCACACAATTCTGGAATTTGGCGGAATCGACCTGGTCGTGAACACGGCCGCTATCTATCCGGTGCCGGGTTCCGAGGGCGAGCTCTCCGAAGCCCAGTGGGCCAAAACGTTTCTCGTCAACGTTACCGGCAACTATCTGCTGGCACGCGCCACGGAGCCAGTCTTTCGCGATCAGAATCTTCCTTCTTCCCTGGTTCTCACCAGTTCCGCGAATGCCGTCGTTCCCAAGAAAGGCAGCGAAGCCTACGACACCAGCAAGACCGCGCTCAATCATCTGATTCGTGAACTGGCCATTGAACTCGGACCTATCGTCCGCGTGAACGGGATTGCCCCGGCAACCGTTGTGGCCGGCTCCGCCATGTTTCCCCGCGATCGGCTCATGCATTCTCTTCAAAAATACGGCATCGCTTACTCGGAATCTGAATCAACAGACCAGCTTAGAGACAAACTCGCTGATTTCTACGCGCAACGAACGCTGATCAAGCGCCCCATCACGCCGGAAGCCTGCGCGGCCGCCATCGTTTGGTTAGCGAGCGACCAGAGCGGACGGACGACAGGCCACGTCATACCCGTGGACGGGGGTTTGCCCGATGCCTTCCTCCGATAACCAAGGCGCGAAGAAGAGTTAGCAACGTGCGGCGCAATCTCGGCACCCGATAGCGAAGGGGAATCTATGCAACGTATCTGCTTCGTTCTGCAAGTGAAGCCGGAAAAACGTCAAGAGTACAAAGAACGTCACCGCTCGGTCTGGCCGGAAATGGTGAACGCGGTCCGCGAGGCAGCATGGAATAATTACTCGCTGTTCCTGCGCCCGGACGGTCTTCTCGTCGGATATCTCGAGACCGAAAACTTCCAAAACGCCCGCGCTGGTATGGCCAAGCGGGAAGTCAATGCACGGTGGCAACGCGACATGACAGACTTTTTTGTTCCGGTGGACGGCGCTATGCCCGACCGAGCCATGGCACCGCTCGAAGAACTCTTTCATGTCTGATGCAGCCTTGAGGACAATGTGATTCCAAATCCCGCTTTAGGAGTTTTCTTTCACTGGCTAGGTGGCTTGGCCTCGGGCAGCTTCTATGTGCCGTTCCGCGGTGTGAAGCACTGGGCCTGGGAAACCTATTGGCTCGTCGGCGGATTCTTCAGTTGGATTATCGCCCCGTGGCTCCTCGCGCTGATCATGACCAGCGATCTTTTCGTCGTCCTGCACCAAGCCCCGCTGCGAAGCATTCTTTGGACCTATATCTTTGGAGTCCTGTGGGGACTGGGCGGTCTGACTTTCGGATTGACCATGCGCTATCTCGGCATGTCCCTCGGCATGGCCGTTGCTTTGGGATACACCGCAGCGTTTGGCACGCTAATGCCGCCGATCTTTCGCGGTGAATTCGCTCGGCAAGTACTCGGTACCCGCTCCGGATTGGTGATATTGGCTGGTGTTGCCGTCTGTCTCGTAGGCATCGCCTTCGCCGGGGCTGCTGGTGTTTCCAAAGAGCGCGAAATGTCCGACGAGCAGAAGCGTGCCTCGATCAAAGAGTTCGATCTGAAGAAAGGCCTGCTCGTGGGGACGTTCTCCGGCGTCATGAGCGCTTGCTTTGCTTACGGACTCGCCGCAGGCGATCCGATTAAAGCCATCACACTTCAGCACCGCACGTCCACCCTTTGGCAAGGGCTTCCTGTTCTGGTGGTTCTTCTCGCCGGGGGATTCACCACAAACTCTATCTGGTGCCTCCTCTTGAACAAGCGGAATCAAAGCGGTTATCAGTATTTCCAATCCGATATTCGAGGGCACGTCCCGGAAAGAAGCGAAGAACATATCCTTGAAACAGTAACGGATGCTCCCGGCGAGGAGATGGCTGCCACCGCCGTTCTGGTGAGCACTGGCGCGGATACACTCCGGGCTCCCATGCTTCCGAATTATCTCTTGTCCGCATTGGCGGGAACCACCTGGTATTTCCAGTTTTTCTTTTACACCATGGGCGAGACGCAAATGGGAAGGTTCAAATTCTCAAGCTGGACCCTGCACATGGCCAGCATCATCATTTTCAGCACCTTGTGGGGAATTGCTCTCAAGGAATGGAAAGGCGCAGGCCTCAAGACCAAGTGGCTGGTGGCCTTCAGCCTCCTCGTCCTCGTGGGGTCCACGGTCGTTGTTGGGTACGGGAATTATCTAGGTGCCGCATCGCCGCACTGAACTGCCGAACCTCGCTGCAAGGCCCCGGAAAGGGAACTCGCGACGAGCCACAGATGTAAATCTACGTACGTATACTTATATAAGTCTGCTGTGTGTGTTTCCTGATTAGTTCTTTCCCAGCCCTTGACTCCCGCTGTAGTTAGTTGTAAGAGTAAGTAACAGAAATGGGGCTGCCGCGAGTGGGGTAGGCAGCTGCATGGTCCCTCTCAACACGTCCGACAGCCTCGCGATATTCCGTTGCTCTCCCTTTGTGTCAGCACGCCTGTCTGTGCCTTTCAGATTCCGCTTTATGCCGTGGCCGCGTCCTCTTGCCAACCCCCTGCACAGCAGCTTGATCAAGACGAACTGGAGAAAGCCGATGATATGGAAGCTATTCTCTTCCCATGATCTGCTGCCTCACGGTTTTTGCTATCAGTGGAAGCCAGCTCTCATTTGGCTCCATGCGATGTCGGACATCCTGATTGCCCTCGCCTATTTCTTGATCCCCCTGGCCCTGATCTATTTTGTGCGCAGAAGGCTAGATCTTCCTTTCAGTTGGATGTTTGTCTGTTTTGGGGTCTTCATCGCTGCCTGCGGCGCGACGCACGTAATGGAGGTGTGGACCCTTTGGGTTCCTGCCTATTGGCTTGCGGGCGGGGTCAAGGTGATTACAGCCATTGCCTCCGTGCCAACGGCGTTATTTCTCGTCAATCTCATGCCGAAATTGCTGAGCCTCCCTAGTCCACACGAAATGACGGCAGCGAATGAAGAGCTGAGTCGGCGGGCCGCTGCTCTAAGCAAAACGGAGGAAAGATTTCGACAAATGGCCGACAACATCCAGGAAATATTCTGGATTTTGGACCCGCAAACTAAGGAAGTCTCCTATGTGAGCCCGGCATTTGAACAGATCTGTGAACTCCCCCTCGATTCGCTCTATTCCAATCCAACCTCTTACCGTGAGTTGATACACCCCCAGGACCGGCCGCGCGTATTGGCAGAGCTTGAGAAGTTGGAGAGTACGAATCGCTTCGACGAGGAATTTCGCATCGTCTGCCCCAGCGGGACTGTGAAATGGATAAGAGCCATCGGATCTAACGCCAAAGATCTCGCTGGCACTGTTACGACGCTCGTCGGCACTGCTCAGGAGATTACGGCTCGCAAAGAGTTGGAAGTCGTGACGTGCGAGAGTGAGGATCGTTACCGCGATTTGGTTGAGCATTCCACTGACCTGATCTGCACGCATGATCTCGAGGGGCGTCTTCTGTCCGTCAACGAACTGCCCGCCAAACTTCTTGGATACTCCCGGGAGGAACTCCTGAATAAGCCCATGCGGGATTTTCTGCTGCCGGATGCACGCGCCCAATTCGATCAATCCCTTCTGGACATACAGAAACACGGCTTTGTCAAAGGTTTGATGGTCGTTCTTACAAAGACCGGAGAACGCAGAATTTGGGAGTACCACAATACTCTTCGAACCGATGGCGTCACCGCCCCGGTCGTTCGAGGGATAGCACATGACATTACCGACCAGAGGCGTGTCGAGAAGGCTCTGCGCTTATCGGAAGAAAAATTCTCCAAGGCCTTTCGCTGTAGCCCTACCATCCTTTGGATCAGCACGCTTCAGGAAGGGCGCGTATTGGAAGTCAATGAAGCCTTCGAGAGGCACAGCGGCTATACGCGGGATGAAATCGTCGGTCACACAAAGCTGGAACTTGGTCTCTGGTTTGACCTCCGCGAGCGAGAAACCCTCACAGACATCGTCAGAAGACAAGGAAACGCGAGAGATCAGGAAGTCCGCTTTCGAGCGAAGTCCGGGCAAGTAGTGGTTATTCTGCTCTCCGTCGAGTCGGTAGAACTTCATGGTCAGCAATGCTTGCTTACCGTCGGCCAGGACATCACCGAACGCAAGCGAGCGGAAGAGGAACTCCGGCACCTTTCTGGCCAGCTTCTACGTTTGCAGGACGAAGAACGGCGCAGGATCGCCAGGGATTTGCACGATTCTACGGGCCAAGACCTCGTCGCCTTGGCAACCATGCTCGGTCAACTTCGTGCTTCAATTCCTTCTCGGGAGCAAAAATCGCGAAAGCTTCTTTCCGAATGTAAAGCGTTGGCGGACCAGTGCATCCGTGAAGTTCGCACGCTTTCCTACCTGTTACATCCCCCCATTTTGGATGAAGCCGGTTTAGCGGACGCCATTCGTGACTACGTGAAGGGTTTCACCAAACGCAGTGGAATCCAGGTGGAATTAGAGCTCTCACCGCGTCTCGGCCGCATGACGCGCGACGTGGAGTTGGCCTTGTTCCGCGTAGTGCAAGAGAGCCTCACTAACATCCACCGCCATTCGGGGAGTCCGCAAGCCAAGATACGCATTGATTGCAACTCCAACCTCACCCTGGAAATCAGCGACTTGGGCCCGGATGCCTCCGCCTCTGCGACGGGAGGGAAAGAAGAGCACCGGCTCGACGTTGGTGTTGGCATTCCGAGTATGCAGGAGCGCGTGAAGCTGATCGGCGGGCGCCTTCAGGTTGATTTCGGCGCTGACGGTACAACGGTGCACGTCACCATTCCTCTCGGAGGCGAACGAACGTGAAAAACCTGCGCATTCTGATAGCCGATGATCACGAACTAGTGCGGCGGGGTGCGCGCGGTGTCCTCCACTCCCGGCGCGGTTGGAGAATCGTCGGCGAGGCGGCGAATGGCCAGGAGGCGGTCGAAAAGGCCATAGACCTGAAACCCGATATAGCCTTGGTCGACATCAGCATGCCCGAACTCGATGGCATCGAGGCTGTGCGTCAAATCCGGCACGCGGTTCCGACTGCCAAAATCCTTGTGCTCACGATGCATGAGTCAGACCGCATGGTCCAGCGTGCATTGGACGCCGGGGCTCAGGGGTACATTCTGAAATCCGATCTCACCGAGTGCCTCGTCAAAGCCGTCAAATCCATTTCTGACGGCACGTGTTTCCTCACCCCTAGAGTATCCAAGATCATGATGGAAGGATCTCTTAAGGCCAAACGCGAGCGTCAGCAACAGCAGCGCGCGGGTGCCCGGACAACTCCTCGCGAGACGGAGATTATCCGCCTCTTGGCGGAAGGAAAAACCAACAAGGAGATCGCTGCGCTTTTGGAGATCGCTGTCAGGACCGTCGAGGGGCACCGCGCTAGGATCATGCTCAAGCTTGGTTTCCATTCCCTGACTGAGCTGATCCACTACGCCATCCGCCAAGGAATAACTACGGTGCAAGGAACCTAGCTACAAAGCCGTCCTGCCCTCGCGCACGGGAAATCGACATGCGCCCGTCGCGCCCGTTAAGTGGCGGAGGAGGAGGGATT
>Ga0137358_10002394_pt1 | contig 10636 bp, 9 predicted proteins | sample Mad1_20_16metaG_FD_105551 | JGI IMG/M metagenome (GOLD analysis project Ga0137358, IMG submission 105551) | Vadose zone soil microbial communities from Angelo Coast Range Reserve, California, USA - Mad1_20_16 metaG | ecosystem: Environmental > Terrestrial > Soil > Vadose zone | place: USA... | reverse complement strand
TGTTGCGCACCCGCGGCGAAATCTTGCGGCCCCCGAATGTCGCGGCGAGATAGGAATCTTGGGTCGGATCCCAGACCTGCTCGTCCAGACCGTTCAAGATCCCGGTCAGCACGTCGGAGCGCGCACGCAACAACCCACCCAGACCCATGCCGCCCTCGTCGGTCTGGATCTCAAGAGCATAGGTCGGCGACACGGTGGTGATTCTATCGGCAAAGTGCAGGCCAGCCTTGAGGAAGCCGATGCCACCGAAGTATTCGACTCCATGGATGGTGAAGGAGGAGGGTGGCAGATCGAGAGACGTCAGCAGCTCGGCCGGGAACCGCCCCTGGCAGGCAAGATTGTGCACGGTCATCACGGTGCGCGCGCCCTGCACGCGGTCATAATGCCGATAAGCGGCGCAGAGGCCGGCCTGCCAATCATGGGCATGGAGGGCGACGGGCAGGAAGGCGGGCAGCAGGCCACTACCGAGGCTTGCACCCATTCGAGCGAGGGCGGCGAAGCGCAACGCATTGTCCGGCCACGGCTCTCCGCCAGGCTGAGCATAGGGATTGCCGTCGCGGGCATAGAGATGGGGAGCATCGAGCACGAAGAGATCATGACCGGCGCCGGCGCCGGCCAAAAGGCGCGCCGGGCCTCCATAGAACGCGGCATGGGCGTGAACCTCCGCGGCCGATTCCAGCGCGGCCAGCACGGGCGGATAACCCGGCACCAGCGTGCGCACCCGAATGCCTTCTACCGCTAGGGCGGCGGGAAGTGCGCCGACGACATCGCCGAGCCCGCCAGTCTTGACCAAAGGGTAGATCTCGGAGGCGACCGCAAGAATATCGATCACGCTCACGTCTTGAGGCTGTCGATCATTGGTTGGGTGATCAGGCACACCCCCTGTCCCGTGCGGCGGAACCGTTGGGCGTCGAAGTCGGGATTCTCCCCGACGATCAGTCCTTCCGGTATGTGCACGCCGCGGTCGACGACGACATTGCGCAAGTGCACCGATCGACCAATCTCGACATAGGGCAAGATCACGGCGTGGTCCAATGTCGAATATGAATTGACGCGCACGCCGGTGAATAGCACCGTCCGGTTCAAATTGGCGCCGGAAATGATACATCCGCCGGAGACCAGCGAGGAAACCGCCATGCCCCGCCGACCGACCTGGTCATGCACGAACTTCGCCGGCGCTGTCACTTCGGCATAGGTCCAGATGGGCCAGTCATGGTCATGAAGGTCGAGGGCTGGGACCACGTCGGTAAGATCCATATTGGCCACGAAATATGAATCGATGGTGCCGACATCGCGCCAATAGGGAGCGGTTTGCGCCGAGGATCTGACGCAGGAGCGCGAGAAATGGTGGGCCACCGCCTTGGCCTCCTTCACCAAGCGCGGGATGATGTCCCCGCCGAAGTCATGCCTCGATCGCGAATCGGCTGCGTCCCGGCGGAGCTGGTCGAACAGAAACCCCCGCTCGAATACGTAGATCCCCATGCTGGCCAGGGTGGCGTCGGGCTTGCCGGGCATAGCCGGCGGATCCTCGGGCTTTTCCACAAAGGATAAAATCCGATCCTTCTCGTCGACATGCATGATGCCGAACCCTTTCGCCTCGGAGCGCGGCAATTCGATGCAGCCCACCGTCACATCGGCACCATCGTCGACATGCTGCTGCAGCAGAAGCTCATAGTCCATCTTGTAGACGTGATCGCCCGCCAGGAGCACGATGAACTTCGGCCCGTAACTATCGATGATGTCGATGTTCTGATAGACGGCGTCGGCAGTGCCAAGGTACCAGCGTTCCGACACGCGCTGGCTGGCCGGCAGAATGTCGAAGCTCTCGTTGCGCTCCGGACGAAGGAAGTTCCAGCCGCGCTGCAGATGACGAATGAGGCTGTGCGCCTTGTATTGTGTCGCGACGGCGATGCGGCGGATGCCCGAGTTGAGGGCATTGGAGAGAGCGAAATCGATGATCCGTGACTTGCCGCCAAAATGAACCGCCGGCTTCGCCCGCTTCGCGGTCAATTCCATCAGACGGCTGCCGCGGCCGCCGGCAAGAACATAGGCCATCGCATGACGCACGTGGGAAGACCCGTTGACGAGTTGCGCGGGTGCCATCGCTCTATCCCGTGTCCCTACTGTTTACTTCGTCCGGGGTCACCAAGGCTGATTGATAGGATAGTCCAAATGCGGCACGATCGGTTACTTGAATTTAGGCTGGTCCAAAGATATCGCGCCAGCGCCGGATTCCCGAAGTCACCCTTTCGGCGGGCCGAGCTGGGGCCAGTGCGACGAGCCCCGCAGAAGGAGGAGAGTAAAAATGGAGGCTTGGCAGCTCGACGGGTTCGGCGGCAGACTCAGTCTTAGGGATATACCTATGTCGGTGGTGCGGCCGGGCTGCCCATTCGGATCGAAGCCATTCACAAACCCTACTGATGCCTATTGCAAGGCTTGGTACCCCGGCGCCAGCCAAAGCGGGCCACAGACAGTTCGCTTCGAGAGCAAAGACTATTTCGAAGTGCTGCGGGCGATTCGCTTCATCATGTGAAGTGGACCATACGCGACAAATTCGATCTGTCGCGTAACTTGGAGCAGACGATACTTGCCGCAAGGGATCAGAAAATAGTTGGTCGCAAAGCATGTCATGCATAGATGAACAAGATTGGCTATGCATTGAGGTTATCACTCGTACTACTTAGAGCCAATGTTGGCGCTTTACTCCGGTTTGCTCCTTGCACATATCAGACCTTTGGGCTGGGCTAGCTCGGGTCCGCTCCCAGGGTAACACCTGACATTCGTCGGTACAGCAACGCGCGGACCGCCTTACGGCTTCGAGGAGGATGTCTGTACTCTGCTCCGATGTCTTGCACCGCTTCGTCGCCATCGTCCACCCCTTTGGAAAAACTAGCACTCAAGGTGGACCAAGTTCCGGGGTGCAGATCGCTGGCGGTACTGCCCAGAGGCCTACCGCGCATCATGCTACGCGCTTGTAGGGAATACGGCGAGCCAGCCAGCAGCCGACCTCGACGCCCTCAACCCGGCCTGCCTGGCCGCGCCGGAAGGCCAACGTCCAGTCGCCGGGTGGCGTGTGATCCAGGGCGCGGTGGCAGGGCAAGGCCCAGACATCCGGCCCGACCGACTCGAGCATCTCCATTCGGCCCTGGCCCAGAAAGCCTGAGAAGGCGCCATAGAGCACGCCTCCGGTATCGGCCACGATGAGTTCGGCATCCAGCTCTCCGCAGCGATAGCGGCCGGCGACATCGGTGGTGGGCACGCCCTCGCAAGGGCGCAGGCACGAGCTTTGGTTCTCGTGTGGGAGATCCATCCACAACGCGGCGTTGCTGAGCCTCAGCCATGTCCCGGAGGAGCTGCGCGCCGAACCGTCGAGCTGGAGGTCGAGCTCTTCCGCAGAATGACCGTAGCGCAGCCGGATCCGTCCTGCCGATGCTGGGTCGATGCGTACCGCAAGCCCGGTCTCCGGCTCCACATAGGCACCGAGCCATTTCGGCGCCGGGATGGTGCCCTCGAGCTTTGGCCGCTCTTCGCCAAGCGCGGCGGCGAGCAGGTCAATTGCCGCGGCCCGCGCGTCGGACAGGTGATTGAACATTACAACGACAGAGACACGCTCCGAGGGCACATACAGACGATGGCTGCGCCAACCACGCAACGCGCCGCCATGGCTGCTGACCGAGCGCCCAAACTCGATCGAGCGTGCCAGGCCAAATCCATACGCAGCCGGGGTCCCATCGGCGAAGTTGACCGGTGCGGATAGCCGTTGATACAGGGCATTGGAGTCGTCGCGGGTCGCATCGATATGGCGCTCCCAGGCGATCATGTCATCGAGGCACGCACCAAGCCCTGCATCACCGGTCCAAAGGATGCGATTCTCCGCGGTGTGGAAACCGGCGGCCTGGGTACCCTCGTATCCCTCCGTCCCATCCGGCATGGCGCGGGTGTCGGTGGCCAGGAGCGCGCTGGCCATTCCGGCACGCTCGAAGATACGGGTGTGCAGCAGTTCCGCGAGGCTTCGGCCGGTGCGCTGCTGCAGCACGTCCGAGAGGATACGGAAATTCTGGTTGGCGTACGAATAGCGGGTGCCAGGCGCAAAATGCAGTGTCCGGGTGGCGGCCATGACTCGGGCTGCTTCTACCTCGCCGAACGGCGCCTCAGCCGGCGCACCGTGCAGCATCGCCACCGCCCAGTAGTCGCGCAGACCGGATTGGTTGTGGCATAGGTGCAACACGCTTGGTGCGGCCTCCTCCAACAGCGTCAGGCGGGCACGCACGTCGTCATCCAGCACCGACGGGTCGGGAAAGGCGTCCAACACCAAGCCGCAGGTGAACTGCTTGGTAATAGAGCACATGCGAAAAAGCGTGCGCGGCGTGAAGGCAATGTGCCGATCGGCATTGGCCCAGCCCCAGGCGTGACGAACCAGCACCTCGCCGTCGCGCAATACGGCCACCGCGCCACCCGGTCCGGGGTAGTTGCGCGGCAGAGCTTCGATGGCGCGTTCAAGGCCAGCTGAACATGGAGTCGACATGGCCGACACTCTCGCGTCCTTGCTTGCGGAGAGCAAGTACATCCGGGTGGGTCCGCGGCAGGGAGAGCGTCGTGCTCTCTTGGACTGAGTAAGCCGCCCCGATCGACGCATCGATGTACGTATGGTCGGAGTTTTAGGGCCCGGATCACTTGCATCTATACCAGCAGCGCATGAGAAAAACGGCGTGCAAAGCTGACAATTTCGCTCATTGTCCCAAATGTGCTGAAAATTCCATCCTGGGGAGATGAAACGCCTTCTCGTCGCAGCGCGAGCCACTGGTTCCGCTCGGTCGATGTGACCCCTGCCAGTTTGCAATGGGGGCCGAGCCTCGAGCATTTCTTCATGGTGATCCAAGCGGCCGTCGCGGGTCTTGGGGTGGCACTTCTGCCTCGCTTTCTGGTCGAGGACGAAATTCGGAAGGGGATTCACGTTGCGCCCTGTCCGGTACGTGTCGCCGGCCCGGGCGCCTACTACGTCGTCAGTGCAAAAGCCAAGGCCGAACTTCCCCGCGTGCGCGCATTCCGCCGCTGGATTCTGGCAGCGTCAAAAGAGGCTTGAGGGCCAGCTCTGTAGCATCCGGCTACGGCCCGGCCGTCAAGCGACTAGTCCGTTGAAGCCTACTTCCAGGTTGGCGCAGACCGTGGTGCCGTCCGGCCGCGCCAATGCGAGGAGCATTATTCCTGTCTGCTCCGCAATACGCAGCGCCATCGTCGTCGGCGCCGAAATGGCGACGAGAATAGGAATTCAGCAAAACACTGATACGACGTGCAGTCACGCGACGCGTACAAAACGAACGCCTTAGTCGCGTTTCAAAGTATGTGCCATTAAGTCAATGACGGCACCCCAGGGGGATGCCTGATTCCAGAACAGCCCAATGCGCCGCCGGAGTTCGCTCCGGGGAAGCTGCCATTTTCTGACATGGAGTCCTTCCGGCCAAGGACGAGCCCAGTCTGGCAGCAACGAGACGCCGAGGCCGCGGTCGACCAGGACAGCAATCGCCTCGAGAGAATCGATCTCATAGCGCTCAATCGGGTCAATCCGGCTCCGCTTTAGATAGGCATCCGCCAGTCTTCCGCCCCAACTGGTGCGGTCGTAACGGATTAAAGGGTACTTGCGCAGCAATTCATGGGCGCCGCTCGCCTTGAGGGCGTTTGAGGCAAGGACGATCAGCGGTTCCTCTCTGAAGACGACCGCATTGCATGTTTTGGGCAGCTTGAAGTCCGGTACGACGAAGATCGCGGCGTCCAGCTCGCGATCGATGACCTGCCGATAAAGCGCATTGGAAACCCCAGGCACAATATAGACATCAACCCCAGGAAAACTCTTCGACACGCTTTGCAGGACTTCGGGAAGAAAACCGGCGATGGCGGTGGAGATGGCGCCGATCCTGATTGTCCCGCTGATCGACTGTTCGGTTATCAGGGTGCGAAGGCTGCGGGCGTCTTGAACTATGGCCCTGGCGCGGAGGATAACTTGGCTTCCGATGGCGGTAAGCGACATACCGCGTCCCGATCGATCCAGCAGCGTCGCTCCGATCTCGGATTCCAGTGAGGCGACGCGCTGAGCGACGGCACCGGGGGTGAGGTTTTGCTGTCTCGCCGCGGCGGTGATCGAGCCCAACTCGGCGACGGCGATGAGGCTCTCGAGGAATTTCGTGTCCATATAGAAAAACTATGAATTAAAGATAAGAAAAACAATCTTTTTGAGGTAGTTGCGATTTGATAGCTTGATCGAGCTATCGTCTGGATTTTAGCGAAGCATGAGCTTGAAGGAGCGGCATTGGATCTACGAATCAAAGGCAAAACGGCCCTGGTCCTCGGCGCTGGCGGCGGCCTCGGATCGACGATCGCGCGAAATTTGGCCAAAGAAGGCGTGAAAGTCGCCCTTGCGGACATCGATCGCGATGGCATCGCGCGGCTATCCGCGGAAATCAAGGCTGCGGGCGGACAATCGATCACTCTTCCATGGGACCTGAAGGATACGGGTGTTATCGACGGCAATGTCTCCCAGATCGAGCGAGAGATCGGCGAAGTCGACATACTGATCGGCCTGACGGGTGGGCCACCGCCGACGCCGGCATCCGGTCAGCCGGAGAATCTTTGGCTGGACAATTTCAAATCCATGGTCCTGTCGATCATCTCGATTGCCGATCGCGTCCTGCCCGGCATGCGACGACGGAAATGGGGAAGAATCATAACCTCGACATCGTCGGGCGTGGTGGCCCCTATTCCCAACCTCGCGATCTCGAACGCGCTGCGGCTTTCATTGGTCGGATGGTCGAAAAGCCTGGCGCGGGAAGTGGCTAAAGACGGCGTAACGGCGAACATCATCCTGCCAGGTAGAATCGCCACCAAGCGGATAGCCTTCCTCGATGAACAGAAAGCTTCGCGTGAGGGCAGGACCGTGGAAGAGGTCGCGCGCGAAAGCACGGCGTCCATTCCCGTCGGCCGATACGGAACTCCCGAGGAATATGCCGACGTGGTCGCGTTCCTCGCGAGCGAGCGGTCCTCTTATGTGACAGGCTCGGTTGTCCGCGTGGATGGCGGATTGATCGCCAGCATTTAGCTTCTTCGCAGTGAATAACAAATAGGCAGACCCAGCGACATGAGAAAAGATGACGCCGCGATCGAATTGCTGCAGGGCGTGACGACCGCCACAATAACGACGATCCTGTTGAAAAAGGGCCTGCGTAACGTGTGGTTGCGCGGCACATCTCCCCTGCGAGAGGGGCAAGGTCGTCTTGTCGGGCGCGCGTTCACCCTTCGCTTCGTTCCCGCGCGAGAGGATTTGGCCACCCCGGAATCCTGGGCTTCTCCAATTTCTACGCGGGCCGCGATAGAGGCGATGCCGGAAGGCTGCATCGCTGTAGCGGATTCGGCCCGCACGCTGGATGCTGGCATATTCGGGGACATCCTTTGCGCCAGAATGTCCGAACGAAAGGTGGCGGGCCTTGTTACCGACGGCGTCGTGCGGGACAAGGCCGGCGTGCTGACGACGGGACTGCCTGTGTGGTGCAGCGGTTGCGCTGCTCCCCCTTCCGTGGCCGGCATGACCTTTGTCGGCTGGCAGGAGCCGATCGGATGCGGGGGAGTTGCGGTGTTTCCCAACGATATGATCGTGGTCGATGACGACGGCGCGGTGGTCATTCCCGCGGCTTTGGTCGAAGAGGTGGTCAATCTTGGGCCCGAGCAGGAGCGGATGGAGCAGTGGATCATGGATGAGGTCAAGCGGGGTCGCCCGCTGCCAGGCCTCTATCCCATGAATGAAGAAACCAAGGAACGGTATCGGCAGGCGAGCAATTCACCGAAACACGACAAGTGAACGAATCGGGCGAGATTTTGCCGAGCGCGTCGGTGGAATGAACATGTCAGCGCAAAAGTTTCTGTGGAGGAGAGATGGCTTTTAACGCCGAAGCAAAGGGCGTCTATAGCGTCGCCGTCACACCGTTTCTTGAGAACGGCCAGATCGATTTCGAATCGGTCGACAGCCTGACGGATTTCTATCTTGGCAAGAAGGTTAGCGGCATCACCGTCCTCGGCCAAATGGGGGAAGCGCCCAAATTGGACGCCTCCGAATCCATTGCGCTGGTTAAGAGGATCGCGGCAAGAGCTGGTAAGGTGCCGATCGTTGTGGGCGTTTCCGCGCCGGGCTTCGCGTCGATGCGGAGTCTTGCATGTCAGGCTATGGACAACGGTGCCGCCGGCGTGATGATCGCGCCGACGAGCGCACTGCGGACCGACCGCGACATCGTCAACTACTATGGCCAGGCCATAGAGGCGATCGGCGCGGACGTCCCCTTCGCGATCCAGGACTACCCCTTGACGTCTCAAGTGGTGTTCGCCCCGGATGTACTGCGCCAGATCGTGGAAGCGCATCCCTCATGCGTCATGATCAAGCACGAAGATTGGCCCGGCCTTGAGAAGATCACCACGATCAGAAAGTTCGAATCTGAAGGCCGCATGCGGAAGATATCGATCCTCTGCGGCAATGGCGGGCTGTTCTTGGACTTGGAGCTAGGCCGGAGCGCAAATGGCGCCATGACGGGATATGCCTTTCCGGAAATGCTTGTCCGGTTGACCGAACTCGCGGCAAATGGCGCACTTTCCGACGCGCATGACCTATTTGACGCCCATCTCCCGATGATACGCATGGAACAGCAACTCGGACTGGGATTGGCGATTAGAAAATACGTGCTGAAGCTTCGCGGCGCCATCCGTCATGACGGGCTGCGCAAACCCGGGCCGCAGCTGAGCGAGTCGGCCCGGCGGGAAGTGACATTTCTGCTTGCCCGCCTTGCCGAGCGGGACAAGGTGTGTGGCATCCAATAGCCGCCGTATCAGCTTGATATGGCAGTACGATCCCCCCTTACATCATCTAGTAGCCGTGCTCGCGGCTGAACTCGTTGATCAGCTTTTGCCCCGACAGAAAGCGTCCGAGATTCTCGATGAAGATATCGACGATGCGTCCGTTCTCGGAATCGACCGTGCTGGCGGAGTGGGGTGAGACCAGCACATTCGACAGATCCCAGAGCGGGCTGTCCTCGGGCAAGGGTTCCGTCGCGAAAACGTCCAGTGCCGCGCCAGCCAGCTTGTTGTTACGCAAGGCATCGACAAGGGCAGGTTCGTCGATGAGGCCGCCCCGACCTATATTAACAAGAATGGCGGAGGGAGGCAGGGCCGCCAATTCCTTTGCGCCGATCATGTGACGAGTGGCCGGGGTCAAGGGGCACGCCAGCACCAGCGCATCCATCTGGGGCAATGCGGCGAGAAGGTCCTTCTGAGCGATCAATTTGCCGACGCCGGCCGGGGTCGCGGAATCTGGCGAGCGTTTGGTTCCCCAGACCTCCATACCGAGATTGGCGCAAGCCTGGGCAACCGCTTTTCCGACGCCACCGAGGCCGACAACCATTACACGCCGTCCTGGGAGATCGCTGTTGGCATAGCGCTCCCACTTGTGGGCCGCCTGTTCACGCAGAAGCCGGGGCACGTTCCGCGAAAAATAAAGCAGTCCCAGCAAGGTGAATTCGGCCAGCGGCTTGGCGTGAACGCCCGAGGCGGTAGTGAAAAGAATCGAAGTCCGCAGCAGGTCAAACCGCTGCAAGAACTCCCCGATGCCGGCGCTGGTAGCCTGAACCCAGCGCAGCCGGGGCGCCATTATCGGCAATTTTTCCGGCGCCATCCAATCGAAGTCAAACATGATGTCAGCCGCCGCCAGCAGGCCCTGCCAGCGGGCACGATCCGCCTCGTTCAGCCGCCGTCGAATTCCATGATGGTCCGCCTGGTATCGTATGGTCGGCAGCAGATCGGGCTCGTAAAGCACGTTCACACGATCCGGAGCGGCGGCCGCGATGCGCGCCACCTGCGCCTCTTCAAGAGGCGAACCAATGAGAATGTTCAATTTATCGCCGGTAGATTGACTGCCCATGATAACCTTCATGTGATGACAAAAACGACCATTGGAAAATCTTGCGGGTCAATAGGCGAACAAAATCAACCCTTGCGTGGACGCCCTGAGCGGCGCAACGCACCGCGCTTCGTCTCGGCTGTGGACGCGACCGAATCGGCTTGACTGTCCAGGAACTTGACGAGGATGCGCCCTGCATCCTCGTTATGATCGCGCAAAATGCTTTGCGCTGACTGCGTATCGCCGGCGAGAATGGCCTCGACAAAGGAGCGATGGGTCTCGATGATGTCTTCCTTACTGGACATCAATCGGTCGCTCCAAATTATATAAAGCCGGATGTGTTGCTCTATCAGCCTGTATTGCTCCGACAGACGCTTATGGCCGGATAGAGAGACGACAAGCTTGTGAAGTCCCAGATCGCGATCGACGATAGCGACATCGTCACCCTTTTCACAAGCGGCGACCAACGCATCGAAGGCGTTGCGCAGCTGGGTTGTCTTGTCGCCGTCGAGACTTTCCGTCAAAAGCCGCGCGGCAAGTCCCTCGAGACTTCCACGCAGGGTGTACAGCTCCCAGGCATCGGCGCTGCTCAAGCTTGCGACCATCCATCCCGTATAGGGCACTTGCACGACGAGGCGTTCGTTGGCGAGTTGATGAAGGGCAGTACGGATGGTCGTGCGCGACAGTCCGAGGGCTCCCGAGAGCCGT
>Ga0137358_10002393_pt1 | contig 10638 bp, 21 predicted proteins | sample Mad1_20_16metaG_FD_105551 | JGI IMG/M metagenome (GOLD analysis project Ga0137358, IMG submission 105551) | Vadose zone soil microbial communities from Angelo Coast Range Reserve, California, USA - Mad1_20_16 metaG | ecosystem: Environmental > Terrestrial > Soil > Vadose zone | place: USA... | reverse complement strand
TCAGATGCCATGCGTCCCAGACCATGGCATCCAGCCTGTCAGGGGACCAGTCGAGTTCATCGTGCCAGGTCGTCAACTGGTCTTCCAGATCTTCGAAGACACCTGCGTGGTGCCAGCGTCCCTGGGCAGTCAGGGCGCTCACTGGTTCGGCACGGACACGCTTGCCCCTGGTCGCGTTGGTCACCCTGATGGGGATGTTGACGCCCATCGTCTCAGCCGCACTGCGGATCGTGGCTATCGCCATGTCACTGCCGTAGTTCTGCTCCACCACAATGTCGTCTGCCTGCCAGTCAACAGCCGCCTTGACCACTCTCTTGCCCCATCCTTCCGGCTTAAGATGGCATGTCCTGTCATCCAGGACGAAGCCGTTCATGAGTGGCTTGGCGGTAGATCCCTCGGGCAGCCACAGCGAACGGCCAGCCACGACGATCCCCTGCTCTCCCACACCCCCTGAGGGGTCCACCCCAACTGTGATCTTGGCAAGGTGAGGAACAGCGTCCGGAAGGATCCGCGCTGCCTCGATCTGCTCACGCGTCCACAGCGCGTTCTCATCCTGGTCGACTATCCGTCCCTCAAGCTCCTGCGCAGCAAGGGACGTACCGCCGTACGTCTCGATCAGGGATTCAAGGAAATCCGGGGAGATGTGCGGATTGTCACGCACCGTGGCATGGGTGACCACTGTGTTCCTGACCTTGCCCGCGGCCATCTTCTTCAGCAATGGCCTGGCACGGGGAGTGGTCGAGCCCACCCACCTGGGGTGAGGACCGGAGCGCAGGCCGAAGCGCATCTGTGCATACGCCTGGTCCAGATACCGCCACGCGGCGAACTCTTCCAGCCACGCGAAGCAGATGTTACCGCCAGCACGCAGGCGGTCTGTGTCTTCCTCACTGTGCGCACCGAAGATCTTTGCTTCTGATCCGTTCGGCCAGTGCACCACCGTACCGCCTGCACGGTTCACCAGGACTGCTCTGGGATCATGCCTGCGGATACCTGATGGTCCTTCGTAGCACGACCTGACAGCGTCTCCCAGGGTCGGCCCGATCACTGATACCCAGTGAGGAGCTGAGCCCTTCAGGCACGGCGGACCGTTCACATGCTGCACCAGAGCATTGGCGCACGCATCAGTCTTTCCCGCGCCACGGCCAGCCATGAGCAGCCATCCATACCAGTCGCCAGAAGGCGGGATCTGGTGGGGCTGCGCAATCCATCCGTCAACAGTCCTTCGGTCCAGCGCAGCAAGATCCCGCATTCGCTGCGCTGCCTTGGCTGCTGTTGAAGGAGAGTGCATGACGGTCAGTGTGCATCATGCCGGACGGGGCATACGACCGGAGAGACCCGTGGAGGTGGATCACATGAGACTCGTACTGATGATCGCAGGAGGAATCCTTCTCGCGTGGCTGGTCATTTCCGTACTGATCCCTGCACTTGCTGCACGCTGATGTATGATTTGACCGTGGAGGAGATCGCGGGTTCAAATCCCGTCACGGCTTCGTCCGTGTTGCGCAGCTTGGTCAGCGCGCCTCCCACGTAATCCCTGAGACATGTCTCAGGGATTACGTGCGTCAGACCTTCTGCGCACGCTGATCAGAAACTAACAACCCCCGCCGGTTACCCGGACAGGGGTTGTGTGGGTGGGAGGACTCTACCTCCACCGGATGGCAGCCCTTGAGAGCATTCAACATCCAGGTCAACCGTTCGCCTGCGAAGGCACAGATTCACAGGAGCTACCCTGCTCCCGTCCGGGCGGATCACCGTTGGCCAGCCGCTCAGGCGGTTCTCTTCCGCCGGTCGCACGTTCGGCCACCGTTCTGCATAGCGGCCTTCCGTCACGCCCCGAGCAGGTGCCCCCGCCCGTTGGTGCCTATCCTCAATGATCAGATCGATCGTGTCAACAGAGAACCCTGCCTGCCCCGGCCAGATCCTAGGTGACCGGGGCAGTGACGGACTCGAACCGTCGGGGGTGTCCCTTGCACACTCAGGGGCAATCACACCTTACGCGCTCCCGGGATGTTGATGACCTGCCCCGGAAATATCCAGTGAGCATCCTGGATCCTGTCTAGGTTGGCTGCAAAGATCTCAGGCCATCCGCCCTGCACATCGTAGAGCTGGGCAATGTGCCACAGCGTGTCACCCGGGACCACCGTATGGGTGATGGCTGATGCCTGCTGCACAGGAGCAGCGGGAGCAGGGCTGACGGGTGCGCTCTCCGTGTGCGGGTGCGCCCACTTGGGAGCGGCCTTCTGTGTGACGGAGGTCGTCTTCCCCGCGGGACGTACTGCACCCAACGCGTGCCAGCTACCACCACCTGTACGGGACTTCAGGGACTGGATACCTACCCCACCGCCTGGCCTGTGTGAGGAAGTGTCGATAACCATTCCCCCTCCCGCATAGATCCCCACATGGTTGGCGTACGAGGAGCTGTACCCGAACGCGATGATGTCTCCTGCTCTGAGACTGGACAGGCTCACCCGCGGCAGATGATGCCACTGGTCGTTTGCTATCCGGGGAATGTGCACCCCCGCATGGAGCCATGCCTGTGACGGGAGCACTGAACAGTCGATGCCGCTGAGCCCGTTTCCTCCGAGAAGGTAGTGCACGCCGATCATCGTTCTGGCAAATGAGGCTGCGCGCGCACCCGCGGTGACTGAGACCTTCGGTGATGCGGGTGCCGCCTTGGTGGCTGGTGCTGCCTTGGGCTCGCTCCGGACACTGAGCCGGGGAGCTGGTCCGCCCCGGGAGAGTCCGGCCTTCACGGAGCAGACAGGCCACGCTCCGGGCCCCTGTCCGTTGAGCACCTTCTCCGCAATGGTGATCTGCTGCGCCTTGGTGGCAAGATCAGCCCTGCTCGCGTAGGTCTTCCCTCCGTACGCGGCCCATGTCCCGGAGGTGAACTGCAATCCCCCGTAGTACCCGTTCCCGGTGTTGATGTGCCAGTTCCCGGACGACTCGCAGGCAGCCACCCTGTCCCAGGTGGTGACGCTTGCTGCGCTGCCAGGAGCAGCGGCCGTCAGTGCGATCGTTCCGGCGAAACCGACGGTTCCCACGGCAGCTACTGCTTTGTGCTGCTTGGTCCTTCGGTGCATACCCATGAGGGGTGATCCTCTCCCAGTACGGCCCCCGCGAACGCCGGAGAGTCTAGACCACGCAAAGAACTGGGCTGAAGGGGAACCAAGAACCCCGGATGTGCATCTGTTATGGACTCACGTCTCCAGCCATTCCTGATTGGCCATGGTCCACTCGACTGCCTTCTTCAGGCTTGTGTCGAGAGACACCGGGGGAAACCACCCGATACTCTTGATCTTCCTGTCGTCCAATGCATAGCGAAGATCGTGGCCAGGTCGGCTCGAATGGAAGTCCACTCGCTGGATCTGGCCTGGCAGAAGCTCCTTCCCCATGGAATCAGCGATCATCTTCACAAGCGTGATGTTGTCTATCTCGCGCTCACCGACGATGTTGAATCTGGACGGACGGACACTCCCATCGCTGTACCTCTGGAGATCCCAGTTGTCTCCCTGCCGGTTGACCAGCCACAGCCATGCGTCCGCAAGATTGCGTGCGTGCAAGTAGAACCTGCTCCCCGGAGTTCCGTCCTGGGCACAGTGCACCGTGATGGGCTGTCCGTCTCTGATCTTCCTGATGCACATCGGGAACATCTTCTCTGCCGACTGCATCTCACCAATAATGTTCATGGTGTTAGTGATCACAATGGGAAGATCGTAAGTCCTCCAGTAGCTGAAGCAGACGGCTTCCTGTGCCGCCTTGCTCGCGGCGTACGGGTTGGACGGAGCGATCACGTCCCATTCCCTGTGCCTGTATCCGTCAGATGCAGGGCCGTACACTTCGTCGGTGCTCATCTGGAGGAAGATCTCCGGACGCACCTTCCTGGCCACGTCCAGGATGTTCAGCATCAGCAGAGTGTTGTTCATGATGAAGCCACTGGGATCAGAGATCGATCTGTCCACATGTGACTCACTTGCGACGTTCATGAACACATCACAGTCGGAGAACTGCCTCAGCGTGATGGGGCCAGGAGGTGAGGTCATGTCCCAGTGCGGGACACTGACACGCTGCTCCCATTCCCGGTTGGTGCAGATGGAAGATTCGATGCGCTCCGGCAGTCCCTTGTGCCGGAAGGTCACAGGCGCAACTATCTCAGCGCTGGTGTTCATGAGCAGGTGACGCAGAACGTGTGATCCAACGAACCCGCTTGCCCCTGACAAAAGCACGCGCATTGTCTACCAGCCTTCCTTGAAATGCGGAGCGTTCCTGTCAAGGTAGTAGTTAGAACGCTGCGGACGTGCGCGTGTCCATTCGTGCCTGGGGTGCAGGGAACGGGGCGCATAGCAGTAAGTACAGATCCAGAACCGCCATCCGCGGGAAGAGAACTGGTGCGGACTAGCCTGGACAGGTGCAGTCACAGCGCCACGTCCAGACTTGAGTCACACAGTGCTATCCCTCTGGGTCCGCCAAGGGAGATCGGGAGCAGGAGCGTCAGGTGGTATCCGGGGACGATCACCATGGGACGGGTCATAGTGATCCAGTACCTGGTGACGATAGCTCCATTGGGATCATGGATCGTGACCACATCACTGTCCTCGATCGTCCCTCCTTTCAAGGCGTCGGCAGTCGCCTCGATCCAGAGCTGCCCGTCCCTCAGTTCAAGGGTCTGGATCTCCAGCTTGTGGTCAATGTCCAGACGGCTGTCATAGACGGATACCGATCCTGTCACTTCCTGGTCCTCTTCTTCGGTACTGCCTTGACTGCGATGGTCTCCCCACACACGGTGCAGACGTCGTCCATCCGGTCCTGCGGCTGGTGCGCGCACTCGACCAGCCTGAACCTGCGCAGATTGTCTGCCCAGTGATCACCGTCCACCGGAGCCACGCTCTGGTCCGGCTGGATCTCTTCCCACACGTACCTGTCGTCCAGGCTCGCTGACTCGAAGAAGACCTGAGTCTTCAGCTCTTCGATGTTGACGCTTCCGGCCATGTGATCACTTCTCCTGTGACATCCAGATCTTGCCGAGACTCAGGATCTTATTCTGTCCGCACCTGCACGGATTGATCATAAGGTTGCCCATCTCGGGGGGAACGGGCATCCCGTCCTTGAGACAGAGATTGAAGGACATCACCGCCATGCAGGTACTGCACATGGTCCTGTCCTCCCACAGCCACGGATCTGTTGCCTTCGGCCGCTGGACGATACCGCTTGTGCTCTTGGACTCCTGGTGACGAGACACGTCCACAACGATTGTGCCTAGTGCCTGATCTCTGGACCCGAACTCCTCTGCAAGCTCGCGCTCGATCCTCGCGGACGCCTCTGCCGCGCTCTCCCTAGGAGCAGGGCCCGTGATGATCCTGGCAATCAGACGCGCACTCAGCAGGAAGAACCAGAACCCGAACATCACCACCGCATCGTGCATCGCGATGTCATGAGCAGTCTCGTGCGAGGTGGCGCCACCGTAGACCTGGGGAGCTGGTTTCTTCCTGGCCTTTGCGTACTTGACCCGGTACTCATAGCGCGCGCTGACGAAGCACATGGTGAGATACATGACTGGGAAGATGCTCGACAGCAGGAAGAAGGTCATCTGTCCTCCGTTCTCTTGCATTGGATCGAAGCGTTCATAAGGACATCGTACGCGGGTGTCAAGGGCTTGCCGAAGGATCTTCAGGACTTGAGCCGACACCAGGAGGACGCGTTACGAAGAACGTCCATCCGTGCTCATGAAGCTCGAATGATCCGATGCCCAGCACAAGGGACACCGTGATCACGACAGACGCTGCGGTACGGGTCATGGCCTTTCGCTGACGCTTGACCGGGCGCCTGTGCCTCCCCCTCTGCTGCCTAGGAACAGGGGGCCTTCTGTGCTGCCCGGTGGCTACGCGTCCGTCGGGTGAGCGGACAGAGCGTTCACTCCCCGGTTGATCTCTTCTGCCACCAGGTGCCCGAAGCCCCACATCCACATCAGGATCAACGGTGCCAGGATGAGCCACGTGAACCACCGACCCCGGTAGAAGACTGCGAAGCGCTGGACTGGACCGAAGCGCAGCATAACCAGGGGATAACTGACTGTCAGCTCCTGGAGGAACCTGCTCCCCGTCAGCCCGAACAGCAGGGCCAGATGGAGGACGATCAGTGCCCAGACAACGTAGGTCAGCTTCTGTACTGGCCGCCAGTATCTGCCCAACCACACCTGAGATCTGTGGTTGGCAGTAGCCACAAGCACAAGGGAGAGCACTGTGGTCGTCGTGCCCACCAGCAGGAACGTGTGTCCCGCAATCCTCCCGAGGAACCCGCCCTTGAAGTCGTCACCCGTGACGATGGATGCGATCACCAGGTCCACCGCGGCAGTCGCAAAGAAGAGAACCCCGAACCACCAGCGCAACGGGACGAACCAGCGTGCCCCCGTTAGCGTGACCAGAGGAGTGATCGTGAGCGTGGCCATCAGCAGGAGGTTGGCCCCTCCCCCGAGGACGTCGGCATTGCTGACCTTCAGCCCCTCGAAGTCACCAGTGATGATCTCTCTGAGCATGAACACGATGGGCATGAACGCCAGAACACCGAGCACCATCACTGTCCTGCGTGGCAGTGATGGTGCTCGTCGGTACTGGGCTACAGCCTGAGCCATGGCTCAGACATCCTCAGATCCGACGGGACGGTAGTGAAAAGCGTCCAGACCTCCCTGTGCTTCCTGGGCCAGGCTGGTCAGCTTGACCAGATGACTCCGGTGCGCCTCCAGCAGGGCCTTCACTTCCTGGACCGAGTACCCGCGGAAGATCAGTCTTCCTTCCGGGCTCACCTCGAACACCTGATGACTCGTCTGCTCAGGAAGACCGAGCATCTCTCTGAAGGAGGGGCTGCTCTCACTCATGCCAGTCCGCCTGTCTCTTCTTCCGCTTCCTTGATCTGGTCTAGAAACGATCGCAGACTGATCGTTGTCTTCTCGGCCTTATGCGCAAGGATCGCAAGCGCAACAACGAGATTGGACCTGGCTATCAGTGCAGCCGCTTCCACTTCATCACGGGTCACGCTCTGACCCCGGATCTGGTTGATCTCCTTGCCTGCGCTCACGATCGACTGGTACGCCTGGTCGGCCAGAGAACGGGGATCATCTGTCATGCCAGTCCGCCTGTCTTGGCTGCTGCCTTGATCTGGTCGTAGAAGGCCTGCGCAGTGAGACCAGGGGTGGGAGCAGGAGCAGCGCCGAGCAGATGCGGAACGGTCACGTCACCCTGTGCCTTGAGCAGCGTGGTCATGCTGGCACCGGTCATCCACGCACGGCCGTCCAGACCCCAGCTCTCGTTCCAGGAGTTGTCGATCCACACATGATCGTTGTCCGCGTCGAACTTGCGGGAGAAGTACTCGTGCCCTCCTGCCACACCGGACGACGGATCCACCGTGATCTCACCCGTGCTCTTGGGCTCGAACATGCTGTTGTACCAGACCGTACCGAAGCTCACCGGGCCGGACTGGAGTGCGGACACCGCAGCCGTGTAACTGAACGCGTGCGCGTACTTGTCGCTGAGCCCGAGCATGACGAGAGCCTTGGCCAGGGTGAGCCCGTCACTGCCCGTGTCGTCGGGTTCCCACTGTCCTGTGTACGGGTCGAGCCTGGTGACCAGACGGTAGAGGTTCACGGCGAAGGGCTCCGCCATGGGCCACACCGACCCGGCAATGAAGATCCCCTTTGTATCTTTCTTCGGCACCGTGATGCTGGACACCCCCGTGTACCCGAGAGCATCCGTACCCAGGTGCTCAGGTGCGTTGTTCGGTACGCAGGAACCGAGCTGCCCCTGATCCAGGATGGGGATGTGCCGCGCCCACTCCACGTTCTTGATCGCACTGCGCGGACGGACACCAACCGCGTACGCGGCGCTGCGGGAGTCGTGCTTGACGTGACGCCCGAGCCTGACGTCAGTCGGCTGGTACTGGAAAGAAACGACGGTCATGAATTCTCATTCCTGAAGCTGGGGGCCTTCACTCTGCCGTTGGATGTCCAGCCGCGCCAGTCAAGATGCCACGGCGGTGTGTCCAGGACATGGCCGCACGGGACAAGGGACATGCCCTGCTGCTCACCTGTGATCCAGTCCAGGCCTGACAGCAGCGCCTTGCACACAGGGCAGTGCAAGTCCTGGGCGCGGGAGAATTCCCATTGCGGGGGTTCTACTGGTGTGGTCACAGCGTGAGACCAGGGGTGAGCTGGAAGGCGGTGGCAATGGCGAACGCCTGGACAGACAGCTTGACGCAACGGGGCTGGATCAGCGCCACTGACTGGCCCTTGAGCTGGGCATCAATGGCAGCGTGTGTGTTCATGTGACAGTTCGGGCACAGGGTGATCATGGGTGTCTGGACCAGGACACCAGCGTTCTCGAACCATGACTTCGGGCAGATGTGATGGGCGTTCACCACCGTACACACGTGGCCCTGGTACAGCTCGCACCGCTGAGGGACGATCTTGTTGTCCACCACCACGAGTGAGGCCTTCATAATCATGGTCCTTTGATCAGTCCGATCCGGTACTGTGAGCAGCATACGCCGCGGTCATGCTGCTCACTGAGGCTCATCGCTGATCACCTCTGCATCCACCACTTCAAGGCGCGCCGCGGCAGCCTCCAGCGCAAGCATGCGCTGCGCGGGCTCCAGGTTCAGGGCCTGTGCTGCCGCAAGGATGGCCTCCGTAACGAGACTGGCTTCCACATCTCCCCTGGATTCGAGAGCAATCTCCAGCTTCTTCGAGGCCTCAGTACCGTGCAGCTCCGACCACTGCTTCTCGATACGCAGCATGGTCATCAGGGCCGATAGCTGAGGAGCTATGTCCTTTACAGGGTTCCCTTCAGCGTCCTTTACGATCTTCCCGTTCTGGACCATGGGGTGATCAGACATCATGATCCCGTACGCCTTGCGGCGCATCACGTCGTACCGCATGTCAGACTGCTGGACCAGACCCTCAAGCTCCTTGTCCGTCTGGGCACGGAGCTTCTTCAGATATCTGCCCACGTCTGTGCAAGCAGCAGCAGCAGAGTTGTATCCGGATGCCTTGGCAGCTTCTTCCCAGGTCAGACCCTCTATGACCTTCAGGTGGGCACAGTGCTTCCGCCGCTCGGTCCGCTCGAATTCCCCCGCTGGATCATTCCTCGGCATTCTTGATCATCTCCTGGGGTTATCCCTGAGCCACCTGCTGAAACTGCACCTGCACACCGGGGTTCCGTCGAACACTGTGTGCCACAGCCACGCCAGTCCTGCGCTCATCTGCTCACTGCCTTCCAGGAGTACAGGCACGCGAGACACCGGGCCACTGTGCCGTCCTTGCTCAGGATGATCCGGGTGGAACGGCACTTGGAACAGGTAGGGGTCATACTGCTATCTCCTGCCCGTGATCACCACAGCACTTGTCTCCGCACCTGTGCCTGGGGGGATGCCCCATCACCATCCGGTGAACGCAGTCCTCACAGTTGAGAACTCCCCTGAAGGCATCCCACTTGGCGACCACGTTGCAGCAGAACTGGCATCGGCGTGCCTTGAGCCTGAACATGGTCATCCCCACATCGTCGCGTACTTGCGGCTGCCGCACCTGCACTCCCAGAACGGCAGGCAGAACAGTCCGTAGAACCCTGCACGCTTGTGCCAGTGAAGATGCATCATGATCCCTCCTCTGCCTTGAACGGTATGGGCGTGGTGTCGAACATGAACCGGTATCCAGCCGCGCGCAAATCCTCCGGAACCAGTGCCTTCGTGAGTGACTCCGCCACGTCCTCAGCGTCCTGGACCAGCTTGTCAATCGTGCGCAGCCGGAGAGCGGCAGCGTCCTGCATCCGGGGATCTCCTTCGATCATGTCCTGGAGGAGGTTATATCTGGGGTCACCTTCACTGATCATGATCCCTCTTCCGCCCACTTTCGGAGCTTCTCCAAAGAGGACCAGTCATCATCTGTGAACCCGTCCTCCGAAACCATTTTGTCAAAAGCCAGATCAAGGGCGAACGTCAAAAACTGACGATCTGTGTCAGTCAGATCAGGCCTCATGCGGCATCAGCCCTTCCGAACTCTGCAACCCGAACAGTCTCCAATGCCATGTCCCACCTGTCCCCAATACGTTCAGGACGGTCATCCCTGCCCCGGAACACCATTCTGATCAGTGCCTCCTCAGGCATCAGCATGTGCCATTGGCGGTCCTCCTTGCTGAACCACCATGCGGAGCCCCCGTTGGCCTGGCGTGGTACGTCACCGCTCAGGATCAGCAGGGGTCCTACGTACAAGTTGATCTCACTGGCCACCATGAACTCCCGGGCGTTGGGCCACGGGCCCTTCACCTCGATCCAGAACTCTTCCTGGGTGCCTGTCATCATCCTGAAATCAGGAAGATATTTGCCACTGGGAAGATCAAACAAATGGGGCTCGTACTCCCACGGGATCCCCAGTTCGTCCAGAACCACGGTCCACTGAGCCTCCAGTTTCGACCTGAAGATGATGTCCGGGTACTCGGGCCGGATGGTGCGGATGCTCATCCGAACTCCTCCCCACACCTGGTGCATCTCAGCGAGCATCCGCCGAATTCGTCTGTTTCATCCATGTGGAGCTGTGCCCAGCACATGAAACGTCTGATCCACAAAACGGGCATCCCGATGATCCACCACACCGTC